>Ga0315273_10005766_pt1 | contig 15370 bp, 15 predicted proteins | sample YL17G02_0_MG_FD_205753 | JGI IMG/M metagenome (GOLD analysis project Ga0315273, IMG submission 205753) | Sediment microbial communities from Yellowstone Lake, YNP, Wyoming, USA - YL17G02_0 | ecosystem: Environmental > Aquatic > Freshwater > Lake > Sediment | place: USA: Wyoming | collected...
TAAACCTCGGCGCCCGAAAATCCGGGAGCCTCGAAGAGCGTCTGCGGGGCGGCAAACCCTCATCACGTTCCGGCCGTTCGCGGACGCCGGGATGCTCGCCGCAGGCGTGCGAGGACACGATCTTGAAAATCCAGAATAGTCTGAGAGAAGGGATTATTCTTGGTTGAAGGCCGGGGAGGTTTCGGGTATATTCGGGGCGCCGTGTACTTCCTGTATTCGATCCTCATGGGGGCCGCGTTTCTGGCGGCCCTGCCCGTTTATTTCGTCAAACTGAGACTCCTGCGGGGCGAGCCGGTCCGGGCCGCCGAAAGACTGGCCATCCGTCTTCCGCGTCCCAAGGGCGGCCGTCCCTTCCTTTGGGTCCACGCCGTCTCGGTGGGGGAGGTCCTTTCCTTCCAAAACCTGCTCCGGGAGATCCGGTCGGCCCATCCGGGCTGGGAAATCGGGTTTTCGACCCTGACGAATACGGGTTATGCGGTCGCCCGGGCGAATCTTCGGGACGCCGACCATGTCTTCCTTGTCCCCGTGGACGTCGGCTGGTCGGTTCGACGCGTTTTCCGGCGCCTCCGGCCGGCGCTTCTCGTCCTTGTCGAATCCGAGTTCTGGCCGCGCCTTCTCCGTGAGGCCGAGCGGAGACGCTGCCCGGTCCTCTCGGTCAACGGCCGGATTTCGGAGAGGTCATTTCGTCGCTTCCGTCGGTACCGGTCTCTTTCGCTCCCGATGCTCAAGAAAATCTCGCGTTTTCTCGTCCAGACGCCCCAGGACCGAAGCCGCCTCGAGGACATCGGGATCGACGGAGGCCGGATCGAAGTTTCAGGCAACTTGAAATGCGACATCCGCCTCCCGGCGATGCCGGCCGCGGATCTGAGGCTTCTTCGGGGCGAATTGGGCCTCCCGGAGCGGAAAAAGGTCGTCGTCGCGGGAAGCATTCATAAGGGGGAAGAGGGCTTTCTTCTCGGGGCGTTCCGGGAAGTCCGAAAGACGCGGGACGACATTCTTCTCGTCCTCGCGCCCCGGCATCCCGAAAAATTCAACGATCTGGAGAAGGATTTTTCGGATGAGCTTCTGGTCCTCAGGCGACGGACCAAGCTTGTTCCAGGCCAGGCTTGGGATGTCTTATTTTTGGATACCATCGGCGAGCTCGCCCGATTCTACGCCCTTTCCGATGCGGCCTTTATCGGGGGAAGCCTGATTCCCTGGGGAGGGCAGAACCTCCTTGAACCCGCCTTCTACGGGAAGCCCGTCTTTTTCGGCCCCTATATGAAGAACTTCGCCGATCTCGCCGACGCCTTCGTCCGGGCCGGCGGAGCTCGAATCGTCCAAACGCCCGAGGAAATCGCCGAAATCTTTCTCTTCCGCGACCCGGATGAGATGGCCCGGATGGGGCGGAAAGCCCTGGCCACCCTCATATCCCTGCAGGGCGCGACGGGAAAAACGATGACGGCCTTGGGATCATTCATGCCGAGGTCCGATGGGTGAACAGCAGCCGATAGCCGCCGTCGCGGTCCTGGCGGCGTTCCTGGTTTGCGTCGCCGCGCCCGTTCATGCGGTCCAAGGGACGGCGTCTTCCGCGAACGTTTGGAGACTCGACAGCGCTTTCTTCCGACAGGCGGGTTCCGATTTCGAGAACATCCTGACTTCGCCGGGACGGTGGGGGAGAAGCGATTGGACGGCCTTCGCCGCCGTTGCCGGCGCCGGGGCCCTGCTGTTCGCCTTCGACCGGGGGATTTTTGACTGGGTTCAAGACCGAAAGACCGCCGCCTCCATGGACGCTTCCTCCGTCATCTCCAAGTTCGGAAACGGCGGCTATCTGGCCGGCTTGATGGCGGCTCTTTATGTCTCGGGCGAGATTTGGGATGAACGATCCCTGCGAAGAACGGCTCTCTTAAGCCTGGAGAGCTTCGTCGCGACCTCGTCCCTCGTCTGGGCGGGGAAGATCATCGCGGGGCGGGCCCGGCCGTTCACCGGCGAGGGGCCGGGCCGTTTCCATCCTCTCTCGATCGAGAACGGGCATCATTCGCTCCCTTCGGGCGACGCCGCGGGGGCGTTCGCGGTGGCCTCGGTCATCGCCGCCGAGTCTGAAGTTTTTTGGGTGGACGCGGTCGCTTACGGCCTGGCCGGGTTGGCCGCCGTATGGCGCGTCCATGACCGGAAGCATTGGCCGTCCGACGTCTTTCTCGGATCCGCGCTCGGATATGTCGTCGGCCGGAAAGTCGCTTCTCTTCATCGTCAAAACGATGAGGCCTTGCACGTTTCCCTCGAGGCCGATCCGCATCGCCAAGCCCTCACCCTCCGATTTTCGTTCTAACCAAAAGACGGGGTCAAACCTACACATCTGACAAATTTCTTTAATTCCGGGCATCATCTGTCAGATGTGTAGGTTTGACCCCAATTATCATCCCTCTCTTCTATCGGCGATCCCCGACCGAATAGATAAGTGATGTGTCCCCGTATTTGTTGTATGATAAACGTATGCGTTCAACCTGCACTCGCCGTCAATTCATGAAAAACGCGGGGCGCGCGGCGGCGGCCGCTTCGGTCGCGGGCTGCGGCCTCTCCCTGAAGGGCTGTTCGACGGGAAAGGATTTCGACCTCGTCATCAAGGATGGGTTCGTCTATGACGGCCTCGGCCGTCCGGGCCGGACGGCTGATCTCGGCCTGAACGGGGGACTCGTCGACGAGGTCGGCGCGATCCCCGCCCGGCGAGGTCGCGTCGTTCTCGAAGCAAAGGGATTAGCCGTCGCTCCGGGCTTCATCGACTTGCATGACCACACCGACGCCCAGCTTCTCGTCAAGCCCGAGGCGGACAGTTCCATCCGTCAGGGTGTGACGACGCTCATCAGCGGGCAGTGCGGCTCTTCGCCCGCGCCGATCGCCGACGAAGTGCGCGAGGAGGAGGCCAAGCTCCTTCGGGAGGCTTACGGGGTTGAACTCACTTGGCGGGACCTCCCGGGCTTCTTCGCCCGTCTCGAGGAAAAAGGGATCGGAATCAATTACGCTACGCTGGTGGGGCACGGGGCCGTGCGCGGCGCGGCCATGGGTTTCAACGACCGGGCGCCTAAGCCTGAAGAGCTCGAAAAGATGAAGGACCTCGTCGAAGAAGCCATGCGAGGCGGCGCCCTGGGCTTATCGAGCGGGCTCGAATACACGCCGGGCAGCTTCGCCCAACCGGAAGAGCTCATCGAGCTCTGTAAGATTGTGGCGAAGTACGGCGGCGTCTACGCCACCCATATGCGGGACGAGGGCGACCGGCTCATCGAATCGCTGGAGGAATCGATCGCCGTCGCCCGGGCCTCGGGTGCCGGCCTTCAGATTTCCCACTTCAAGACGGCCTACCCCCGGAATTGGGCGAAGATCGACGCCGCGATCGCCAAGGTCGAGGAAGCCAAAGCCTCGGGCGTCGACATCTTCTGCGACCGGTATCCTTATATCGCCGGATCGACGAGCCTGAGCTTCAATTTCCCCCTTTGGGTCAGACAGGGGACGACGGACGAGTTTCTAGCCCGCCTCAAGAATCCCGCCGAGGACGCCAAGCTCAGGGCTTGCCTCGGCGAGCGGGAGAAAAAGCTCGGATCCTGGGACAAAGTCGTCATCTCCTCGGTTTTGTCCGAGAAAAACCGCGTTTTCGAAGGCAAGAACATTCTTGAAGGAGCCGCCGAGGCGGGTAAAAAACCTTATGAGTTCATGCGCGACCTCATCATCGAGGAGCGCGACAACGTCGAGATGGTCATCTTCATGATGAGCGAGGACAACCTTAGGCGCCTCCTCGCCCACCCGCTGGTCGGCATCGGCGCGGACGGATCGGTGCGCGCTCCGGAAGGAGTCTTAGGGAAAGGCAAACCTCACCCGCGTGTTTACGGCACCTTCCCGCGGGCTCTGGGCAAATACGCGCGCGACGAGAAGATCATCCCCATGGAAGAGATGATCATGAAGATGACTTCGCGGGCGGCGGCCAAGTTCGGCCTGGCCGGCCGCGGATCGATCCAGCCCGGACATCAGGCCGACCTCGTTCTCTTCGATCCGGCGACGATCATCGACCGGGCGACCTGGAAGGAACCGCATCAGTTTCCGACGGGAATTGTTCACGTCTTCGTCAACGGGGAGGCCGTCATCCGGGACGGCGCGCCGACGGGCCGGCTCCCCGGAAAGATCCTCCGGAAGACCATCCCGGCATGAAGCGGCTTGCCGCTTTTATCGCCCCGGCGCTCCTGGTTTCTCTTCTCGCCGGCGGCCGTGAAACCGAGAGGCCGTCGCTCCAAACGCTTTCCGTTCCCGGGGTGCCGGTCGCCCTCTCGTTCCGGGCCCTTCAACCCGGCGAGGTCATCCTAGCCGGGCTGAAACACGATCCCACCGTCCGGCGCGTCGTCCTCCGGTTTTCCGGTGAAACGCGGACCATCGAGTCCGGAGCGGGCGGCGCGGCGCCGTTCGCCCTCTTCGGCCTCGATTTGGGCGTGAAACCCGGGGTCTATCCGCTGGAGGTTAAGGTCGAGCGACTGGACGGTTCGGCCGAGTCGTCGTCGTCCAACCTCGCCATCGAAGCGAAGGACTTTCCCTCGACCCGCCTCAACGTCGCTCCCTCGATGGCCACGCCTCCGGCGGCAGAACAGGAGAGGATCAAGCGCGAGCAAGAGCTCGTCGCCGCCGTCCTGAGCATCCGCTCGCCGCTTTGGCTGGCCGACGGTCCCTTTATCTTGCCGCTCCCGGATTTCGAACCCTTCCCCAATTTCGGCCAGAGGCGGGTTTATAACACCACGGTGGCTTCGATCCACGCCGGCGTCGACATCGGCGCCCCCGCGGGGACGCGCACGATCGCGGCCAATGCCGGCCGGGTCGTCCTGGCCGGCGACTTGTTTTTCTCCGGACACACCGTTATCATCGATCACGGCCTGGGGGTGTTCACGTATTACTGTCATTTCTCGAAATTGATGGTCAGGCGGGGCGACCTCGTCAAAAAAGGCGATATCATTGCCCTGGTTGGAAGCACGGGCCGGTCCACGGGCCCGCATCTCCACTGGAGCGTCCGGATCGGGTCGGCCCGCGTCGATCCCTTCAGCCTCGTCGCCCTATTAAGGTGACAGCTACCCCATTTACCCTATTTTTTTCCTTTTCTTCCGGGGGATTGGAGCTTGAGCCTTCTGCCTGTCAACGATTCGAGTTTCGAGAGAAAATCATCATCGCCAAGGGGGCGGCCGGTGCGGCCGTGGAGACGAAAGCACTCTAATGTTGCGGAATCTTCGATTTCGTCGAGATATGCCCGCCAATCGTCGATTTGCAGAAACGGATGGATGTCCGTTAGAAAAGCGTCCTGAGATCCAAAGATATGCGCCCGCGCGCTCGACCAAGCGAAATTTCCGGCCTTTTGAACTAACCCAGCCCTGACCGGATTCCTCTCGACGTAGCGAACGGCCGAATAAAGGTGCCTATCGTCCATGGGGAATGAATCATATCTGCCTTGAAATAGGTGCCCTTTCCAATCTTCGCGGATGTTAATGATAATAGCGTATTTTCGAATTCCTTGGCCGAATCCCTGAGCGAAACTCTCCTTGTGTCTTGGGACAGCGACGAAATGAACATGATTATCCATAAGGCAATACGCGAGAAAATCGATGGATGCTTTTTCAGCGGCCTTTTTCATGATAAATAAGAACAGTGTCCGATCGGAATCGCTGAAGAAAATCCGTTGTCTCCTATGGCCACGAAGAATAATGTGGTGGGGACAATCGGGGATGACGATTCGGGCGATTCTTGGCATGGCTTACGGAAACCGAAAAATGTTTCGACAACAATAATAGACGTGGAAGGATGAGGAAATTTCTCATAAGATAGTTTTTTGTAAAATAAGAATTATCATCGTAGAGGCGACGGCGTAAGGGCGAGGCGAAAACGGGTAAATAGGGTAGCTGTCACCTTATTTTGGCGGTCCGCATTCCGAGGCCGTCCCTTTGAGGATATCGATTCCGTGGGGGAGGGCGGGAAGTATGGCCTCCAAGCTCTCGCGGACCGCTCTTTCGCTTCCCGGCAGGTTGACGATCAACGTCGATTTCCGGATGCCCGCGACGGCCCGGCTAAGCATGGCCGTCGGAGTCGCCTTCATCCCGGCTGCGCGCATGGCTTCGGCCAGCCCCGGCGTCTCCCGTTCGATCACGGCTTTCGTCGCCTCGGGCGTCCAGTCCCTGGGGCTGAATCCCGTTCCGCCCGTGGTCAGGATGAGGTCCAGGCCTTCGTCCGACCACTCGATGAGGACGGCGCGGATGATGTCCTGTTCGTCGGGGACGATTGTATTGCGGACGACTTCTCCTCCCGCGGCTTCCATAACGGCCCGGACGGCCGGCCCGCTCCGGTCCTCGCGCTCGCCCCTCGCCCCTTTATCGCTCACGGTCAGAATGCCGATCTTCATCTTCATCCCCCCGTCTTGAACATTTCACTCGACAGCGTCGCCAGGTCGCCCCGTTCCCAGGTGGTCTTTCTCTTCAGCGCCCACCGGAGGGCGGCCTCGACTTCCTGAACTCCTGCTCCGTCCTCTCTTAGAGCCTTCCGCAAATCGATCCCTTCCCGGTCGAACAGGCAGAGCTTCAAACGGCCGTCAGGCCCGAGCCGTAGCCGTTCGCATCCCCGGCAGAAAGGGTCGGACAGAGGGGTGATGAAGCCGAGCTTCGTCCCGCCCTCAAGCTCATACATCCGAGCGACGCCGTCCGATTCGAGAATAGGCGCGACCGGTCCGAAGACCGCGGCGATCCGCTCCCGGATCTCCTCGCCCTTGACGAAAAGAGCCGGTCTCCAGCTTCCGAGCTCCTTGCATTCGGGACTGAGTCCGCTTGTCGGCATGAGTTCGATGAAGCGCACTTCGATCCGCTCGCGCTCGGCGAACCGGACGAAATCGGGGATCTCGTCGTCGTTGACGCCGCGGATGATGACCGTATTTACCTTCACCGGAACAAGCCCGGCCGCCCGGGCGCTCTCGATCCCCCTAAAGATCCGCTCGAATCCGGTCCGCCGGGCGATGTTCTCGAAACGGTCCCGCCGGAGCGTATCCAGGCTGATGGTCACCCGCTTCAATCCCGCCTCCTTGAGGCGGCCGGCGAATTCGGCGAGATGAAGCCCGTTGGTGGTCAAGGCCAAAACGTCGGGGCCGAGGCGGGCGAGCTTTTCGATAAGGGATTCGAGGCCGCGCCGGACGAGCGGTTCGCCGCCCGTCAGCCGAAACCGACGAAATCCCACGGCCAGAGCCGCCCGAGACACAATCTCGATCTCTTCGTAGGTCAGAAGCGCCGCCGGAGAGACGAGCTCGACCCCCGATTCGGGCATGCAGTAGATACACCGGAGGTCGCATCGGTCGGTCACTGAAATGCGGAAGACCTTACCGCTGCCCAACGGCGTCTCCGACCCGGACCGTCCCGCCCTCTATGACTTCGCAGAAGATCCCCAGGGCGGGCATGATACAGTCGCCCGTCAGGTGATAGATCGCGCAGCGCGTATGACATTCCTTTCCGATCTGACTGATCCGCAGGCGAATTCCGTCCCCAATGAGAAGTTCGTCGCCGACCTTAAGGGCGCCGAGGTCGATCCCCCTTGTCGTGATGTTTTCAGCGAATGAGCCCGGGCCGAGCGGAGGGACCTCCTGGCCGCCGATCCTGGTCTTCTGCTCCTCAATGCTTTCGAGCATCAGGAGCGAAACTTGCCGGTGGGCAAATCCCTGATGGGCGTCGCCCGCAAGACCCTCGCCGGCGATGACCTCGGCCTCCGCGATAGGCGTCTTGACCTGCCCCTTTTTACGGCTGGTGTTGATCGAGACGATTATGCCGGCGTTCGCCCCCGAGTCCGAAGTCATGATCGTCTCCGGAAGACTCCGCTTTTGCCCCCGCTCTTGAAGTCGAGCCGGAGCCGGACGATCTCGGCGTCCCGGGCGGCGGACTTGACCATGTCGTAGACCGTCAGGGCGGCGACGGCCGCTCCGGTCAGCGCTTCCATCTCAGCGCCCGTCTTCGCTTCGGCGGCCACACGGCAAACGATCCGGACCCCGGTTTTAGCCAGCTCCAGGTCGACCGCAATATTTTCGAGAAGAATGGAATGGGCGAGGGGGATGATCTCCGGAGTTTTTTTCGCCGCTTGGATTCCGGCCAGCCGGGCCGTGTTCAAGACGTCGCCCTTGGACAATGCGTTGGCCTTGATGAGCCGAAGGGTCGTCGGGCTGAGTTTGACGAAAGCGCTGGCGGCGGCCTCGCGGCGGGTCACGATTTTCGGGCCGATATCCACCATGCGGGCTTTTCCCCGGCCGTCCACATGAGTCAGTCTGTTCACGTGTTAACGCCCATCGATCAAGAGGATTTCGACCTCCGCGCCTTTCTCGACCCGCGCGACGGCGGCCGGAACGACGATCAGGACCCGGCTTCGGACCATGGATCTTAAAACGCCGCTTCTTTGGTCGGAGTATGGAGCCACCTTGAGAACGGAATCTCCCGCCGAGAGGACGCCGCGTAAAAACCGGGTCAGGCCGGGCTTGAGGTCGAGATCTGTTTCAAGCACCGCCCTGCCGCTATTCGGGCCGGGACATTTCCGGCCGAGCATCCGCTCGACGGCCGGTTGAACAAAAAGAAGAAAGGTCACCATGGCGCTGGTCGGGTTGCCGGGCAGTCCGAAGACGAGCTGTTTTCCCCGGATTCCAAAAAAAACCGGCTTTCCCGGCTTGATCCGGACCCGCCAAAATATCGTCCGGACTCCCATCTCCCCGAGCTTGTTTTTGACCAGATCGTAATCCCCGACCGATACGCCGCCGGAAAGGACGAGGATATCGGCCCCTGACGCCCTGCGAATCTTGGCTTGCAGGGCGGCCGTGCTGTCCCGGGCGATGCCGAGATAGGACGCTTCCGCCCCAGCGCTGCGGGCCATGGCCCAAAGGGCATAGCCGTTGGAGTTCCGGATCTGTCCGCGGGATTTTCGTTCGCCGGGCTCGACAATCTCGTCTCCCGTAGCGATGACGGCCAGCTTCGGGCGCCGGACGACCGGGACGCGGGCGTAATTCAAAGCGGCCAGCATTCCCAGTTCAGCCGACCCGACGGCCGAGCCCCGCTCAAGGATGAGTTCGCCCTTTTTGAGATCCTCGCCGGCGAGGCCGATGTTGTCCCCGGGCCGGACGGCACGCGATATCTTGACTTTCGTTCCGTCTTTTTCGGTATCCTCGACCGTCACGACGGCGTCGGCGCCCTTCGGCAGAGGAGCGCCGGTCATGATCCGTACGGCCTGGCCGAAGCCGAGGGTCCGCCTGGAAACGCGGCCCGCGGGCAGGTCTTCGGTGACGTCGAGCTCGACGCTTCCGCTTTGTTCGACGGGACCGGTATCCGCGGCCCGGACCGCATAGCCGTCCATGGTCGCCTTAGCGAACGGCGGGATGTCCTCCCCGGCTTTGATATCCCGGGCCAGGGTCCTTCCCAGCGCCTCGATCAACGGGACGGATTCGGCCGCCGCCCTTTTCGCGGATTCGAGGACGAGGCGACGGGCGTCTTCGTAGTCGATCATGGGCATTTCCGGAGATTCATGATTCGATGATCCTGACGGATTCGGGCCTGAATTTTAGCAGAACCTCCCGGGAAAGCGAAATATCCTTGGCCGCGAGCTCGCCCACGGGAACGACGACGCGGTAGGTCAGAACCCCGCTCACGCGGACGAGGGCCGTGCTTGGCTTGATGAGGTCCATCCGGGTGACCCGTCCGCGGAACAGATTGCCATCCGGCGCCGCAGCCGGAGGTTCGTTCGAAGCCAGAAGGGAGATCGCGGCGGGATCGATGACGCAAGTCACATGCCCGCGGGCCTCGCCGGGAAAGACGATCCGGAGGCCGGGGCGGGGCTCGATCCAGCTCCGGAGGCCGTCGGTCGCGGCGGTCCCGCTGAAGCAGTTCTCGTGGCTGAATTCCACCCGGCGCCCCTCCGAGAGATAGAGGATGTCGTCGGCCAGGCGCGTGGACTGGGATAAATCGTGGGTCGAGAAGACGATGGTTGTCCCCGATTCGCGGCTGATCTCCCGAAGAACGGCCTCTAACCGGAGGCCGAGCCCGGCGTCGATCCCGGCCGTCGGTTCGTCGAGGAGGAGGACCTTCGGTTTGAGAATGATCGCCCGGGCCAGAGAGACGCGCTGGGCCTGGCCGGCGCTGAGGCGCGATCCGGGTTTTTTCTCCCAGCCCGGGAGCTCGACAAGGCTCAAGGCCGCGTCGATCCGCTCCGGCCATTCGGCCTCCGGAATTTTCCTGATCCGGAGCCCGAAGGCGAGGTTGTCGGCCACCGTCCCTTTGAAAAGGTAGGGGTGATGGGTTGCCAGGACAGCGTCGCGGCGGAAAGCGACGAGGCGTTCCTCGTTCGCCCACGGGTCTTCGCCGCGATAAGTCAGCCGGCCCCCGATCGGGCGGGCAAGGAACGCCAGGAGCGTCAGGAGAGTCGTTTTCCCCGCGCCGTTGGTGCCCGCGAGGGCGAGAATGTCGCCGGCCTCGAGGCGGAGGGAGTCGATCTCGAGGGTGAAGGCGCCTGCCGAGGCGGGATACACGAAACGGATCCCTTCGAGCCGGTAGACCTCGCCGCTCATCCTAGTCCTTTTCCTTTGTCCGCAATCCGGACTGAACAAGGAGGTTGATCCCCAGGGTGACGGCGAGGAGAACGGCGCCCAGGATGATGCCGTTCCGGAACTCGCCCTTGGAGGATTCGAGGGCGATGGAGGTGGTGATATTCCGCGTCGCGTTCCGGATGTTTCCGCCGAGCATCATGGCGATCCCGACTTCGGAGATCGCCCGGGCGAATCCAGCCAGGACGGCGACAAGAAGGGGAAATCTCGCTTCGCGGAGAACGACCCAACCCGCCTGCCGCGGCGAGGCGCCGAGGGTGAGAGCGGCCGGCCGCGCCCGCTTGTCGACCTGGCGAAGGGCGGAGTAGGAAAAGCCGAGGATGAGCGGCAGGATGAGAAAGACCTGACCGATGGTCATGGCCGTCTGGGTGTAGAGGAGCCCGAACCGGCCCAAGGGGCCGCCGCGGCCGAGGAGATTGTAGAAGAGCAGGCCGATGACGACCGTCGGGGCCGCCATCCAGGTCTGATTGATGAGGAGGACGAGGCGTTTGCCGCGGAATTCTCGGCCGGCCAGATAGAGCGCCGCCGGGACGGCGAGGACGCTGGCGAAGACGGCCGCGAGTCCGCTCGTCTTGAGGGAAATCCAAATCGCCAGGGCGAGGTCTCGGAATATCATTTCGTAAGATCAATTCCCGGCGTCGCGGCCATCGGCTCGAACAAGGGGCGGCCGCTCTTGCCCTTGAATTCCCCGATGAGCTTTTGTCCGCGGAGCGAGGTCAGAAAGGCGATGAAGGCCATGGCCTCCTCGTATTTCGCCGAGGGCACACGGGCCGGGTTGACGGCGATGACGGTATAGATATTTTCCAGATCGGGGCCGTTTTGAAAGACGGGCTTTAAGCCGGCGAGCCCGGTCAAACCGAAGAATGTCGCCGGATCGGTCAGCGTGTACCCTCTCCGCTCCGCGGCCACGCGCAACGTCTCGGCCATCCCCTGTCCCGTCTCGAGATAAGACTTCTCGGGCGTGCCGCCGGCCCGGGCCCAGATTTCGAGCTCACGGGTGTGCGTTCCGGATTTGTCGCCCCGGCTGACGAACGGCGCTCCGGCCGCCCGGATGCGGCCGAAAGCCTCGGCGGCGGAGGCGGCTCCGGCCGCCCCGGCCGGGTCCGTGTCCGGCCCGACGATCATGAAGTAGTTGCGGGCGAAGACGCGGCGGTTGATGCCGAAGCCGTCCTTCAGGAATTGATCCTCGAGCGATTTGGCGTGGGTGATGACTGCGTCGGCATTGCCGTCCCGGGCTTGTTTCAAGGCGGCCCCCGTTCCGACGGCGATCCATTTCAGGGCGATGCCCGAGCTTTTTTGGAATTCATCGGCCACGACGTCGAGAAGGCCCGTGGCGTCGAGGCTCGTCGTCGTGGCCAGCAGAAGCGATTTTTCGGCCGCGCAGGGGGAGGGCCGTCCCGGATCCGCGCCGGTGAGGAAAATGGGGAGAGGGAGAAAAGCGAACAAATAGAGGGCTAAGAAGAGTCTCCGGAACGGGGAAATGGGGCGACTCGACACGATCTCTCCTTTTCAAGAATGGAAGGACGAGCCGTTTCCCGCCCGTCCCTGGCGGTCCGAAGGCTTGGCCCTCCGCCGGGCTTTAGCCTCTGGGACTCGGAGCGTCTTTTTGATACCACATCGCGGGTGCAGAGTAAAGCGTCGGGCCGCCGGCGCCAGGCTTGACTTGCCCTTCTGGAGGCCCTATAAATACGATATGACGAAACGGCATTTGCGGAATCGGACCTAAGAATCCAGATTCAGACCGATTCGCGTTATCAAGCTTTTCTTTCCGGAGTCCGCCGCCGAAACGTCCTCGGCTATATCATGTCGGTCGCGCGCATCGAGGACGTTTTTCAAGGGAAGCTCTGGGCGGCTCTCGACAAAACGAGGCGTCCGAGCAAACGGCAGAAAGACTTGGCCGACATTCTCCGGCTTCTTGAAAAGCGAAAAACGCTCGGCCGGTTGATTCCGGAAGAGCTGAAGGCGCGACTGTCCTTGTAGTCCGGAAAATCGTCCCAAACAGCGAGGTTCGAAGGAGGCGTTCAGGTGCGAAATGAGAAAATAGGCTGCGTCCTCATCGGACTCGTTGCCGCTGTTTCGACGGCAGCCGTCCTTGCGGCCCTCCTCACCGCACAGACCGTCGTTTCCCGCGCCTATCGCGGCCATGAGAGCGACGCAGACGTCCAGGCTTTCGCGGCCGTCTATCCGAAGACCGTCGGGACCCGGCTCGACGACTGTCAGACTTGTCATCGCGGGGGGGCCTCCGGCACGGATTCCGGGCGGGAATTCAGCCCCTGCAGCTATTGCCATCTTCTGGTCTTTCCGAACCCGAAATACGCAAGCGGCGTTCCCAAATCATATGAAGACACGCTGAACGCCTACGGCCGGGAATATAAAAACGCCGGGCGGAATGCGGCGGCGATTCGGATCATCGCCGGCCGCGATTCCGACGGCGACGGCGCGTCGAACGAAGACGAAATCTCCGCGTTCCGTTATCCCGGCGATCCGGCCAGCCGGCCGGGACAGCCCCTGGCTCCCTTTGTCACACTCTCCTGGGAAGAGGTCCGGAATCTCCCGGTCCAAATCCAGTTTATGTTGATGAATGCGACGAAGGAACCGACCGACGATTATGTGTTTTATTCAGGGGCGAGGGTCGTTGATCTGTTGAATGCGGCCAAAGTCAATCTGAAAGGGGCGGCGGGTCTCACCGTGTTCGCGCCCGACGGGTACAGCATCGACTATGCGCTTGATGACATCCTCAAGCCCTTCCCGGCCGGATATTATTACGAGGGGCCGGAGAAGGGAGACGATCCGGAAAAGTCTTTCATCCGTCGGCCTGAACGCCTCCCCGAGGGAATCTCCGACGGGAAAAAGATCCCGGGAATGCCCTGGCTCCTGCCGGCCTTAGAGCGCGACGGAGAGCCCCTGACGCCTTCGGTCTATGAAAAGGGCACGGGACGTCTGGCCGGAGAAGGTCCTTTTCGGCTGGTCAAACCACAGCGCATTCTAGACGGCGATCCGGCCAAGCCCGGGCGCCCCGACCGGTCCTCGAAGGCGAAAACCTTCGGCGACGGATGGGATTTCGCCGCGGCCATCGACCATAACGCCGGGGCCTGCGTCCGGGGGGCTTGCGTCATCCGGGTGAATCCGATTCCCGCCGGATCCGAGGAATACGACTGGAAGAACGGCCGGCCGCTCATCGAGGCGAAACAAATCGTCATCTACGGACACGGCGTTCGTTGATCTTTTTAAATAGGGGGATCTCTTCCATTGGGTGTAGGAACTTCCTTCGGCATTCGTGATCGGCCGGAACGTGATGAGGGTTTGCCGCCCGCAGACGTTTTTCGAGTAAATCCATACAAAATGGAAGAGAACCAAATAGGGTAAATAGGGTAGCTGTCACCTTAAATAAGTGGAAAGCCAGTCGAGCATCGTCTTCCACCACAGCTCCGCGTTCTGCGGTTTCGAAACGAAATGGTCCTCGTCGGGGAAATAGAGGAACTTCGAGGGGACGTTCATCCGCTGCAGCGAAGTGAAGAGCTGGAGGCCCTGTTCGAGGGGAACGCGGAAATCATTGGCGCTATGGATGACGAGCGTCGGCGTCTTAAAATTCTTGACGTAATAGCTCGGCGACCACTTCGTGTATTGCTCGGGATTCGTCCAGGGCGTGCCCATCTGTTCCCATTCGGGGAACCAGAGCTCCTCGGTCGAACCCCACATCGACCGCAGGTCGAACACGCCGTCATGCGAGATCAGGCATTTGAAGGCATCGGTCTGTCCGAGGATCCAGTTGACCAGGTAACCGCCGTAGGACGCTCCGGCTGCGGCGTTGCGGGTGATGTCGATGAAGGGATAGGCTCCATGGAGATAGCCCAAGCCCTTCATGGTGTCTTCGAATGGTTTTCCGCCCCAATCCCCGACGATCGCGTCCGAAAACTTCTGTCCGAAGCCCGCGGAAGCGTGAAAATTGATCATCGCTACGGCATAACCGGGCGCGGCGAACATCTGGGCGTTCCAGCGGTAATGGAACTCGTCTTTCCAAGGGCCGTGGGGGCCGCCGTGGACGAGAAGGAGGAGAGGGTACTTCTTGGAGGGATCGAAAGCCGGGGGCTTAAGCAGCCAGCCGTGGACCTTGTCCTTTCCCGCGCCCTCGAACCAAAATTCCTCGGCGGCGTTCATCACCAGGCCGGCGATGAGGTCTTTATTGATGTCCGTCGTCCGCGCCGCTTTTTTCGTCCCGATGTCCAAGGTCCAGACATCGGCCGGCCGGTTCATGGCCTGGTCGAGTATGACGGCCGTCTTTCCGTCCGGGAGAAGGCTCAATCCTGTGAAGGTCCGGCCGTCGAAGACCTTCTCGGCCGGGCCGCCGGCCGCGGCGACCTTATACAAGGCGTTGCGTCCCTTTTCCTCGGCGGTGAAATAGACGGCTGCGCCGTCCCTCGCCCAGAGGATATCTTCGACCGAGACATCCAAGCTTTTCGTCAAATTGATGGCCGTTTTCGCGGCCCGGTCATAGAGCATGAGGTCGTTCTTGTCGGATTCATACCCCGGGCGCGACATCGCCCGATAAGCGAGGTATTTTCCGTCGGGGGAGTAGCGGGGGGAATTGTCGTTGGCCTTATTGGTCGTGATCGGAGTGATCGGGCCGCCCGTTACGGACGTTACGAAGACGTCGTTGTTCGTCCCGAGGGCGAGTTTGAGTTCGGGGTCGATGTTGCGGACAAAGGCGATCTCCCGTCCGTCGGGCGAGAATTCATAGTCCGGATCGCCGCCCAGGTCCATGGG
>Ga0315273_10005767_pt1 | contig 15369 bp, 18 predicted proteins | sample YL17G02_0_MG_FD_205753 | JGI IMG/M metagenome (GOLD analysis project Ga0315273, IMG submission 205753) | Sediment microbial communities from Yellowstone Lake, YNP, Wyoming, USA - YL17G02_0 | ecosystem: Environmental > Aquatic > Freshwater > Lake > Sediment | place: USA: Wyoming | collected...
CTCACGGCCGAGCTCCTGGGTAAAATGCACGGCATCACGCGCAAAGCCCAAGACGAGTTCGCCCTCCGCTCTCATAAGAACGCGCAACAGGCCACCGTGGATGGACGCTTCAAAGGCGAAATCGTGGCCACCCTAGGCCACGATGAAACAGGAATCCTGAAAAGCTTCGACACGGATGAAGTCATTCGGAAGGACGCCAGCATTGAAGCCCTCTCCCAGCTCAAACCTGCTTTTGACCCCCAGAACGGAACAGTAACCGCCGGCAACTCCTCGGCCATCTCCGACGGCGCTTCGGGCCTCCTCGTGATGTCCGCAGAGAGGGCCAAAGCCTTGAACCTAGAACCCATGGCCAGAATCCGCGCCATGGCCACCGCCGGCTGCGACCCATCCATCATGGGCTACGGCCCAGTGCCCGCCGTCAAGAAAGCCCTCCAGAGGGCCAAGATGAGCCTAGCGGACATCCAACTCTTTGAAGTGAACGAGGCCTTTGCGGCGCAATCCTTGCCTGTCCTCAAGGACCTAGAGCTTCTGAACCACATCGACACCAAAGTGAACCTCAACGGTGGCGCCATAGCCCTAGGCCACCCGCTGGGTTGCTCCGGCGCAAGAATCGTAGGTACCCTGCTGCACTTGATGAAGGCGAAAAAACTCCAGACCGGCGTGGCCACGATGTGCATTGGAATGGGCCAGGGGATTGCGACAGTTTTTGAAAAATAGCGAGCATTATTGATCTGAGAGGGTTCGAAACAGGTCAAGCTAAGGAATTGAATTGGCACGGGAATCGTAGGTGCCATTTGCTTATGCTCGCCCTAAAAAAGCTCGATAAAACCTAATTTTTCCATTCTCTTAAAATCAGAATCCAAAGACCAAATCTTGGCATTCTGATCAACCGCAATGGACCCAATGAGTAGATCCATTGCGCTGAATCTTTGTCCACTCTTCACTGCCCTCTCTACCCAGGATTCAAGTCGTGTCCAGGTTTTATCCGCAGGATAAAACCGAGGCAGCGCTGAAAGGACTCGTCTTAATCTTGTTAATTCGTTATGGGAAGCACCAGACAAAAGCTCCAGCCAAACCATCACCGATAATGCGACTTGGTCTGCTTCCAAAATTTGATTGAATCGATTCACAAGCCTTGGCTCACCATTGCTTAAATATTGAATCCAAACTGATGTATCAATAAATATCACTTGATCTGTTTTCGTCTTCGCGAAGTTTCGACATCAATGTCTAACTTAATGTAACCTGCCATTTTTTTTAGCTCGTCGATTCTCTTATGCCGAATCAGTTCTCTTAACGAGACTATTATGGTGTCGGATTTTGATTTAAAACCTAAAAGTTGCCTGGCCTCTTCAACTAGCTCTTCGGGGAGATCGAGGGTAGTGCGCATACGATTCAGTATAAAAGATATGCTTATAGATGTCAATAAGGGTACGAGCATTACATATAATTTTAAGGTAAATTCACCAATAGGTTTTCACTGGGCATTATTCTTACTTTACAGCCATTAATGTCCGGAACGCGATAGTCTTTGGTTCCTTTTAAACTGATTTGAAAGGCATAAGGAACGAATACTCTTTCTAGAAAATATTTCAAATTTGAATCTAAGGGGCGATCATCCAGTTTCACTTCAATTGCTAGCCAAGGTTTTTCTTTTTTAACAATCACAAAATCGACTTCCTGGCCTAGGGTATTTCGAAAATACCGTAGTTCCACTTTTTCTCCTTCCATGTCCTGTAGCCAATGGGTCCAGCGCAACAGATGAGAGGCAATGAAATTTTCGAATCGTGCAGCTTCGTTTTCGACGTAAGCCCAGTTCCATAGATAGACCTTTTGTTCTTTTTTTACCGCCTTAATTTTGGCAGAACCAAAGGGGGCTACTCTGAAGCAGGCGTAGAACTTCTCCAACGTTCCGATCCAGTTTTTCGCAGTCGGGAATGTCACTTCAAGGTCCTCGCGCAGACTATTAATGGACAGGACGGACCCGACGCATTCCGGAAGCCGATCAAAAAGCAATTCTACCTTGTCCAAATCCCGAATGTCCTCTATGGAGCGCACATCTTGCTGAATCAGACGACTGCCGTAGAGCAGGCGCCACCGGGCGGCTTTGGTAGCAGACCCGCCGAGGAGTGGCTCTGGAAAGCCGCTGAGTTCTAATAAATCTTGGATCGCCTTTTGGGTGCCGGCCGGAGGTCGCGTTTTAAGCTCTGCCACCTCCGTGAACTTCTGTGCATAGGGTATATTTAAATATTCGGACAACGTAAAGGGATGCATGCGATACAGGTAATAGCGTCCCTGTAAGGAATCTCCGCCTTTGCGATATAAATCAAGCTTGGCGCTGCCGGTGACCAAGATGGCATGCTTTTCATGATGGAGATCAAAGACCCCTTTGAGCCAGTTTCGCCAGGGGCGGTATTTATGGAGTTCATCAAAGACCCAGAGTGGTGTGCTCTCATTCATTTGGGAATTTTTTAAAATCTTCCGATGCGCATCAACGTCCCAATTGTAATACTCACCGGCGCTGTTCTTAAGCAAGGCCAGACTCACGGTGGTCTTGCCACATTGCCTGGGCCCGGCGAGAAATACCATTTTTTCCTTGAGATCGGCGGCAATGGGGTCAAATAAGCGTCGGGATTGATATTTTTTGAGCATAGTTTTTTATACCATACTATAAAAAACTTCGCAGTAAATTATAGTCGGGTATAATTTACTACTCAGCGATCAGAGGGTTCGAAACAGCCTCTTATCAGCGGTTATTGTGAAAGTCCTCCCGGCCCCAAGCCGCTTCTGCTTCAACGCTTCGTAAGCCTCTGCCACCTGCCGCTGCACCTGACCCGCCAGTGCATCCACATCTTGAGCGGTCATACCCCGCGTCTCCACCGGCGGTAGAAACTGAATCTGGATCAAGCCTGGCTGAGGGAGGTAACCCTTCTTGGACAGGAGCTCTCCCGTCCCATAAATCGCGACCGGATAGACGGGGACCTGGGCCTCGATGGCGATATGAAAAGCGCCTTTTTTAAATGCCCTGACTTCACCGGGGGGACTTCGAGTCCCCTCCGACAAGATCCAGAGGGAGCGCCGGTTGCTGGAAATCTTCTGCGCCACTCCGCTTAGGCTTTGAATCGCCTTTTTGGGATTTCCACGGTCGATCCGAATAAAATCGAGCGCCCACCACCCTAGGTTGATAAAGGGAATGTAGGCAATTTCCTTTTTCGCCACCACGACCACACCCTCGGGCGCCAATGCTGCACCCACCACCATATCTAGGGCACTTTGGTGATTGGAGACGACTACTCTCGAACCCCGGCCCTCAAGGGTACTGGGGTTAACCAGCTCCATGCGGATTCCAATAATCTTAAATATTGAGTCAGCCCAGAATCGAAGTATCCGGGCCAGGAGAGGCAGGGGAATCCTTTTGAAGGTCAGCACCTGTAAAAGAGGAACCACTGACCAATAAACGGAAGTGTAAAGCCAAGCAAGCAAGATTCGCAGAGTTTGTCGCAGAGTTGGTCGCAAGGCTAGTAAGACACGTTTCATTTGATGCTAATCTTAGTTTGCTTCGGCCATCCACGCAATCACAAGCGCCATTTAAACGAAATTAAAAGTGAACAACCAGGCCGTCCTTAACGAGTGAGGCTAGGGACAGACCTAGAGCCGGGCCGGCTGAGGCGGGCTTTGATGTAGCCACTGAAAGGATCAGGCTATGGCCGGTGTTGCCTGGCTCAGACCTAGCTGCATTGAGCTCCTTGGACAGCTCCCTTGACAGGCCCTTTGAAAACCCCAGCAAGCCGAGAGACCCAAGTGAAACCGTACGGGCATGCAACCTGTTTCGAGCTGGCCAAACAGGTCGTCGAATTTCCTGAATTCCTGCCCTCACCACCGGATACCCATACCGCGCGCCGAGATACGCACTCGCATGAGCCCTAAGCGAGGCCACCCCCAAGCAAAACGCTAGCAGCACGGTGCCGAGAACCAGGGGTTTATTATTTAACGTATCTTGCTTTAACATCAGCTCATCCACTCCCTTAAATTCAGTTCAGATAGGCCCCCTACCTAGGCGACCTACCCTGTCTAAAGCAATGAAAGTGCCAACTCATGTGACAGTTAAACATAACTATATCTGTATAATTTAACTCCCTTTTATAAAATCAAGACCGAGGCAAGCAGGAACGAACTGTTGACAAAAGCGCGTGGGTGTCTAATTTTTAGACAGCTCTTACACAGCTCTAGGCCGGAGGACAAGTCTGCACGAAACTCGGCCGCTGTTCTAATTTGGCAAGGTAGAGGAGAGTGCGAGGATAATTCTTTTTCCACTCCTGAGAATACCTCAACCCGAAATAAGTCAACGCACAGGCCAGATCCACATCCGCTTGGGTCATGGAATTGCCCAATAAAAAGCCATGCCCCGGATTCGCAATCAAGGTAGTTTCGACTTCACCGAGGACGCGGGCCGAGATAGTTTTTAATTCCTCCAGGACTTCTGGGTCCTGCTGTGCTTGTGGACGCAGAGTATCTAGGAAGTACTCCACGATTTTTTCCGCGAAGCCGGCCGCGATTGCTTGCCATCGATAGACCGGTATGCGATCCACTAGGGCGCTGGGCATCAAAGAAGCGAAAGGGGAAGCGAAAGGGGAAGCAAAAGGTGTAAGAGGAAAGGATTCATAAAAAGCCTGCAAAATTAAATTCGAATCCACCACCACTTCGCCCGAAGCCAGGCGCAACGTCGGCACCCGCCCCAACGGATTAGCGGCAACCAATTCGGCGCTAGGTTGAAAGACATCGCAAATGATTTCTTTATAGGAAATCTGATTTTCCAAAAAAGCCAACCTGACTCTTCGGGCAAAAGGGGAGCGCGGCGATATAAATAATTCAGCCTGATTAAAGTCTACTTTTGTTCCCATAGTATCTACCTCTCCCACCGATGTTGAAATCCTATCCCCAAGGACCGACTCAAACCCGAATTCAGAGCCGGTCCCAACAGCGTCTGGTCCACGTAAGACACCGACACCGAATCCACTGAACTCATCATATAACTTACATCAATTCCAGTATCACAGGTGGCCACGCTAACGCCCGTGCTCGTCACATAATCTCTGGCACTTCCGAGTGTACCTCCGCCGGCGGCCGGCGCACTCACCTGCACCCCCTGCTCCACTCTAGGCTGCAATCGAAACCCCAGACGCAACTGACCACTCCTCGGACTGAACCCAAACCCCACGCCGAGGCTCCCCCCGAAACCTGGGCTTAACCTCAAGGCGGTCCCTGTTTCTAAGCCTCTGGCAGGGCCTGTAGCAGCCCCTCTATCGCCTCTTCCATCGCCTCTTTTATCGCCTCCTATAGCCACCCCTCCCCCTATCGCTGCCTCTCGCTCCCAAAGAGTACGAGGCAAGGCATAATGGATTTCTGGAACTAGAAACGCGTCCCAAACCGTCCATTTTTTTAGCAACAACGCCCCCACGGTCCAGGAAAAATAACCCGCCCCCGTCACGTCCGTGGCGAGCGTCCGGCTGCTGCCGTCATAAGACCGACCGGTCGGCAAAGTCAGGGCACTAAACAGAAACCCCTGGGGTTTCCAGCTAGAATAACTCCAAGCCGGGAGCACCTCATAACCTAGGCTGAGCCTCAAATCCCCCAAGCCCGTCGAGGACTCCGAGATCCCGGAGCCAGTGGAAGCGCCCCCCGCACTCCCCCCCCGCAAAACCGAATAAGTCGTCACCGGAACACTCAAGCCACCCTGCATCCGATCGGAAAGCAAGGTGGCTAGGTCGAGTTTATAAGTCTGGGACGTCTCTGAATTCTGCGAGGACCCAAAGTTAGGTACGCCATCATCCGCAATCTGTGCAACCACGTTACCGAGCGCGACCCCGAGACTGAGCTGCGTTTGATCATCCCCGACCATGAGGAAGGGGGCGGCAGAGCTTTTGCCACAACAGGCGGCCCCTTGGGCCTGGTTCATTCCAAATACGCCCGAGCCCAGCCCGCACAACAGCATGAACCCCGAACCTGGGCGTCTAGCTGCTCTAGCGCCCGATAAAGCGGCGAATTTGGTGACAAGTTCGGCGGCGAATTTGGTGACAAGTTCGGCGGTGAATTTGGTGACAAGTTCGGCGGTGAATTTAGCGGCGAATTTCACAGCCCAAGACCCTCACTTCCTTCTGTGCAGGTTTTTTCCCTTCTACGATCAGCGCCAACGCATCTCGCAGATAATGCCTCTGGGCCGCCAGCGCGACGTGGCTATTATCCACTCCACCTTGAAAAAGAACCTCTCCCTCCGGGTTTAAAACAAAAACATGCGGCGTCTTAAACGCTCCAAGTGTATCGGCAATTTTACTCTTATTATCCTGGATCACTGGAAAAATCAGGCCCGACTTCCGAAAATATTCTCCCGCCGCGACCGCTTCTTCGTCGGCATTGGAATGCACCCCGATGAATTGAAAGCCGAGAGGAGTAAACCTCTGCGAAAGCTGATTCAAAATAGACTGATGGCTTGCCGAGCACGGGCAACGCATGGAGAGAAATACCACTACAGTTCCCAGGCGGGCTTGCCTAACTTTAACCCGAACGAGCCCCCCCCGAACTAGGTCTAAACCTGATAATTGCGGGAACGGCTCGGCTTTAACCTGTTCAACAACCTGTTGAACAACCTGTTGAACCTGGAGCCCTCCCCCACAAACCCCCACGGAACTGACGCCTAGGCTCAGGGCCAAAGCCACCCCAAACCAAAGCTGGTGGTTCGCCCGAAATTTAGTTAGAATAGAATCTGTGCATACATTTAATGTATTTCTCATAGGGTGTTCTGCCCTTTTACTGATAAGCGTCCTGGCAAGTCAAGCCTCAGGAGTGGTGGGCATTCCGTCTTTGGTGTTTTTCATCGGCATTGGGATGCTAGCGGGCTCTGATGGCCCCGGCGGATTTTACTTCAACGACCCCGGACTTGCTCAAGCCATTGGTATTATTGCTCTAATTCTTATCCTTTTCTCGGGAGGCTTGGATACGTCTTGGCCTCGGGTGCGGCCGGTCCTGCGGAGTGCGTTTGCGCTCTCTACGCTTGGGCTCCTGGTGACTAGCGGACTCGTGGCGGCGTTTGCGGTCCAAATGCTGGGCTTCAACTGGATTGAAGGCATGTTGTTGGGAGCGATTGTCTCGTCCACGGACGCGGCGGCGGTTTTTGCAGTTCTGGACGGGAAGAAAATCGGTGGAACCCACAGCCCGATCAAGCCCCTCCTCGAACTAGAATCGGGAAGTAATGATTCAATGGCCGCGTTCCTGACCGTGAGCATGATACAAATCCTGGACGGCCATTCCACATCCGCCCTCAGTCTCACCCTCCATTTTATCCAACAGATGACGGTCGGGCTACTCGTGGGCTTATTCATCGGCAAGCTTGCGACGGAACTCGTCAATCGCGTCCGCCTCGAATCCGAGGGCATCTATCCGGTCATTACGACCTCAGTGGTGATGCTCTCCTATGGAGTATCGGAAGTATTGGGCGGCAACGGCTTCCTCACCGTCTACGTGGTGGGGATCGTGATGGGCAATAGGCTCCTATTGCATAAAAAAAGCTTAATGCTTTTTCACGACGGCCTGGGCTGGCTCATGCAAATTGGAATGTTCCTTGCGCTCGGGCTTCTCGTATTTCCTAAGAAACTCTTGGCAATTGCCCCCGCAGCCACGGGTCTTGCGCTTTTTCTGATTCTGCTCGCTCGACCGGCCGGGGTTTTTCTCGCACTGCTGAGGAGTCGCCTGCACTTCGGGGAAAAAATCGTCATCTCCTGGGCGGGCCTCAGAGGGGCGGCCCCCATTGTTTTGGCGACCTACCCGCTCATCGCGCGCATCCCGAAAGCCGAAGTGATCTTCGACATCGTGTTTTTCGTCGTCCTCACCTCCGTCGTGATTCAAGGAACGACGATTCCGTACCTCGGCAAATTGCTGACGAAGATCCGGCATGCGCGCCAGCTGAAACTGACGTAGTCTCGCCGAAACTCTGCTAAAACCGACAGACCGTCGCGGCACCCTGGTAATCACACTCAAAGTGGGAGCTGACCTCCTCCACACCATAAGTCTGACCTAAATCCCGCAACCGAAAAAACCTGAGGTGCTTCAACTCAAGGTCGAGAAAAAACCAATCCCGCAGTTGAAACTCTCCAGAAAAACCGGCCGTACCCAGCAAATTCAGCCGCAGCTCCCCCACCGGAATCGCCGTAAAACTTTCCTGTCCCCAAAGATCCGTTCCCAATTCAGACACATGGCAGCGCCAAGAATTACAAGGCGTGCCCCCGCTCTGAAACACTTCCCCTTGAGACGAAGTCACTTGAGCATAAAAACTACCGCCCGCCATCTTGCCACGCACCAGCACAAAAAGTTGATCCTTAGGCGAGATCGAGGGTTTGTCCTGCCGATGTAATTCCGCCTCGCTCACCTTAAAAGTCCAGGCATTCGCAAACAGGACGCGGTCTCGCGAGTGCGACATCTCGATCCGAGTTCGGGGTACCAAATGATGACCTACGGGGCGGGATCTCTGATTCGGATTAAAAATGGGATCAAACCAAGACTCGGTTGAATCGATAAAAACATTATTATCATCCAGGTTATAATTAAATAAAATAGGATGAAGATAAGAACGCTCTCCAAACGAAAGATACTCCCCCTTGAAGCGGAAAGGAAAATGCAAGATCCCCTGGTAAGATGCCCCGACCCTCTGAAGCTCTGGATTCAACTCCACGTTGTAGACCCATTCCACATCCATCGTGCGCCCGTACCGCGCCATCTGCGCGTTGGTGTCTGCGGAGGTTTTCTGATTATCCTCATCCGAAAGAAACACCGTATATCGCAAGATTCGATTGTACCTCAGCCTCCCGCTCGCCCGGATTGCCTGACCGCGATGTACGGAATAGGCTAGAATTAGGGGGGTGTCGTTCAAAGGAGCCTCGTACTGATTCTCTCGCAGATTAATAAAGGGGGAATGAATTAAGGCCAATTTGTCCAGCAACTCCCTGGAAGTCTCCTGCCCGGTGATTTTCACATTTTCATACTGCACCTGCCCTTGCAAGTCCTCCAGCAGGCAATCAGAATTGAACTCCAGCTCAAGCACTGCGGGTTGCGCATGAACCGACCCCGCCCCCAGGGCCACCTCTAGCTCATTGCGGTAAACATAAAAATCCAGAATGGTGCGACGTCCCTGATATAAAATATAGCCCCTCACTTGATCCCCGGTCTTAGGACCCTGAGCGCCCTTGCAGCTCACTGAATACTTAAACTGCAGGGTCACTTCAGTGGGGTCGGAGGTGGGGTTCTGCACTGTAAAGGTAGAAAGCGCGTCCACTCCCGCGCTGAGCGAACTAGAAATTAAACTGCACATGAAACTGAGAAAGATCAGGGAGGGTTTCGCCCTGTTGCTCATGAATTGACTCATGTACCCTAAAGGATAACACAAGAGAGCCGGGGATAGGTACGCGCCTTGCTTTAATTTCTCTCAAAAAGGAGAACTTTCATGGCTCATGCATCATCTATGGCATCCTCAGTGGAAAACCTCGCCCGAAAACCTCACATGGAATTGGACATGCATCAAAGGGAGAGAGAGATAGCGCAAAAAATACCTCCCCATGTTTTTGTCGGCCTCGCCCTCGGAAGTATGGTGGTCTCAGCTGCGATCGCAATTTTTGCCAAAAAAAGAGAAACCGCGAATTTCGTAGGTCTCTGGGCCCCTTCATTTCTTCTCATCGGGATTTACGACAAGTTAACCCGATTGGAGGAAACCGAAGAAACCCAAGCTGTGCACCGAGTAGCTTAAAGCTGCAATACGATTCAAGAGTCAGTCTGAATTCAAGAGTAAGTCTGAATTCAAAAGTAAGTCGAAGCGTTCGGGCCTCATTGCGTCAAAAACGGGATGCCGCCCGAACGCTTACAATCTTTGCAGACGAAATCCGCAGATAAGATTTGCTAATAAAATTTTCTGCTTGAATTACGGGTTCAAAAGCGACAAAACTGATCCTCAATCAGAATAGACGTGGAAAGGACCTTAAAATATATGACCACTCCCAAATCTCCGTTTCGTGTTGCTCTCTATGCCGACGGTGCCAACAAAGAACAAATGTTGAAACGCTATCATGAGGGACTTGCCAAGGGTTTCACAACGAATCCGACTCTCATGGCTAAGGCCGGAATTCGTGACTACGCAGCCTTTGCAAAGGACATTCTCAAAACCGTAAAAGACCTGCCCATCTCCTTTGAAGTTTTTTCAGACGATTTCCACGAAATGGAAAAACAAGCTGCCGAGATCAACTCCTGGGGCCACAACGTCAACGTCAAGATCCCCATCACGAACACCAAGGCTGAACCGAGCTTGCGTTTGATTCGTACTCTTTTTGACAAAAAGATGAAGCTGAACATTACCGCTTTATTCACCGAGGAACAGCTCAAGGGGGTAAGAGAAATCTTAAAACCCGAAGACGACGCCATTATCTCTATTTTCGCAGGGCGAATTGCGGATACCGGTGTAGACCCGCTTCCGATGATGCGCAAGGCTGTGAAGGATTTTGCTCCTTTTAAAAACTCCAAAATTCTCTGGGCCAGCCCTCGTGAAGCCCTCAATATTTATCAAGCCGATGAATCCGGCTGCCACATCATCACTTTGACAGATGAACTTCTGGGCAAGGTCAGCCTGAGAGGTAAGTCCTTAACCGACTACTCTTTGGATACCGTCAAGATGTTCTATAAAGATGCGACACAGGCTGGGTTTCAGCTCTGATCTCCTCTCGTGGTTTAGTCATTTTGGATCGAGATGGCGTGTTGAACTCAGTAGTCATTGATGCCGAACACGGCACGATTGACAGCCCGCTTCATCCATCTCAAGTTCAGGTCTACCCGTGGGTGCCTGGAGCTCTGGCTCTTATGAACTCCAGGCACTTCGGATTGGCCATTGCCACGAATCAACCGGCGGCGGCCAAGGGGAAAACCACCCGACAGAACCTAGAACAAGTCCACATGACCGTAGTCAACGCAGCCGAAAAGGCGGGCGGCAAAATCCTCAGCTCCCACATCTGCTTTCACCGAAGCGAAGATGGCTGCGAGTGTCGCAAACCGAAGCCCGGCCTCCTCCTAGCTGCCATCACCCAGAACCCCGGCTTTGACCTCAATAAGTCCTGGATGGTAGGCGATGGCGTGATGGATATCCGAGCCGGGCAACTGGCGGGCTTAAAAACCGCGTTTGTAGGCTCCAAGAAGTGGGATGCAAGACGGGTATTTGAACAAATGGAACTCGAACCCACGATCTGGGTCGAGAACGTAATGGAATTCGCGGAGTACTTAGCGAGCACAGTCAGTGCCGACAAATTTGAATCAACAACCCCTTAAATTCAAGCAAGGATCACAAAATGGAAAAAAGTTTCACGAGCCAATATCTACTAGAAAGCATCGACCTCATCCAGAAACTGGACCCACAATCCATTGAGCTTCTGGCTCGCGGCCTTGGCAAAGCCCGGGACCTAGGTGGCCGTCTTTTCATCCTCGGGGTCGGCGGATCAGCTGGACATGCCAGCCACGCAGTCAATGACTTCCGCAAGATCTGCGGTTATGAAGCCTACGCCCCCACCGACAACGTCTCCGAGCTCACGGCCCGCATTAACGATGAAGGCTGGGACGGCTGTTACGCAGAGTGGCTCAAAGGCTCCCGCATCAAAGCCTCTGATGCCCTGCTGATCTTCTCGGTAGGCGGCGGCAACCGCGAGAAAAACGTCTCCACCAACCTAGTCCGCGCCATGGTCTTGGCCCAAGAAGTAGGCGCCAAAGTATTCTCCATAGTCGGCAAGGATGGAGGATATGCGAAACAAGCTTCAGACGCCTGCGTCATCATCCCTACCGTCTCCTCCGAACGCATCACCCCCCACACCGAGGGCTTCTGTGCGGTAGTCTGGCATCTCCTAGTCAGCCACCCTGCACTCAAGATCACCCAGACCAAATGGGAAACCGTGGGTGCCGCTACGGCAAAAGCTCCGATTCCGACTCACGAGGCTCCATCGTTGCAGGCTTAAGAATTCGGGGGCTCAACGTCCCGAATCTGAGTGATCATGCAGGCGGGCGAATCGCTCGCCGGGAAAGATTCGATTAAGGCCTCATCCAAGGCAGCATTCACGCCATCGCTCGGGTAATAAAAAATCCGAGTCTCCGGCTGAGACTCTTCCAAGGGCCCAACCAAGTAGATGCGCGCCTTCCCGCCTCTTCTTGTGGGAACAGCGCTCTTGATTCGCATCAACTGAAGAAGCTGGTAAGTCACCACGGCGAAACAGCCTAAGACCACGCCACAGACCAAGGCCAGGCTTTTTATTTCCTGCTCGGGGCTTCTGAACTGCTCGTCATAGGATCGGGTCATGGCAAAACCTCAGTCATAAAAGTGAGTCCACAAAACATGAATCCACAAAACATTAACCCATACGCCGAGGGGAATCCTTGTTTTTACGATCCGGGCGATCCGGGCGATCCGAGCGATCCGAGCGATCCGGGCGATCCGAGCGATCCGAGCGATCCGGGCGATCTGAGCGATCTGAGCGATCCGCATTTCTTAGACTCCCTGGATAATCCGGACGCTCCGCATTCCCTGAAATCTCTGAAAACTCTCTTTCCTCTCCCGGACGCTCTCCACTCTTCGGCAGCCGCTCCCAAGTCCCGGCCGAACTCTTATTTCTTGTGAACAGGTGATAGCCATAAAGTAAAAGCACCGCGCCTGCAGTAGAGGTGATAAATCCCGCATTATCATCGGGGCCATACCACTTAAGCGCCCGCCCCAACCAACCGGCCAGGAGCGCACCAGCAACGCCCAAGACGCTTGTGATAACAAGGCTCATATGCTGACGACCGGGAACAACTGCGCGAGCAATCAACCCCACGATAAATCCAAAAATAATATAACCTATGATATGGAACATGGCACCCCCCCTGCGTAGAGTTCTACAATCCTAACTGCTAACTGCAAGAATCGTGAGAGCCAAAATATCTAGAACCAACCCGAGTTAACTCTAAAACTAGCTAGAACTAGCTAGAACTAACTAGAGCTAACTAAAACTAACTAAAACTAACTAGAACTAACTAGAACTAACTAGAACTAAAAGACAGCTGAATTTCCCTAATACAGGTACGAACGCCCCGACTCGAAGCGGGCGCGACGAAGATCGTGTCATCCCCAGCCAATGTGCCGAGAATCCCCCCGGGGCGGAGTCGATCCAGATGCCGCGCGATCAGGGAAGCCGAACCGGGCGTGGTGTGAAGCACGATCATCGTTCCATTGGTCTTGATATCGATCACCAGATCCGCAAGCGAGCTTGTTTTCGCGAGGGGTGGTCCGTCATCGGAGAGTCGATAGCCGGTCTGTCCGCTGGCGTCGATGACTTTGATGGTTCCCAGTTTTCTCAGGTCTCGTGAAATCGTGGACTGCGTGACGGGGTGCCCTTGCTCCGACAGCTTGTCTCTCAAATTTTCTTGCGTACTCAGGCTTTTTTGAGAAAGGAGTCTTCTCAGTAGGTCGAGTCTGCGTTTACCAAGAGCGTACATAAAAGTGCTTTCTGGAGATGCAAGCGATTTTCGCTTTGTTGAAAAATCACTGAAGCGGAATGATTCGCCATTTCCGAGGTGATTTCTTTTTCTTTCTCCATCGGAAGGCAATGCATGATTACGGCTCCAGGGGCGGTATGAGCGAACAGGGCGGCATTCAATTGGTAAGCTTGAAACGCCGTTTCACGCGCGGTCCTCTCGCTCTCAAAGCCCATACTGGTCCATACGTCGGTGTAGAGTGCATGACTGCCTAGAGCCGCTTCAGCCGGACCACCAGCAGCCAAACACGAAGCCCCCGAAGCCGAAGCACCCAAAGCCCGTGAAGCCGAAGCGCCCGAATAGGAAGTAATCGATCCCTTCGTCTCCTCCGCTTTACGGAGTGCCCTCTTCAAAATAGCCGCATCGGGTTGATAATCCTCCGGGCACGCGTACCGCAAATGAATACCCATCTGCGGCGCGAGTAACAAGAGGCTATGTAATATATTATTTCCATCCCCCAGATAAGTTAAAATGAGTCCTGAGAGGTTTTCAAATTTTTGTTTCAAGGTCAACAGATCCGCCAGGATCTGACAGGGGTGATGCGTATCGGACAAGCCATTCAGAATAGGAAAGCGGGAGACCTTCGCCATCCGCTCCAAAGTGGACTGTTCATGAGTTCTCAGCACAATGCCGTGGCAATAACCATTCAACACACGGGCCAGATCCTCGGGATCTTCTTTCTTCCGGTCCTGAGCCAGACTCTCCACCACGGCTCCGCCGAGTTCCTGCATGGCGATGGTAAAACTGAGCTTGGTGCGAAAGCTGGGTTTGTCAAAAAGTAGCGCTAAAGTTTTACCCGCCAGCTGGGTTCTAAAAATCCCTCGTCTTCGCTCGACCTTGAGCTGGTCTGCAAGCTCCAGTAACTGGTCGATTTCTTTTTTGCTGAATTCTTCGCCGGTCAAGAAACTTCCAGCATGACCTCCAACACTGCTTGCACCACTACTTGCAACACTATTTGCACCACTGCTTGCAACACTGCTTGCAACACTATTTGCACCACTAATTCCTGCTAATTTATGCATTTCTTAATAATCTTTCATTAAATTCAGGTCGCCTCTTAGAAATTTGAGATGCCCTGAGTTCAGGCAGCTCCTCAGGTTCGTCTAATCGACACTCCGTACCCAATTTTTCTTCTTCCACCAACAGCCGAACCAACGCACCGGGCTGTTTGCCATTCAAAACCACGACCCGAGGAATTCCATGTTCGAGTGCAAACTGAACCGCACTCGCCTTGGCCAGCATCCCTCCCTGAACCACTTGGGTGTGCATGAGATTTTCCAACCCCCAGGCACTGACTTCTTCGATCAGGGCGCCGTCACTTCCGAGTATTCCATTTTGATCCGTAACAAAAAGCAGTGCATCCACGCTCAACGCTTCGGCTATGTAGGTCGCAGCCCAATCTGCGTTGATGTTATAGGCCTCACCTTGGCTCCCTATTCCCACGGGTGCAATCACGGGCACAATGGGGTTGACCTTGCGCGGTTCACGAAAATTCAATAAGGACTCAATCCAATTCGCATTCACGTGCTGAATCTTGCCCACCTGCTGCAGCTCAGGACTCAGTTGCCGACATTCCAGCAGGCAGGCATCTACCCCCGAAAAGCCCATCGAGTTGACGCCGATGCTTTGAAGATTGCGCACGATTTCGCGGTTCACCTGGCCACAAAGCACCATCTCAATGACTTCCATCATTTCAGGCGTCGTCACGCGTTGCCCCTGGATGAAATTCCACTGAATTCCTCTCCGAATTAACTCCTGATTGATTCTTGGTCCCCCACCATGCACCAC
>Ga0315273_10005768_pt1 | contig 15368 bp, 12 predicted proteins | sample YL17G02_0_MG_FD_205753 | JGI IMG/M metagenome (GOLD analysis project Ga0315273, IMG submission 205753) | Sediment microbial communities from Yellowstone Lake, YNP, Wyoming, USA - YL17G02_0 | ecosystem: Environmental > Aquatic > Freshwater > Lake > Sediment | place: USA: Wyoming | collected...
GGGCGAACCCTTTCGGTTGGCAGCTCCCAGGTCCATTCGGCCACCGCGCCGACACCGGGCTCGCACCTTCCCCCGGCTCTCTTGGCCCCGCTTCGCGGCCTACTAGCCCTGTTCGCAGCCGATACGATATGAACTTAGCGCGAATATATCATCAGGCGGTTGGGGATGTCAACTTGGGCGACGGCAGGCCGGCACGTCACAACGCATCATCGGGAGGAAATCAGCGCCCAAGGCTCGCCAGGCGCTCGCGGTCGACTATGACGATCCGGCCTCGCTCGATGCGAATGGCGCCTTGGTGCTCCAACGCTTTGAGGGCGCGTCCCGCCACCTCCCTGGCAGTGCCCGCCATGGCGGCGATCTCCCGCTGAGTGAGGCGGCGAGGTGACTGGCCGCCGCCCTCGCCGGTGGACGCGGGGAGCTGTTCCAGAAGGATTCGCGCCACACGGCCGGTCACGGTCTTGAAGGAGAGCTCTTCCACCAACCCGACCAGTTGCCGGATACGGATGGCGAAGGTGCGCATGAAGGCGCGGCCGATCTCCGGATGGGCTTCCATCATCCCCAGAAGAGCACTCTTCGGGAGGAGGAGCAGCACGGTGGGCTCCAGAGCCTCCACCGACGCCGGGTTGGGGCCGCCGTCGAACACCGGCACCTCGTTGAACGTGTCGCCGGGCCCGGCGATAAGGAGCACCTGCTCCCGTCCCTCGGGGGAGATCTTGTACACCCGTACCCGCCCGGACTTGACCACGTACAGACCCTCGCAGGTGTCTCCTTCCAGGAAGACGGGATCCCCTCGCCGGTAGCTGCGCTCCACGACGGCTCGGGCGATGCCATCGAGCTGCGACTGGTCGGCGTCGGCGAAATAGGGGGTCTGGCGGAGGATATCTTGAACCGCTGTCAAGTCTCGGCCACCGATGCCAATGGATCTGAACCGGAGGTTTGCCGCGCGCCCGTTCAGGAGAAGCGCGCCAGGTGCATCAGCCGGAGGCTGATCCGCCTACGGTGGAGACAATATAGGTGGGCGGTGTCCCTCTGTCAATCGATGCGACACATGAGCTCGCTCATGGTTCGACGAACTCACCATGAGCGGGTTCGACAGCAGGGAGCCGGAGGCTAGTCTTCCGGCCGGCCTGGCCGGCTCTGGCCGTTCGCATCGAACACGATGTCGTACGGGCAAGAGATGGCACTCTGGCTACAGATCGCCTCGCACTCGCCGCAGTAGTCGCACGAATCGGGCTTCACGAACTCGAGGCGCTCGCCGACTAACGCCAGCACGCCGGGTGCGCAGACGGGAATGCAGTCGCCACAGCCCGTGCAGCGGGACCTGTCCAGGAGGGGAACACTGAACACCTGCTCCATCGTGAACCTCACCTCGCCGGCATGGTAGCGGCGCCCGAAGCCGCGGGCTCGATCGCGGGAGCCGGCAGCGGCCGCGTGACTAGATACCGTACTCCCAGCGTCACTAGGAGAGCCCCAAAGGCCACGATCCCGGCCGCTATCGACCACTCCACCCAGGTCGGTGTGTAGTCCCCCAATCGCAGCCAAAACCGCTCGCCCGGCTCGACGTATCGTCCGAACGACTGGCCGGGCGCCAGTTCGATCAGCGGCAGGCTCATGGACGCCATCATGATGTTGAGGCGCTTGAGCAGGATGCCTCCCACCGCCAGCGCGCCCGCCAGCCCCAGCAGCCCATTCTTCCGCCGCGTCTGCGGCAGCGCCAGGATGACGAAGGGCACAAGCCCGCCCAGGATGACCTCGGGCCAGAAGAACGGCGCCAGCTTGCCGCTCAGCAGCAGCATCGTCTGGTCGCGATGGTCCGGGACGTTGGAGGCGATGGCCGTCAGCACCTCGGCGAACAGAAGGAACAGATCGATGGCGATGAACCAGACCATGAGCTTGCCGACCGACTCTACGACCCCCTGCTCGACCTTCAGAACGTTCAGCTTGCGTAAGACCACCGTGACCACCAGGAGCAGGCCCATGCCGGACACCAGCGCCGAGGAGATGAACATCGGGGCCAGCAGCGGGCTGTTCCAGAACGGGCGCGCCACCAGCAGTCCGAAGATCCAGGCATCGACTGAGGCCAGCAGAATCGCCACCGGCAGCGAGACTATGGCCATGACGGTCACGGCTGACTCTCTCACCCGTGGCCGCGTCAACAACCACAAGTCCACGCCGGCGATCGCGAGGAAGGCGACGATCACAATGACGTCCCAGACCAGGGGCGAGTAGAACTGCCCGCTGATGACTATGCGGTACACCCGCTCTGGGTGGCCGAGGTCCGGCAGGACGAACAGGGCGGCCACGACGATGGCCGCCCCCGAGAGGACTACGGCCAGCCGGGACAGCGGGCGGAACTGCTCGGTGCCCGCGAGCTGCGCTCCGGCGACCACGATCAGGCCGCCGGCGGACAGGCCCACGAAGTACATGAAGGCGATGATGTACAGACCCCAGCTGACCACGTTGTTCATCCCGGTGACGGTGAGACCGTTGCTCAGTTGGTGGAGCCAGACAGCGAAGCCGAGGCCCATCAGGGCGATGAGGAACGCCATCCAGCCGCGATACGCTGCTTGCCCAGTCATAGCGCCCTCCTCCTCCTTCTGCGCAGGTAGAACACCTGAGGCTTCGTTCCCTTGTCTTCCAGAAGCCGTTCGCCGCCGCGGTCACGGACGGCGACGCTGACGACGCTCTCCGGGTCGTTCAGGTCGCCGAAGATGCGCGCCTGGGCGGGGCAGGACACCACGCAGGCGGGGTCGAGCCCCTCGTCCACGCGGTGGACGCAGAACGTGCACTTCTCCACCACGCCCTTCGGCCGAGGTTCGACGCGGCCGTAGTCGAAGTCGGGGATGCGCTTCGGCTTCCCCCAGTTGAACACGCGCACGCCGTAGGGACAGGCCGCCATGCAGTAGCGGCAGCCGATGCACTTGTCGTAGTCGATGAGGACGATGCCGTCCTCCCGCTTGTACGTCGCGCGGGTGGGGCAGACCTTCAGGCAGGGGGCGTCCTCGCAGTGCTGGCAGGCCAGGGGCATGTAGCCCATCTCCAGGTGAGGGTACTCGCCCTCGGGCATGTCCAGGCCGTCCTCGCCCCGCGTGAGGACGCGGTTCCACCAGAGGCCCATGGGGACGTTGTTCTCCTGTTTGCACGCCACCGCGCAGGTCCAGCAGCCGACACAGCGGTCCAGGTCTACGGCCATACCCCACTTCTTCTTCTTGTTGCCGTTGTTCTCAGCCACAGCCGTCCTCCTTAGACCTTCCGCACGTCACAGAGGACCTCTTTCCACGCCGTCACCGGCGACCAGACGTTGGGGAGGAAGTAGATTTCGTGGATGGGGTTGATGAGGTCACCGGTCAGTTCGTTGACGCCGTTGCCCCGCTTGTAGTAGCGACTCCACCAACCCTCGTACAGGTTGAGCGAGCCGGGTCGGACCTGCTCGGTCACCCGCGCCCAGCACTGAGTGGCGCCGCGGCCGTTGTGGAGCTCGACCACGTCGCCGTGGTCGATGCCGCGCGGTTCGGCGTCCTTGGGGTGAATCGAGACCTCGGGCCGGCCGCCGTTGACCTCCAGCAGCCACGGCTGGTTGGAGTAGGTGGAGTGCACGCGCCAGCGCTCGTGCGGCGAAAGCAGCACCAGCGGATAGCTTTCCCGCTCCGCGGCGGCGTTCTCGGCCTCAAAGGGCGGTTTGTAGACCGGCACCTGCTCCCCGTACTCCAGGAAGCGGTCCTCCTCCTTGTAGAACTCCATCCGCCCCGTCTTCACGAACTTCTGGGTCGCCTCGAGAGGGAAGGGATACGTCCGCGGCGGGAACGGCGCCAGGTTCTCGATCTGGTCGTGGAAGGTCACGTCCGGGTCCGGCACGTTGAGTCGCACCGGCCCCTGCTTGAGCTGGTCGAGAGTGATGCCCGCCACCTCCGGCCCGCCGTTGGCCAGGATGGTGGAGATGGCTTCCTCCTCGTTGGTACTGTAGTACTTAGCCGCCAGCTCCGGGTCCAGGCGCTTCGCCAGCTCGCGGTAGATCCACATCTCGCTGCGGGCCTCGAACTGGGTCTCGATGGCGGGCTGCATGAGCTGGAGGAAGGGATGGACGGGCGTGGCGATGAGATCCGTCTTCTCGTACCACGTGGCGGCGGGCAGGACGACGTCGGCGTACTCGGCCGTGGGCGTCATCGCGAAGTCGATGACCACCAGCAGCTCGACCTCCGTCTTCAGGCGCTCGAACAGCTTGTTCAGGTTCGGCGACTGGTTGAGGAGGTTGCTGTGGGAAACCAGCACCGCCTTGAAGCCGTTCTCAGGCAGCTTTATGGCCGGGTTCATCGTCGGCGTTGGGCCGTGGATCATGTACATGGGTGGTATGAAGTTGGGGCGCTTCCCTTCGGGGAACCACCACGACGACACGTCGAACCGCACCTTGTACTGGCCCACGTAGACGCTGATGCCGCCGCCGCTGTGGCCGACGTTCCCTGTCACCGCAGAGAGCAGTGCGAACGCCCGCCCGATGAGGTCGCCGTGGTACCAGTGGTTGGCGCCGGCGCCGAAGATGATCGACGCCGGCTTGGTGGTCGCGAACGCCCGCGCCAGCTTCTCGATCTTCTCCGCGGGCACGCCGGTGATCTTCTCTACCGCCTCGGGCGTGTACTCGCTCACCGCCTGCTGGACGTAGTCGAAGCCCGGGCGGGCCTTGGCGGTTCCGCCGTCGGCGAGGCGCACTTCGTACGAGCCCGCCAGCGCGGGCCGGACGCCGTCGGGCAGGCCGAGCCTGTCCGCGCCAATGACCACCGGGCCGCCGGCTTCCAGGTCCCAGACCACGAACCGAGCGTCGCTGCCGCCCGCCTGCAGGTCGACCTCGCGCAAGCGCTTCCCCGTATCCTCGCGCACCAACAGCGGCGCGTCGGAGTACTTCGCCATGTACTCCAGGTCGCCCAGGCCCTCGCGCAGGATCACGTTGACCAGCGCTAGGCCCAGGGCGCCGTCGGTGCCTGGCTCGATGGGGATCCAGTCGTCAGCCATGGCGGCCGTCGCCGAGTACTTGGGGTCGACCACCACGATGCGGCCGCCGTCCTCCGCCGCGTCGGCCAGGAAGTGGGCGTCCGGGATGCGCGTTTCCAGGGGGTTGGCGCCCACTATCAACAGGAAGCGCGAGTTCGCCCAGTCCTTCGTCTCGTGGTCAGAGCACTGGACCCCGAAGGTGATGGGCATGGCCAGCGGCAGGTCGCCGTTGAAGTCGTAGAACGTCCCGTGCGACGCGCCCAGCAGAGCGGCCAGCCGCGTCGCCGCGCCCTTCTGGATGGGCCCCGTCCCCGGGAGCTGCGGGAAGAAGTAGATGGACTGAGCGCCGTCCCGATCGATGATGTCCTTCAGCTTGCCAGCGATGTAGTCCAGCGCCTCTTCCCAGCTCACCTGGCGCCACTTCTTCTCGCCGCGCTCGCCGGTGCGGATGAACGGGTAGCGCACACGGTCCGGGCCGTAGATGGTCTGGATATAGGACAGGCCCTTCATGCAGCCGCGGGGGTTGTACGCCACGTCGGCATAGTCCCGCGCCTGCTCGATCTTGACGATGCGACCGTCGCGGACCCAGGCATTCTGGCCGCAGGCGCCGGTGCAGTTGGGCGAGCAGACGGTGCGGACTAGCTTGTCCACCGCCAGGGGCGTATCGGCGCCTGTATCCTGCGCTCCGGCCAGGCCCGTCACGTACCTGCCGACGCCGTACTGCAGTCCAGCAAGCGCTCCAGCGGCGGCGCTGGCCGCCAGGAACCGCCGCCGGTTCAGCTTGGGGAACACCTTGCTTGGTGGCATCTAGCTCCCCCCTTCTCGTTCGTTCGTGGCCAATTCCGGGCCTCGTCCGAATCCGCGCGCGAGGGCCTGCTGACGTGCTTCCACCGGGCACACCGCGGCGAAACTGTGGTCGCCACCGCAGGCACCACAAGGAGCCGCACGCGACTGCTCAGGGGCCAACGCCGTCGCGCTCGCGGCCGCGGGTTGCGGAGACCGTCCGACGGCGATGGCGGCGCCGCGCGCGAGGGAGAGAGTGAGCAATGCCCGCCTGCTGACCCGCTGCTCGAGCAGCCGGCGGGCCTGCAACCCGCTTCCGTCTTCCCGTCGTCGCACGGTCGTCATTCGCGCCTTCTCCCATCAGATAGACTAGCGGCCGTGGCGCGACAGCGAAGCGACTTTAGTACCAGTTTTCACAGAGAACTGGGGGAAAGCATCGTTTAGCATGTCGGCATGTGCTAGACGTTGGGACTGGTGTACAGTTAGCGCAGAAGCGATCCTGCGGCCCAGATGCGTTGCAGAGAGAGCCTACTCCCAGGCCCAGGAGAGCCAACCGCTAAGACCGCAGGTTCAACACTGCGGTACGGTTCACATCCTTATTCTGCAGGTAGAGAAGCCGTCCCACTCGCCTATCGGTCTGCTCGATGTCAGGACGAATCCTTCTCTCCCTCCTTCATCCACACGAGAGATCCTCACTTCGCCTGCGAGTTCGTGCGTTTCGGGACTGATCACGAATGTCACGGCATCCACTTCTTCGACCAGATCAGATTCTCGGACCTTGTCCACCATCAGCCCGAGCGATGGGTCGCAGCACCCGCTGAACTGGATCTCAATGCGAACGGGCCCGTGAACTCCCGCCTCTGCAAGCGATGACCTAATGGCCTGACCCACGCCTGGCTCCAGGGTGACCAGAGGCATCGCTGCGCCTCAACCTTTCTAATGCGCCTGCTGATAGATAGCGTAGACCTCCATGGGGTCGTTCACAGGACGTGCGTTGAAGATAACGTTCGTATCCGCAATCGCGTGGAGCGAACACCTGCCGAGGTCTGCTTCGGGGACGCCCACGTCGCGCAGCCTCATCGGATGGCCCACCTTCTCCATCAGGGCTTCGACCGCGTCCGCCGCAGCGAGAGCGGCATCGCGTTCGGTCATGCCGCTGGTGTCGACCCCGAGCGCCTGTGCGACCCGCGCCAGCTTGGCGGCAGCGTGGTCGACGTTGAAACGCATGACCTTGGGCAAGACGATGCCGCAGGCCGCTCCGTGCGGAACATGATGCAGCGTACCCACCGTGTGAGCCATGCAATGCGCCAGTCCGACCTGGGCAATGGTGAATGACCATCCAGCCATGGTGGCTGCTATCTGCATGTTCAGCCGCGCCTTCTCGTTGTTGCCGTCGGCCACAACCAGCGGCAGGTTCTCACTGATCAGCCGGATAGCGTGCAAGGCCTGACCGTCGCAGATCTGGTTCGCCATGATGCTCATGGAGGCCTCGACGGCGTGGGTCAAGGCGTCCATGGCTGAGCCGACCGTCATGTTCTTGGGCAGCGTCATCGTGAACCGCGGGTCGAGAATGGCCGCGTTGGGGATGATCCTCGGGTCGGCGATGAAGAGCTTGCGCCCGGCGGTCTTGTTCGTTATCACGGCTGCGGTGGTCACTTCGCTGCCGGTCCCCGCCGTCGTTGGAACGACGATGTGCGGGGTCTGCGGTTCAGAGAGCGTGTGCCATCGGTTGATGTAGTCGTTGGCTTTGCCGCCGTTCTTCAGCGTGACGCAGACCGCCTTGCCAGCATCGATGACGCTTCCGCCACCGACACTGACGATGCAATCTGCCTTCAGTTCGCGGGCCGCGGCAGTGGCTCCGTCCACGGATTCGAGGTCGGGGTCCTGCGGGATGTCGTCGTAGATGCCCACACAGAAATCGACGAGGCTGTTCTTCACAAGGTCGGCAAGACCGGCCTTCCTGACCCCCGGATCGGTGAGTATCAGCGCCCTGCGGCAGCCGAGGTCGACGACCAGCTTGTAGATCGAAGATAGGCTGCCGTGGCCGCCGACGATGTTGGTCGGGCAGTTGTAGTTGAAACTGTCGATCTTCTTGTTGTCCGACAGCAGTGAGAAATTGGCGCTGCGGTTGGAGAAGTAGGGCACATGTATTCTCTTGACCTGCGTGTACTCTTCCAGCCCCCAGCGGCCCAGTTCGCGTCCCACGCCTGACTGCTTATACCCGCCGAAGGGGCAGTACTCCGCAAAGACGTGATAGTTGTTGATCCACATCGTTCCGGTGCGGACGCCGCGGGCCAGACGCTCCGCTCGGGCGATGTTGGTGGAGAATACCCCGCCCGCAAGGCCGTAGATGGAATCGTTGGCGATGGCAACCGCCTCTTCGTCGCTGTCGTACTTGATGACGCAGACAACCGGGCCGAAGATCTCTTCCTGCGCGATGCGCATCTTGTTGTCCACGTTGGCGAAGATGGTTGGGGCGTAGTAGTATCCACCCTCTCTTCCTGGTACTTCGACGCGCTGCCCACCGGTGATCAGTTCAGCGCCCTCTTCCTTGCCCAGCTTGACGTAGTGTTCAACGGTAGCCAACTGCTCCTTGCTGACAACGGGACCCATGTGAGAGGTCGGATCCATCTGGTACCCGATCCGGAGAGCTTCTGCCCGCTTCTTCATCCTGTCGACAAACCCATCGTAGATCTTTGAGGGAACCAGGACGCGCGTGCCTGATTCGCATATCTGTCCCTGGTGGAGGAAGGTGCCGAAGCAGGCGCCTTCCACGGCCAGATCCATATCTGCATCGTCGAGGATGATATTGGCCGACTTGCCGCCCAGCTCAAGCGTCACCTTTTTCACCGTGTCGGAAGCCATTCTCATGATCTCGCGTCCGACTTCAGTGCTACCGGTAAACGCTATCTTGTCGACATCCGGGTGTGTGCAGAGAGTTCTGCCCAGCGCTCCTCCTGGCCCAGGAATAACATTGAGTACTCCGTTGGGAATGCCCGCCGCCTTGGCAGCTTCAGCCAGGATAAGGGCGGTGAGAGGGGTGTTGGAGGCCGGCTTCACCACGATCGTGTTCCCCGTGATCAGGGCCGGCGCGATCTTCCACATGGCCAGAGCCGTGGGGAAGTTCCAGGGGACGATCCCCAGGCACACCCCGATCGGCTCCCGGCGCACGAACTCGCGTCCGGGCGAGAACGGATTCCCTGAGGCCAGGATCTCTTCCTCGAACTGGAATTTCGTGGCCGCGTAGGTGGCCAGATTGCGTATCATCAGGCTCGCCCACATGACGATGATCTTGGCGTAGGAGATGGTCTGGCCCGCGTCCATGCATTCGGCTGTGACCATCCGCACGCCTCGCTGCGAGATCTCATCTGCAAAATCTTGGAGTATCGCAATGCGTGCGGCGATATCAAGGCCGCTCCATTCTCCCTTGTCGAAGGCCCTGCGCGCCGCCGCTATGGCCGCCTCTGCATCAGCAGTGCCGGCCTGCGCAACTGTGGCAAAAGGGAGCCCGGTTCCCGGGTCGATAGATTCGAACGTCTTGCCGTCTGCGGCATCGACAAACTCACCGTCGATGAACAGCTTGTACTGTTCCATTTAAGGTCCTCCTTCGGTGGTCGGGCTTGGTGAAGCCCGTCGTCTTCCTCGAACGAAGCATACCACCGGCGGACTCGTGACAAAACACACAAAACAGATCGGTGGCCCTGGGCACCAGCCGACCGCCCCGGTTCTCCTCTCGCTCGGACTCTCGGCGTTTGCCAAACACTGGGACTGGTGTACAGTTAGCGCAGAAGCGATCCTGCGGTCCAAATGCGTCGCAGAGAGGGCCTACGCCCGGGCCTTGGCCGCTCGTCGGCAACCGCCCCCGGGACGAACCCCAATTGCGCCGGCCCGGTCAAGGATGCCAACCTTGCTGAGGAGGCAGGAACCATGAGGATGTACGTCGGCGGCGAGTGGGTGGACAAGCCGGAGAAAGCGGTGGTCCGCAACAAGTACGACGGCACGGAGATAGACACGGTACCCCTGGCAGACGCTGCGGACGTGGACAGAGCGGTGGCTAGCGCCGTGCGGGGCGCCGAGGTCATGCGCAAGATGCCAGCCTACGACCGCTACCAGATCCTGCGCAGGGCAGCGGACCTCCTCGCCCAACGGCAGGAGGAGTTCGGCAGAACGATCACTCTGGAGGAGGGTAAGGTCCTCTCCGAGGGCCTCCTTGAGGCCTCGCGCGCTGTGGAGACCCTGACTGGCTCGGCAGAAGAGGCCAAGCGCATCCACGGCGAGACAGTGCCCCTGGATGCTGCCCCAGGCGCAGCCAACAAGATCGGCTTCACCATCCGCGTCCCCTGCGGCGTGGTGGCGGCCATCACCCCCTTCAACTTCCCCCTCAATCTCGTCATGCACAAGGTGGGACCGGCTCTGGCGGCGGGCAACGCGGTCATCGTGAAGCCGGCCAGCGACACACCTCTCTCCGCTCTGAAACTGACCGAACTGCTTCTGGAGGCCGGCCTGCCCGCCGAGGCGATCCAGTGTGTCACGGGCCCGGGAGCCAAGCTGGGTGGCATTATCAGCACCGACCCACGGATAAGGAAGATCAGTTTCACAGGCAGCCTGGACGTGGGGGAGCAAATCTGCAAGCTGGCCGGCATCAAGAAGGTCACCATGGAGCTGGGCTCCAACTGCCCGGTGATCGTCATGCGGGATGCCGACCTCGACGAAGCGGTGCGGGCTACAGTGGCGACCGGCTACGCCAACGCCGGGCAGGTGTGCCTCTCCGCCCAAAGGATCCTGGTGGACTCGCAGGTGTACACCGATTACCTCGACCTGTTGAAGCCGAAGGTGGAGGAGATCGTGCCGAGCGATCCCCTCAAGGCCGGCGTGAGGATGGGGCCGCTAGTCCGCGAGTCCGACGCCATCCGCGTGAACCAGTGGATCCAGGACGCGCTGGACGGTGGCGCTCGGTTAATCACAGGGGGCGGTCGCAACGGATCGCTCCATGACGCCACTGTGGTGGCCGACGTTCGGCCAGATATGGCCATCTCGTGCAAGGAGCTGTTCGGCCCCGCGGTGGCGGTCACGCCGTTTCACGAGATCGATGAGGCGATTAGCCTGGCCAACGACACCAACTACGGTCTCGGCGCTGGCATCTTCACCAAGAACATCGACTGGGCCCTGAGGTTTGCCCGGGAGGTGGACGCAGGGAATCTGCACGTCAACTGGGGTCCCATGTGGCGCGCCGACCTCATGCCCTACGGGGGGATGAAGGGGAGCGGCATGGGCAAGGAGGGTCCGCGATATGCTGTAGAGGAGATGACGGAACTGAAGACGGTGGTCTTTCACCTCAGGTAGCGCGGGATCTGCCCCAACACCGACTAACGCTCGCTGGCTACCCCGCAGGGATCATGGGGCCAACGCCTTGCAGATTCGGGAAGCGATGAGCCACAGCCGACTCTCGTCGCCGAGAAACAACTGCCCTCCTCATTCGGCTAACGCCTCATGAGAAGCGTGGCGCCGGCTGGCGATTCCCGTCTATGGCGATCACCACATCTTCAAAGGGGATGTCTTTCCCGCTCCTCTTCAGGGCCCAGCGCGCAACCTGGACAAGGCCGTAACAGCAGGGAACCTCCATGTGAACAACCGTAAGGCTCCTCAAGTCCGCATGCGCCAGTATCTGAGTGACCTTGTCGATATAGGCATCGATGTCATCGAGCTTGGGACAGCCGATGGCGATCGCCTTCCCCTTCAGGAAGTCGGCGTGGAAATTAGCGTAGGCGAAGGGGGCGCAGTCGGCCACCAGGACCAGGTCTGCACCGTGGAAATACGGCGCGTCTGGCGGAACCAGATGGAGCTGTATCGGCCATTGCCGAAGCTCAGAGCGCACGGCTGCCCTTCCCCCCGCCTCTCCTTCTCTCTCCTCCCAGCGGAGAACCTGGGCGGAGGGACAGGCGGTAATCCCGGCGTGAGAGTGGAGCGAGGGGAGTTCGTCCGCGTGCTCTCTCAGATGGGCCAGATGTCTTTCCAAAAGCTCCGGCGAAGTCTCCTTGATGTGGGCGATCACCCCCTCCTCGTCGTACACCTCCACCTCCTTCTCTTCGATGATCAAGGCCCCCTGAGGACACTCGCCGAGACAGGCGCCGAGCCCGTCGCAGAAGCTCTCCTTGACGAGCCTCGCCTTTCCGTCGATGATCTGGAGCGCTCCTTCGGGGCACGAGGGGATGCAGGCGCCGCAGCCGTCGCACTTCTCCTCATCGATGGTGATGACCTTTCTTCTCATTCTCGTCATCTCGCCTCACTCTCCCGGATCAGCTGCGAAAGCTTCTTGAACCGCTCCGCCTCCTCAGGCTTGACGTTGCGCAGCACCGCCTCGCGTATCTGCCGCACCTTCTCCGGATCGCCGACGCACGCCTCGGCAGCCGGACACCACACAACGCAGGAAGGCTCGGCCTCCTTCATCTGCTTCGAGCCGCACTGCGGGCAGCACATCGTCAGCTCATCGCTGAAGAACTCGAGGCGGTAGCCGCACTCCGTGCAGCGCCGGTATTCGGGCCTGACCGAGCGGGAGTCCGTGCCGGGGCACCTCGCCAGAGGACGGCCTCCCCGAATCTGTCTCTCTTCCTGCTCCACTCTCATCACCCCCTCATATCCCTCCCCGGCCTGCGGATGTTCTCAATGACGCGACACCCTCACCAGATAGACTATCGGCCCTGGCGCCCGAATGAAGCGACTTTAGTAGCAGTTTTCACAGAGACTTTGAAGAACGGCGAAGCTTTGGTCGAGCCACGGGCCGTGACAGGCACACCAGTGAGCGGGCAGCCGGTGCGCCAACTTGGGGGCTAAGCCGCTGGACTGAGGCTATCGTCGGGTTGCTTAGAAGGCCTCACGCCTTGGGCGCTGTAGCACAGATAGCAGAAGGCCGAGCAGGGCGAGGTCAGTTGTCATCTCCAAGACGGGCCATTGCGGTCATCCGAAGGGCGGCCGCCTCTTTGGCCGAGCGTGGCCGCATCAGCCTTGCCATCTCACCTCGAACAGCCTCACCGGATCATCGAACCCCCGTAGCACCGCCTCGCCCCGGTCGGCGAAGAGGAAACCCCTGCCCGCTACAAGCTGCCGAACGACATCTGACGCCATGATTTCGCCGCCCTGAGCCTCTGCCGCGATCCGGGCGGCCATAATGACCGCTGTTCCGAAGAAGTCCTCGTCCTCAGCTATTGGCTCGCCGACGTTGAGCCCCATGCGCACCCTTATCGGAGTCCCTTCCGATTCGTTGTGTGCTGCAAACGCCTGCTGCATGGCGATGGCGCACTCCAGGGCCCGCGCCGCCGAAGAGAACGAAGCCATGAATCCATCCCCCATCGCCTTCACCTCAAGTCCACCATGGGCCTGCAGCGCCTCCCGCACGATGCGTTCATGCGTTCGCAGCACCTCCCGCGCTTTGGCGTCGCCCAGGTACTGAGTGAGCGCCGTCGAGCCCTCCATGTCGGTGAAGAGGATGCTGATGGGACCCGCCGGCAGCGAAGGCCGACGGCCTCTGGCCTCCGCGGTTTCCAGGAATGCGGTGACGGCTTCCGCGATAGGGGCGATGTCGCCCAGCACGAACGTGTGGGAGTCGCCGTCTAGGGGAACGAAGCGAGCCGTGGAGATACAGATGGCGAGCTCACGGCCCGCTTCGAAGGGCACAACTCTATCGCCGCGCCGATGCAAGATCAGGGTCGGCGCCTGAATCCGCCCCAGGAAGGGTGTGACGTCGAGAGCCACGGCTTCGCGAAGCATGCGCACGGCGTCGTCGCTGGTGGCGGCAGATCTTATGACAGCGGCGATGGCGCTCCTGGCTTCGGGATCCGCTCCCGGATTGGCGAGTTGGGCGATAGCCTCGGCCGCTAGCTCCCACTCGACACCTATCAGGGCCACCAGGGCTTCCAGCAGCGCGGCCAAGCCTTGCAGCGAGCGGTATGCACCGTAGAGGATCAGGTGGCTAACGCGTTCTGGATGCGTGGCGGCATAAGCCATGGCCACGCAGCCACCATCGCCGGGGCCCCAGAGAGCAAACTCTGAGAGGCCCAAGGAGTCAACGACAGCTTCCAGGTCGGAGACGAGGGCATCAAGAGAAAAGTCTGAAGGATTCCGGTCGGACAGGCCGATGCCCCGCTTGTCGTAGTACACCTGAAGCCAGCCCGGAAAGACGCTGTCAAAAAAAGCGCGCGCTGGCGGGAGCTGCCGCTCCATTGGCATATGCGAGAACCAGAAAGGAATCATGATGGCGGCGGCCGGCCCTTCGCCAAGCGTGGATACGGCTATCCGCACGCCGCCGGAACTCGTAACGAACTGAAAGCGCTCCACGATGCACCACCTCACCTAGACCACGCCACCAGGAGACCAGCCATGTCGGCTCGACGAACAGGCCGCTCCTGCCACCCCTACCTCTCGGTCAGTTGCGTCCCCCAGACCCCGTTCTTTCGCTGGGCCACACATTCCAGCAGATTGTGGTCTATTGCCGCCTGTGAGAAGTCGGCAGGCCTCGTCAGCTTCAGTTGCTCGGTCAGGACCTGAAAGCTCATCTTGGGGTCGAAGTGGTCTCGGATCTCCTTGCTCACGATGAGTTTGCGACGTGTCTCGCCATCCTTGAAAAACTGATCCCAGACCTCGCCCGTGGCCGGATTCGGCCCAAGGCAGGCACGGCAGTAGGCATACTGGATCACGCCGCTGCAGATAAAGTCATTGACGGCCTTGCCGCGATTAAGGCCGGTCGCCACCTTCATCGCCCGGATGACCGGCTTGAGCAGCCAGCCAAAAAGCCCCAGGATTGTTTCGGCGTTCTTCAGGATAGCGGAGTGCCCGTACGTCGCGTCGATCTGCTCCAACACAAATCCTCTGACCCGCTTCTGGAAGTCGACGCGGCGCCCAGGGGGTAGTGCCGAATCGGGGAAACGGAGGATGGCCAAATCCGGATGCTTCTTGACCAGGTGCTTGTCGGTAGGGTCCAGGTACTTGTCGATAGGGTGAACGTCAACGCCGTGGGGAGACTCAGACTCGAGGATGAAGGTGTTCAGATAGCCCAGCGCTTCGTCCTTTAGTAGGAACACGATCGCAGTGTGATTCCAGTAGCTTTTTGTGCCCCAACGGATCACCCGATCGGCGAGACCGCCCCCGTGGGTCAGAATGATGTCCGCTCGGTTCAACATGCCCAGCACATCGGCATCAGTGAGCGTGGCCGCTGCCACCGTTCCCTGCGGGCGCTCGGGTTCGCTTCTAATGGTCTCCCTGACCATAGCCCTCACTCCTTTGCGCAAAGAGGCTAGATGACGCATGTTTCGGGAAAACGTTGAAGTGCATCCCTTCGAGAGGCCCCATAACCACCTCCCATCCTTGCGGCTTGCCAGCCTCGATCGCCGCCCTGGTATGTCTCACAACCAGTGACCGCCCGCCCCGGAACGTAATGCTAGCACAAGAGGGGTTTTCGTAGGCGTGAAGCGCGACGTAGCTATTATACGCCCGCGGGTCACGCTGTCAACGCTGCGGCAGGCAAGGGGTCGAAGGGTGAAGAGCTATCCAAGCGCAGGTGATCGGGTTCTCTGCTCTATCTTGTATCTGTGGCGCCCCTGGCAGGACTC
>Ga0315273_10005769_pt1 | contig 15368 bp, 12 predicted proteins | sample YL17G02_0_MG_FD_205753 | JGI IMG/M metagenome (GOLD analysis project Ga0315273, IMG submission 205753) | Sediment microbial communities from Yellowstone Lake, YNP, Wyoming, USA - YL17G02_0 | ecosystem: Environmental > Aquatic > Freshwater > Lake > Sediment | place: USA: Wyoming | collected...
CGTCCGGGGATTACACGGATTACGCGGAGGGGATCATCCGGGGATTACACGGATTACGCGGAGGGGATCATCCGGGGATTACACGGATTGCGCGGAAGAGGGCGTCCGGGGATTACACGGAGGAGTTCATCCGGGGACTACGCACTACTGGGCGGTCGTGGTGGCCGGCGTGACCGCCGGCTCCGTGTACGTGTGCCTGCAGCGCGGCACCGCGCAGAACGCGGTCATGCCGGTGTTCGCCGTGCTGGCGATCCTCTCCGGGATCGCCCTGCACGACGCGCTGCGCGAGGGGGAGCGCAGGCCCGACGCGCGGCAGGCGCGTCGAGTCTACCTGATGGTTGCGGCGCAGTTCGTACTGCTCGGGTACCTGCTGTGGCAACACGTGCCGACCGCCGCGGACGCATCCGGCAACTAACGGCTCGTGGAGGAGGTGCGCGCCGCCGACGGCCCGGTGCTGCTCTACGAGCGTCCGTACCTGCCGAGGACCCTGGGAAAACCGGACCACGCCGCCCGTGTCGCGGTGGCGATCCTGCGGCCACCGATGGATCGCGAGGTCGGCCGGCAGATCGCGCGCACCATCTGCGACGGGCGCTACGGCGCCGTCATCCTCTCGTCGCCCGACGAGTTCGCCGACGTGCTCGCTTTTCGCTACCTGCCGGCGGTCAGGATCCTGCCGGATGCCGCCGTGCCGCGCACGGTGGCCGGGTCGGAGCCGAACCCGAACCTGCTCTACCGGCGAAGGCCTGCGGGCGATCCCGGACCCGATCGCCGCCCTGCCGCCTGCGGCGGGTGACGCGACGCCCGGGCTTCGGAGATCGCTTGCGTTGACGCTCCCGGCGCCGCCCGGCAAGGCTGCCCGCCTTCGTTCCCGGATCTCAAGACCTGCGGCGAGGCCTCGCCGTAGCGCGGGTCGTGGTGCCGCCGCGCGGAGGCGGAAAGCCTTGCCCTACGAGCGGCGCTTCGTCGTCAACTGAAGCGAACTCCGGGACTACTCGTGACGCACGCGGTACACGCCGTCGTTCTCGTCCCCGTACTCGCGCAGGCGCAGGAACCGCGGCGCCGCCCGCCTCAGCTGGGCAATCGACTCCTGCAGGCAGCATCGCGCCGGTTCGCCGGTCTTGAACCGGCAGTCCAGCCGGAGGCGCTCGCGCCGCAGGTCCACGAACTCCCAGGGATGCACGAAGACGACCGCCGGCTCGCGCAGCCTGGCGAGCAGCCAGTCGCGCGGCCACGCGTGCCAGCGGAGCGTGGAGGAGGTGATCGACGCCGGCACGCGCAGCACGCCGCCGAGGCGATGCACGCGGGCGCCCGGCAACTTGTAGCGCGCCGACGACGAGTCGAGCCGGTAGCCGTGCTCTTCGAGCAGCGGCACGCACGCGGCGGGGAACCTGAGATACGGCGCACGAAACGAGGTCACCGTGCAGAACTCGCCCAGCGTCGCCGTCGCGCGCGCGATTTCCGCCCGCGCCGCCGACAGGGACAGGGTGTCGAAGCTCACGTGCGTGTCGCCGTGCGCGCCCACCTCGTGGCCAGCGTCCAGGATCTGCCGCACGGTTTCCGGGAACCGGCGCGCCACCTCGCCGGTGACGAAGAACGTCGCCGGTACCCGCTCTTCCGCGAGCAGGGCGAGCAAGACCGGGGTGCCCTCGACGACGCCGCGCCACGTGTCGAGGTACGGCGGGCAGTCCTGCTCCATGTCCACGGTGACACAGACCGTCGTCGCACGCCCTCGACTCATGTGGCGGCCTGCCCTTTCCGTTGGCGGCGCCGCTCCATGGCCAGGCGGTACACGTCGAGATACCGCCCGGCCAGCGCGTCCCACGAGAACCGCTCCAGCCCGTCGCGGCTGGCGTCCGCCAGCCGCTGCCGCAAGGAGGCGTCCTCGATCACGCGCGCGACCGATTCGACGAAGACGCGCCGCGACGGCGCCAGCAGCCCGTGCCGACCGTGCTCCACGACGTCGGCCACGCCGCCGCCCGCCAGCGCGACGATGGGCAACCCGGCCAATCGCGCTTCGAGCAGGGCGATGCCGAACGCCTCGGCGCGGGCCGTGGAGACGAACACCGTCGAGTCGCTCAGGATCTGCGCCACGTCTTCGGGCGTGCATTCGCCGCAGAACTTCACGCGGTCTCGGATGCCGAGCCAGGCCGCCAGGCGTTCGACGCGCCGGCGTTCCGGGCCGTCGCCGACGATGGTCAGCCGTACCCGTTCACGATCGGCCACGCGGGCGAGCACGCGGGCGAAATCCCACACGAGGTGGTAGGGACGCTTCTTCAGCTTCAGCCGCATGACGCTGGTCACGCGGATCTCCCCGTCCGCGGACCGCGCCGCGCCGCGGAGCCCCGCTCCGTCCACGTCGATGCCGTTGGGCAGCGTCAGCACCTCGTCGCGTCCGGCGGCGCGGCGGGCGTCGCTCGCGGCCGCGTGGCTGACGGCGGTCACGACGTCGGCGTGCCGGGAGGCGAGCAGGTAGACGAGCCGCGCCGCCGGCAGGTGATGGAGGCGCAGGAGCGAGTGATGGGTGGTGACGCTCGCCAGGCCCAGGCGGCGGGCGGCCAGCAACCCACCCATGGCGAGCGTCGAGAACATCCCGTGCGCGTGCACCACGTCCACGCGTCCGCGCGCGAGGCGCTCGCACAATTCGTCGTAGGTCGCACGCGTCGGCGTGGCCACCCGCGTCCTGGGCAGGTACGCGCACTCCAGCCGTTCGACGTGCACGCTGTCGGCCTCGTCCTCCCCTCGCGACGACGTGATGACGCGCACGTCGTGGCCGTCGGCCGCCAGCGCCCGCGCCAGGCCGCGCACCTGCGTCTCGACGCCGCCGACTGCCGGCGGGTACCAATCGCTCACGAGCGCGATGCCCAGGCGGCCTTGGGCCATGTCGTCACATCCGCGACTGGCGATACCAGGCAAACGCGTCCCGCAGCGCCTGCTCGATGGGCGTCTGCGGATACCCGAGCTCGCGCACCGCCTTGGCGGAGCTGTAGTAGTGATCCATGAACGCCGCGCGCGCCAGCGTGGAGGGGAAGAGCGGTTCCCGGCCGGTGATCCGGCCGAACAGGTCGAACACGCGCCCGGCCACCCTCGCGGCGCCGGAGGAAATCGGCACGTTCAGCGGACGGCGTCCGAGCACCGCGAGCGCCCGTGCGAACAGCGCGCGGTACGTCAGGTTCTCGCCGCCGAGAATGTAGCGCTCGCCGCGACGGCCCCGCTCGATGGCGGCAAGGGCGCCGGCCACCGCGTCCCGAACGTCAACACAGCAGGTCCCGCCGCGCACGGGATACCCAACGAGCGGCCCGCGGGCCAGTGGCAGCAGCAGCCGGCCGCTCGAGGGCTTCACGTCGTAGGGCCCGATCATGAACGCCGGGTTGACGACGACGGTCCAGACGCCGGCCTGCCGGGCGAGCGCCTCCGCCTCGCGTTTCGACGCGGCATAAGGGTTGTCGAGACGGCCGGGCGGCCAGTCGGTCGTCTCGTCGGCGATCTCTCCGGGAGCGGCGACGTCGATGGCATCGACGGTCGAGACGTGCAGCACCCGATCGACGCCGGCGGCCCCGGCCGCCCGCAACACCGCGCGCGTGCCGTCAACGTTGACCCGCCATACCGCCTCGCGGGCCTTCGCGTTGGCGCACCAGAAGACCAGTTGCGCCGCCGCGTGGTAAACGTGCCGGCAGCCGCGGACCGCCAGCGCCACCGCGCGTTCGTCGCAGAGATCGCCGTCAACGATCTCGTACTCGAACCCCTCGAGGGCCACCGGGCGGCGGCCACCGCGCACGAGCACGCGGACGTGCGCCCCGCGTTCGGCGAGCGCGCGGGCGAGGTTCCCGCCGAAGAACCCCGTGGCGCCGGTCACCAGGACAGGACGCGCGTCGCTCACGGTCAGATCCCCGCCACCCAGACCACGCCCCACGCCACGAGGGCCACGCCCGCGCCCGCGATCGCATCGCCCGCGTAGTGGTACTCGCCCACCACGGAACCGGCGGCGATGCCGGCGGCGAGCAGCAGGAACCCCGCGCCGGATGCGGGCGAGGCCTGCGCCACGGCGAGCGCCGTCGCCAGCGCTCCGGCCGCGTGGCCGCTCGGAAACGTGTTTGCGCGGATCGACGCCGACCGGACGAAGAACAGGTTGACACGCCTCACCAGCAACCGGCGATCGTCCACCGCCCCCTGCGGGCGCAGCGCCCAGCCGGGGCGCGTCTGGACCCACGGCAGCGTCCCGTAACAGGCGAGCTCGGCCAGCAGGACGGTGCTCCAGAACCGGTCCGCGTGGGGGCCCTGCCCCGCCAGCAAAAGCGCCAGGAGCCCGGCCGGCAGCACGATGTAGCACGCGAGGTAGGCCAGTTCCAGCAGTTCGAGCACGACGCGAGGGATGGCCGCGTCATCCAGACCGATCGATCGGCGGACGCGTCGGTCGAACGCGAGAAAGCGCGCCTCCACGTCGGGTTGGGGCGAGACGAAGAAGACTCCCGAGAGCCAGTAGCCGATCAAGACGTAGGGAACCGGCAGCCAGGTCCGCAGCATCCCCCACGCCGGCGTGGACGGCAGGCTGGCAGTGACGACGATCAGGGCCATCACCGGGAGCGCAGTCGACACCACACGGGTCCGACGGCCGCGCGGCATCGGCCGCACGGCGGCGAGCGCCAGCAGGTAGGCGAGGTAGGCGAAGACGATCCACTCCGACACCCGCACCCGTCCTCCTTGGTCGACAGTCCGAGTGCGTAACGATATCATCTTCGCCGTCCGGCCAGCCGCCGGCGAAGCGGCCGGCTTGCCTCCCGCCCGCAGTACCCCAGGTTCGAGATTCGTCCGGCCAACGAGCCGATCGAGAAAGGCGCCGCCAGGGTGTACAAGACCTGCCGGATCTACGAGAAGACGCTGCCGGCCATGTGGGGCGGCGCGCCGGAGGCCAGCCCGGTCCACGCGCGGCACGCGACCACGACCAGGAGCAGCACGCCGGCCAGCCGCGCCCCCTTCCCCGCCCCGCCATACGCTCTCACGCCCATCTCCCCCTGCGGCAATCCGGTCCCCGAACGCGCTCGTAGCACACGCGGGAATTGACTTGGCCAATCGGGTCCGTCAGAATCACTCGCGCACGTCTTCCACGAGGCAACCTGAACATGAGTGAGCTGGACACGATCGAACAACAGGTCATCGATCTGATCGCCAGGAAGGAACGGATCCCGCCGGGGAGCATCACGCTGGATTCCACCCTTCAGGAGCTGGGCATCGATTCGCTGGCGGGCATGGACCTCCTGTTCGATCTGGAGGAGACGCACAAGCTGATGATTTCCGACGAGGTTGCGCAGCAGATGAAGACCGTGCGCCACGTCGTCGAGGCGATCCGGACGGCCGCCCAGACGGCCCAGGCCGACGCGGCCACCACCCTTCAACCCTGAGATCACACAGCATGCGTCGGGTTGTCATTAGCGGCCTCGGGGCGGTGTCGGCACTCGGCATTGGTGTGCCGGCCCTCTGGGACGGCCTCGCCGCTGGGCGCAGTGGCATTCGGCGCGTGTCGGTCTGCGAGACCACCGAGCTGACCAACCCCATCGCGGCGGAGGTGCCGGCGTTCGATCCGGCCGCCTTCCTGACGCCCGGCGACCTGTTGCTCCTGGATCGCTTCAGCGCCATGGCGCTCGTCGCCGCCGGTGAGGCGTGGATCGGAGCGGGCCTCGAACTGACCGACCAGGAGCGGGAGCGGACCGGCGTCCTCATCGGCACCGGCATGGGCGGTGCCGAACGCCAGGATGACGCCTATCACGATCTGTACGACAAGCGTCGCGGGAAGTCGCGGCCGCACCCGTTCACCATCCCCCGGATCATGTGCAACGCGGCCTCGTCACTCGTCTCGATGAAGTACCACCTCGAGGGGCCGACGCTTTGCATCTCGACGGCCTGCTCCTCGGGCACGCATGCCATCGGCGAAGCCGCCGAAATGATCCGCAGCGGGCGCGCCGATGTCATGGTAGCGGGCGGCGCGGAAGCGCCCATCGTCCAGGGTGTGGTCCGGGCGTGGGAAGGCCTGCGCGTGCTGGCGCCGGCGGGCGACGATCCGGCGAGCGCGTGCCGGCCGTTCTCCGCCGATCGCCGGGGCCTCGTGCTGGGCGAGGGCGCCGGGATCGTCGTGCTGGAAGAGCGGGAGCGCGCCGTGCGACGCGGGGCGGTACTGCACGCCGAAGTGGTCGGCTACGGGGCGACGGCGGACGGAGGGCACCTGACGACCCCCGGCGTGGCCCAACCGGTCCGGGCCATTCGCCAGGCACTGGCGCAGGCCGGCCTGGCCCCGGATCAGATCGACTACGTCAACGCGCACGGCACGGCAACCCGCCTGAACGACGCGACCGAAACCACCATCCTGAAGCACGTGTTTGCCGAACACGCCAGGAAGCTGGCGATCAGCTCCACCAAGTCGATGCACGGGCACGCGCTGGGCGCCTCGGGCGCCATCGAACTGGTGGCCACGCTGATGACCATCGAGCGAGGCGTGGTCCCGCCAACAGCCAACTACCGCACGCCCGATCCGGAGTGCGACCTTGACTACGTGCCGAACGAGGCTCGCGAGATGAGGGTCGACGCGGCCATCTCCAACTCGTTCGCGTTTGGCGGGCTCAACGCCGTCCTGGCGATCCGCCGGGCCTGAAGGCCACTGACCGGCGAGACGCCGGTCCCACGAAGTGACCGAGCGCACCCGGGCATCCCGCCTTACGGCTTCCTGCGTACTTCCCGCTCGGTGGTCTCGCTGTCGGCCAGGTACTTGCTGGACCACTCCGCCAGGTCCGTCTCCCGGGCCACCGGGATCGTCGCCGGGTCCTCCTGCGGAATCGGCCACCGTTTTGCGATCGTCTTCAGCATCTGGAGCGCCTGTTCCAGGTGTTCGCGCGTGTGCGCGGGGGTCACGCTGGTCCGGATCAACGCGTGTCCCTTCGGCACCGCCGGGTACACCGCGGGCGTGGTGAACAGGCCGAGCTCGAACGCGTCGCGGCACACGGCGAACGCCAGCGCCTCGGACCCGATGAACAGGGGGATGATCGGCGTCTTCGTGTCGAGCGTGTGGAAGCCCAGGCGTTCGACGCCCTGCTTGAAGAAGGCCACGTTGTCCCACAGCCGCTTGAACAGATCGGCGTCGCGCCGCATCACGCGCAGGGCGGCCAGAGCGCCGGCCACCGACGCCGGCGGCAACGCGGCCGAGAAGATCAGCGTGCGGACGTTGTGCCGCAGGTACTCGATGACCGGTCGGTCTCCGGCGACGAAGCTGCCGATGCTGGCGAGCGACTTGCTGAAGGTGGCAAACAGCAGGTCCACGTCCCGCTCGACGCCCTGGCTGGCCGCCGTGCCCCGGCCCTGCGGCCCGAGCACGCCGAAGCCGTGCGCGTCGTCCAGGTAGAGACGGAAGCCGAAGCGCCGCTTCAGCTCGACGACCTTCCGGAGATCGGCCACTCGGCCGGTCATCGAGAAGACGCCGTCGGTCACCACCAGCGCGTTCGGCCAGGCCTCGCGGTACGAGAGCTTGCGCTCCAGGTCCTGCACGTCCTTGAACAGCGCGATGCGGCCGTGCGACAGCCGCGCGCCGTCGAACAGGCTGGCGTGGTTCTCCGACGCGAGGAACAGCACGGCCCCTTCCTGGGCGCCGATGAGCCCGAGCGTCCCGATGTTGGCCAGCACGCCAGACGAGAAGACCAACGCCTCCTGCTTCCCCGTGAATTCGGCCAACTCGGACTCGAGCTGCTCGTGAAGGTCGAGGTTGCCGTTGAGGAACCGCGACCCGGTGCAGCCGACGCCGTAGCGGTCGAGTGCGTCGTGCGCCGCCTTCAGCACCTCGGGGTGGTGCGTCAGGCCGAGGTAGTTGTTCGACCCCAGCATCACGACCCGCTTGCCGTTGGCCGTCACCACGGGGCCGTCCGACGACGAGATGACGCGGAAGAACGGGTAGTAGCCGGTCGCCTTGCCGAGGGTGGCTTCCGAGTAGGCGTACCCCGCGGCGAGGATGTCCGTGCTCTGGCTGGCGCCGGCCGGCTTCGGGGAACGCAGCGGCTCGGTCTGCGCGGCGGGCGTGGGACCGGCGTCTCGCCGGTCGGGAGACGCCGCTGTCGCCGCTTCGGCGGGCGCGACGCGGCCGCGGGCCGCGGCCCACAACGAGCGCCCGCCCTGCAAGGCGATCACGATCAGTCCCGCGGCCGTGCTGAGGCCGTACGAGATGACGCGTTCGGCGGCGGTGATGGCGCCGGATGTTGGCACGTCGATGCCGAGGGCGACGAGTCCCGCCACCAGCCCGCCTTCCACCGCGCCCAGGCCGCCGAGCGTCGGCACCAGGCCGCCGACCACCGTCAGGATCGACAGAAGCGCCGCCTGCGTCGGCGCAAGGGCGATGCCGAAGGCCCAGGCCACGCACATCAGCCGGAGGACATCCTGCACCCACAAGAGGACCGAGTAGCCCACACCCTGGCCGAACACCCGGCCGGTCACACGGTCGAGCGACAGGAGTTGACGCCACGCGCCGGACGCGACCGGCTCCCAGAAGCGTCTCGCGACCAGCACGATGACCGAGGCGCCGCCCGCGATCCCGGCCACGATGGCTGCCGTCCGCCACCCCACCGCAAGACCTCGCACCGCCAGCGCCGACATGACGACGAGCACGACGAGGGATGGGGCTTCGGACAGCCGGTCCCAGACCGCCGCCGTCGTCGCCTGACGCCACGTGGCATCTCCCGCCATCCGCACGAGCGCAATGCGGCACGCCTCACCGCCCACCCGGCTGGACGGCGTCACGTTGTTGGTGGCGATGCCGGCCAGCGTGGCCAGCGTCGCGCGCACCACGCTGGTCCGGCCCCCCAGGGCTCGCAGGAACCCGCGCCACCGCGCGCCGACGATGAACAGGCTGACGACGTACAACGCCAGCGCAGCCAGCAGGTATTCCGGTCGCGCCGTCGAAAGGCGGTGCACGCCGCTCACGATCGTCTGCCAAATGCCCACCGGCTTCCTCCCGTCGCTGAAGGGACACGCGGGGCCGAGGGAACCCGCGGATGTCGTCCGTGCCCGGGATGGGCATCCTAGCACGGCAAAGTGGTCCAGTTCCCAATTACGGCGACGCACCGAGGACGGCGAGGCGCCTGGCGACGATCGGCGCGGGTCCCGGGCGGTGTATGATAAAAGAACCGCCTGTGCCTGAAAGGCCACACCTGTTGAGGAACAATCCCGTTCGTCGTCTGTCGCGTGTGGCTCTGCTCGTCCTGCTGTGGGCGGCCGTCCTCGGCGCCTCCGGGCGCGCGTTCGCCTCCGCCCAGGCCAGGACCGCTGCGGTAGTGACCGGCACGGTCAGCACGCTAGAGGGCAAGGTTCGTCTCCCCGGCGTGCCGGTGACGCTCGCCACACCTGCCGGAGACCCGGTCGGGAGCGCGGTCACCGACCAGAACGGCCAGTTCAGGATCGAGGCGCCCAGCGGCGGGAGCTACCGGCTGAAAGCCAGCCTCGATGGCTTCCGCACCGTGGGCCTGGATCTCGCGCTTGCGGACGGGATCACGCGCGCGGTCTCTGTGGAGCTCAGGCTGCTGGAACTCGAGCAGACCATCGACGTCACGCCCACGACCGACATCACGATGAACCTCACGAAGCCGCTGAGCCCGAGCGAGACGATCGACGGGCGGTGGCTCTCGGTGTCGGCGATCAGCTCGGGCAGCGTGGCGGCCAGCCTGCGGTGGCTGCCGGGCGTGGCACCGTACGGCCGCGAATGGGCAATCAAGGGCGGCCGACCCAACCAGATCGGCATCCAGGTGGATTCGGCCCAGGCGCTCGACCCGGCGGCGGGCGTCAGCCCGGTCCAGTTGCCCGGCGACGCGGTCAGCGCCATCCAGGTGCTGGCCAACCCGTACGCGGTCGAGTTCGGGCGGTTCTCGTCGGGCGTGATCGTGGTGGCCACGCGCCGCGGCGGGGACAAGTGGACGGCGGCGGTCAACAACTTCCTGCCCGGGTTGCTCCTGAAACGCGGCAACAACCCGTTCATCGTGATCGGCGTCGAGTCGGCCGATCCGCGCCTGATGATTGCCGGGCCCATTCTGAAGAACCGGCTGTTCCTGGCGCAGAGCACGCAGTTCCGGTACGACTCCGGCGAGGTCGCCAGCCGGCCGCAGGACGAGCGTCGCGTCAGCAAGAGCCTCAGTTCCTTCACGCGCCTGGATCTCGTCGTCAACTCGCGCCACTCGTTGTCCGGCACGTTCACCATGGCGCCGGAGAACACGAGCGCGGTCACCCTGTCCACGTTCGACCCCCCGGACGCGACGGCGGACCTGCGGCAGCGCGTGTACCGCGTGGGGATCAGCGAGACCGCGCAGTTGTCGCACAGCGTGGTGCTGGAATCGCTCGTGCACTTCACGCGCTACCGGACGTCGGTGGACGGGCACGGCGACGCCGCCGAGATGACGCTGGCGCCGGAGAGCAACTCCGGCATCTACTTCAACCGCCAGACGCGGCTCTCGAATGCGTGGCAGGTGAGCGAGACGCTGTCGGGCTTCATCGCGAAGCTCGGGGGCAAGCACCTCTACAAGGTGGGCATCGACGTGATGCGCGCCGGCTACCAGGGCGACCACACGATGCGCCCGATCAACGTTCTGCGCGAGGACGGCACGTTGACCAGGCGGCTGACGGCCGCGTCCAGCCACCTGCAGTTCGAGGCCACCGACGTGGCTGTGTTCCTGCAGGACCGCTGGTTGCTGAACGACCGGTTCAGCATGGACCTGGGCGTGCGGGTCGAGCGGGACGGCGTGTTCGAGCGGATCAACGTGGCGCCGCGCTTCGGCGCCGCGCTCGCGCTGAACGAGGCGCGCACGGCCACGATTCGCGGGGGGTGGGGTTACTTCTACGAGCGCACGCCCACGCTGGCCGGGGCGTTCCCGCGTCTGGCCACACTGTACGAGTCGGCGTACAGCGCCGACGGGCGGACGATGCTCGCTCCGCCGGTCGGGTACGCCCACGCGTTCGATGGTCCGCTGGAAACGCCGCGCAGCGTGACGTGGAACCTGGGGTACGAACACCAGGTGGCGCCATGGCTCTCGGTCCGCTTCAACCACCTCCAGCGCCACGGCAGCCACGAGCTGGTGATGGACGTCGGGCGGCAGGGATCGACCGCGTGGATCGAGCTGGAGTCGGCCGGACGGGCGCGGTATCGCGATACCGAGCTGGGCGCGCACCTCAGCCACGGCCCGCACCAGGATCTCGACGTGTCGTACACGCGCTCGTCGTCGTGGGCCGATCTCAACGACGTCTACGGCTACTATCTGAACATGACGGCCAACCCGATCGTGCGGGCCAACCAGTTCGGCCCCACCGACACCGACACGCCCAACCGGTTCGTGGCGCGCGGCCGCGCCAGGGTCGGGCGCAACTGGTCGTTCGAGGTGGCCGGTGAAGTGAGGAGCGGCGTCCCCTATTCGGCCGTCAACGAACAACTCGAGTTCGTCGGGCCGCGCAACGGGCGCCGGTTTCCCTCGCGGGCGGTCCTCGACGTGTCCGTCGAGCGGCGCTTCCGCATCCGCAAGCTCGAGCCGTGGATCGGCTTCGTCTTCGTCAACGCGCTGAACTCCTTCATCCCGGTGGACGTGCAACGCAACGTGGCGTCGCCCCGGTTCGGATCGTTCTACAGTTCCGCCATCCGGCAGATTCGCGGCTTCATCCACTTCCACCCGTAGGACGTCTTCCAGCGCCGGTCTCGCGCACCGCCCTGGGAAACGGGGTCGGGAGTAATTAGCGTTTGGCGACGAATCCGGTTACAGATCTGTCATCGTCGCGATCAGGACCCACCGTAGAATCCTTGGGAGATCTCGCGCGAAACGCGAATACTAGGAGGCCGTCCGGGATTACTCGGACGGCCTCCTAGCTGCCCTTCTTTGCGCGGGTGGCGCGCTCTTTCGCCACCATGTCCTTCACTTCCTTCATCAGCGTCGGGACGTGGTACGGGACGCCGTCCTTGATCGTCCACTCGATCCCGCCGCCGTGCGCAACCTTCAGGCTGTCGGCGTCCGCCGAGGAGATCGCGCTGTAGTTGTCGATCGCCTTCCCGTTCTGCATCAACAGATCGACGCCGTACGGGTTCAGGATGCGCAGGTTTTCGAGCGGGTTCCCGTTGACGACGAGCAGGTCCGCCATGTAGCCGACGCGGATGCGGCCAAGCCGGTCCTCCATCCCGATGGCCTTCGCGCCGTTGACGGTCGCCTGGCGCAGGACCTCGAGCGGTTCGAACCCGGCTTCCTCGAGCAGCTCCAGCTCGTGGATCTGCCCGAAGCCGTACAGCGAGTAGATGAACCCGGCATCGTCGCCCACGGTGATGTTGCCGCCCTTGTTGGCGAACTCGCGCAGCACCTCCATCCACACCTGGTAGTCCTTGCGCCACCGAACTTCCTGCGTGTTCGTCCAACCGAGGAAGAACGAGCCGTGGCGGCGCAGATCCGGCTTCCAGTAATCCTCCATCACCGGGTGCAGGTAGTCCTTGTACCACGGCAGGTTCTGCTCGCGGATGACGTCGCGGCCGGCCACGTAGATGGACAGCGTCGGGCACCACGTCACGTTCTTGTGCACCATCAGGTCGAGCACCGCCGACAGCTTCTGGCGATTGAGGTTGGGCTGGATGTACAACTCGCCCGCGCGCCCGAAGCGATGCGCCTCGTTGCTGGCGTTGTGCGTGGCCGGGAAGTGCTGCACACCGTCGAGCGCGGCGTCCGCGACGCCGTAGAAGTGCTCGATGGTGGTGCCGCCCAGCTGGGCGAAGTCCTTCGCCGTGGTCTCTTCGACGGCCAGGTGTGCGGCGCTGCGCATGCCCTGTTTGCGCGATTCGTCCAGCACGTTCTCCATGACGTCGCGATCCATGCCGAACATCTTCACGCCGTCGGCGCCTTCAGCCTTGATGCGGCGGACGCCTTCGCGGACCGCCCCAGGGCTATCGCCCTTCGCGCGCCAGTCCTGCGTGTAGATGAGGATGCGCGGGGCGACCAGCGTGTGGGCGGCGCTGGCCGCGCGCCACGCTTTCGCCTTCGCGAAATCCGACCCCATGTCGCGTACCGTCGTGGCGCCCGCGGCGAGATACAGGTTCATCTCGTACTGGAACGGCTGCGGCACGCCGCCGCGCTCGTCCTGGAGGTGGATGTGCGCGTTGATGATGCCCGGCATCACGTACTTGCCCGTGGCGTCGATGACGGCGTCTGGGGGTGGTTCGCTGGCCGGCACGCGGCCGACGCGCATGATGAGACCGTCCTGCACCAGGATGTCGGTCGGGCCGAACGCGGGCTTCGCGTTCCCGTAGATGACCATCGCGTTTCTGATGAGCAGCCGCCTGGCCGCCTTGGCGTGCGTCGGCGCCGGTCCAGCCGGCGGCGTCGGGGACGCCGGACGTTGCGCGCGGCCGGCCAGCGTGAGCGGCACGGCGAGCGCGAGCGTGAGCACGATCAGCCATCGGCGCCGGGACGGGTGGACGGGTTCGGGATGCATGCCTGTCTCCCTCGAGAAATGGGGAATGCAGAATCCAGGATTGACGAGTGCGTTCGGCAGGCATGATAGCGCCGGTGGCCGGCTTTTTCACTGGGAAGGACTCGTGTTGGAGCGAATCGGCCTGGGCGTGCATCGAATACGGCGCGGGCGTGTCAGCACGGCTCGCGCGCGCGCTTCTCCGCACCTGGGATCGACCCGTCCCACAACCGAACACGCCGATGCGCGTGTCCAGGCCGTGCCGTCTTGAGCAGCAGCGGAAAAGCGCCCAGGGACTCGAGTCGCCGCGCTGGCACGGGGCTTGTAAAGCGCTCAGGCGAATTGCCCGCCCGCGTGTCCTTTGCCGCACCCCCATGAGGGGCCGTGCGAAGCAGGCCAGGTGGCGGCGGGCGAGGCTGGAGGATGCCGGGATGTTCACGCGAATCCTCACCCGTCCTCGGTCAGGAGCCAGCACCCGATGGATGGCCTCGGTCGCCCAGGACGTCCGCTTTGCCCTGCGCGCGTTCCGGTTCAACCCGGTGTCTGCGTACACGGCCGCGTTGACGCTCGGCCTGGGCATTGCCGCCACGACCAGCGTGCTGAGCATCGTCGATGCCACGCTGCTCAGGCCGCTCCCGTTTGCCGCCTCGGACCGCGTGGTGGACGTGGGCAGCACGGTTCCCAGCGAACCGACCGGCCTCACGTTCGGCATTTCCAGGGCTCAATCCGAGGCGCTGCGGCTGAGCGGGTCGTTCGAGTCGGTGGCCGAGTACTCCCCCTACCCGTCCCAGCGGGGGCCGGTGCGAATCGTCGGCGTGGTGCGCGACCTGCGGGAGGCCAACGAGCGGCAGGCGCCGGGCCCCTCGGTGTACGTGCCGATCAACGCGCAGAGCAGCGAGTTCTTCAGCACGCGCACCGTCGTCGTGCGCACGAGCCGGATGGAACCCTCACTGGGCAAGGAGATCGCCAGGGCGTTAGCCGGCCTCGATCCGCGTCTCTCGGTGACGGTGGCTAGATCGGACGAGACGCTGGCCGAGCGGCGCCAGGATCCCCGTTTCTATGCGGTGTTCGTGGGCCTGGCGGCCGGGTTCGGGTTGCTGCCGGCGGCGGTGGGCATTGCCGCCGTGCCCGCTCAAGGCGTCGCCCGGCGCACCAAGGAGATCGGCGTGCGCCTGGCGCTCGGCGCCGATGTGTCGGGTGTCATCGGCCTGGTGGTTCGGCAGGTGTGCGCGCCGGTCGTCGTCGGCATCGGCGTGGGCATCGCGGGGGCCCTGCTGGCTGCGCGCGTGCTGAAGTCGTTCCTGTACGAGATCTCGCCGCAGGATCCTTTCACGCACGTGGTGGCGGTGGGCCTACTGCTGGGAATCGCGCTGGTCGCGGCCTTCCTGCCCGCCCCGCGCGCGGCCCGGATCAACCCGGTGGACGCGTTGCGCGCGGAGCAGGGGCGACCCGGATCGCGTTCCTGTTCGCTGACGGATGCGACTGTGGAGGATGTCGAGGGGGCTCCGGGCGGGATTCCGCAGCTCCTTCAGGACGTGCGTGCAGGTCATCTTGTGTGGACGACCACATAAGATGACGTATCTGCCCGTACTGAAGCGGGGGGCACTCGGCGTGAGGAGCCCGGCGGACCGGCTGTGAGGGCAGGTGTGGAGTTCGCGCGAGCCAGAGGCGACCGGCTGTCCGTTTCGCGGCGTTTCCGGCGTGTTTCCGGCCGGCCGCCGCTGATACCTGCCGGGCTTTTCAGGTATCGTGACGGTGCCTGGTTGGGGCCCTTCGGGCAAGGCGTGCCGTTTGAGCGGCTTGCGAGGGCTGGCGCGCGGCTGCATCCCTGGATACGCGCCTGCCTGTGCAGGTAACCGCCATCGCCAGCGTCCGGCCCCGCCGGCGCATACCTGCCGCTTCTGCAAGTAACCACTTCCCGC
>Ga0315273_10005770_pt1 | contig 15367 bp, 12 predicted proteins | sample YL17G02_0_MG_FD_205753 | JGI IMG/M metagenome (GOLD analysis project Ga0315273, IMG submission 205753) | Sediment microbial communities from Yellowstone Lake, YNP, Wyoming, USA - YL17G02_0 | ecosystem: Environmental > Aquatic > Freshwater > Lake > Sediment | place: USA: Wyoming | collected...
TGGGCGGCGCCGCCCACGCCCGGCCGGCGGCGAGGTAATTCCCGATGAAGAAGATCTTCTACATCGCGCAGCGCGAATTTCTCTCGACGGTCGCCACGCGCGGATTCATGATCGGAGTGTTTTTCCCCCCGGTGATCATCGGCGTTCTGATCGTGCTGATGCCGCGGCTGATGAACGAAAAGGCCCCGCGAATCGAGGGCGAGGTCGCCATTCTGGATCTGACCGGCGAGGTCCTCGAGGGGTTCACGAACTACGTCGCGCCCGAGGCGGAGGCGCGGCGGCGGGCTGACCTCCCGAAAAAGCAGCTCGAGCAGGTTCCCGACGCGCTGCGGCCCCTGGCAGAGGCCAAGATGAACGAGGAGGCCACCCGAAAGGCGCTGGAGATGGCGATGGGGGAGGTGCCCCGGTTGACCGTGACTCCCTTGCTGGCGGGTGCGGACATCGAGCGGGAGAAAGACCCGCTGAAGATCGGGAAGGCGGACGAGGGCGGACGCCGCCTGGCGGTCGCGGTCGTGCACAGCGACGCCGTCCTCCGCGCGGAAGGCAAGGAGCGGTTCGGCACCTGGGACCTTTTCGTCCGGACGAAACTGGACGACCGGATCGCGGACGAGATCGTGGACGGGCTGCGGGAGTCGGTGATTGCAGCCCGGGTTCGGAAGGCCGGTCTCGACCGGGCCACGATCACCGCCCTGACGGAGGTTCCGCGGCGCACTTCGACGACCGTGACGACCGAAGGCGAGACGAAGACGAACGAAATTTTCAATGTCATCCTGCCGGTTTCGTTCATGGCCCTGCTCCTGATGTCGGTCTTGATCAGCGGGCAGAGCCTGATGACGACGACGATCGAGGAGAAATCCTCCCGGGTCGTCGAGGTCTTGCTGTCGGCAATTTCTCCGATGGAGCTGATGGCAGGCAAAGTGTTCGGCCAGATGGCCGCCGGCCTGGTGATCCTCGTCATCTACTCGAGTCTGGGGGTTGCGACGCTCGTGTCCTTCGCTCTGCTCGGGGTGCTCGACTGGACGCTCCTCGTCTACCTCTTTCTCTTTTTCATCGTGTCGTTTTTCCTGGTCGCTTCGATCATGGCGGCCATCGGCTCGGCGGTGAACGAGCTGCGGGAGGCGCAGTCGTTCCTGACGCCCGTCATGATGCTGCTGATGGTTCCGTATTTTCTCTGGCTTCCGATCAGCCGCAATCCGAACTCGATGCTGGCGGTGGTCCTGAGCTTTCTCCCGCCCATCAACTCATTCGCGATGCTGCTGCGGATCACCTCCACCTCGCCGCCGCCCGCGTGGCAGGTGATCCTGTCGCTTCTCGTCGGGGCGGTTGCCGCGATCGGAGCCCTGTGGGCCGCGGGGAAGATCTTCCGCATCGGCTTGCTGATGTATGGCAAGCCGCCGAACTTCGCGACCCTGATCCGCTGGATCCGGATGGCCTAGGGAGGACGGCTACTGCGCCGTCTGGCCCGAGGCGTCCTGGACGGCCTTGATGTGGGCGTCCGTCTTGGCCTTCATGTCGGTCAATCGGGAGTTGATCCCGTTCGACGGAATGTTCGAGACCGGCTGGGTCAGCGTGGAGTTCGACACGTCCAGATCCGCCTTGGCCTGCGCTTCGGGAGTCATCGGTTTTGTGACCCCCACCGCCGCCGCCCCCGCGTTCTTCCAGCTCTTCGCCGTCAGCAGGAACACGATCAGCGCCACGATCACGAGAAGCAGAAAGCCGAACCCGCCTCCGCCCTGTCTTCGCATACAGGTAATCTAAATCCACCGGGTTGCTTCTGCAAACGGGGGAACGGACCGCGGACCGCTGCGCCGCCGTGAAAAAAGACAAGGCGGGGACGAGCCGGTCAGCCGGCTCGTCCCCGCCCCGAACTCAGACGATCCCCTGGTCCATCATCGAGTCGGCGACCTTGAGGAAGCCGGCGATGTTGGCGCCATTGACGTAGTTGCCGGGGGTGCCGAAGCGCTCGGCGGTGTCAACGCAGGACTTGTGGATGGACTTCATGATGAGGTGGAGACGGTTGTCCACCTCCTCGCGCGTCCAAGAGTAGCGCATGCTGTTCTGCGCCATCTCGAGCCCGGAGGTCGCGACGCCGCCGGCGTTGGCGGCCTTGCCGGGGCCGTAGAGGATCTTCGCCTCGAGGAACTGCCGCACGCCGTCGAGGTTGGTCGGCATGTTGGCGCCCTCGGAGACGACGGTCACGCCGTTGCGGAGCAGGTTCGCGGCGTCCTTGCCGTTGATCTCGTTCTGTGTGGCCGACGGGAACGCGCAGTGGGCCTTGTGGTCCCACAGCGGGTTGGTTCCCTTGGTCGAATCGGTCGAGAAGTAGGTCGCGGTCTTGAACTTTTCCGCGTACTCCTTGATCCGGCCGCGCCGGGCGTTCTTCAGCTCCATCAGGAAGGCGAGCTTGTCGCGGGTGATGCCGGCCTCGTCGTAGATGTAGCCGTTCGAATCCGACGTGGTGACGGGCTTCGCGCCGAGCTGGAGCAGCTTCTCGATCGTGTACTGCGCGACGTTACCGCTTCCGGAGACGAGGCAGACCTTTCCGTCGAGCGTCTGGCCCTTGGTGGCCAGCATCTCCGCGGCGAAATAGACGGCGCCGTAGCCGGTCGCCTCGGGACGGATCAGCGATCCGCCCCAGTTGAGGCCCTTGCCGGTCAGAACGCCGGTGAACTCGTTGGCGAGCTTCTTGTACATCCCGAAAAGGTAGCCGATCTCGCGGCCGCCCACGCCGATGTCGCCGGCCGGAACGTCCGTGTTCGGGCCGATATGTCGGTGCAATTCGGCCATGAAGGCCTGGCAGAACCGCATGACCTCGTTGTCGCTCTTTCCCTTGGGGTCGAAATCCGAGCCGCCCTTGCCGCCACCCATCGGAAGGGTGGTCAGCGAGTTCTTGAACACCTGCTCGAAGGCCAGGAACTTGAGGATGCCGAGGTTGACGGAGGGGTGGAATCTCAGGCCCCCCTTGTAGGGACCGATGGCGCTGTTCATTTCGATCCGGAAGCCGCGGTTGATCTGGACGTTGCCCTGGTCGTCGGCCCAGGGAACGCGGAACAGGATGACCCGCTCCGGCTCGATGATCCGTTCGAGGATTTTCGCGGCGCGGTACTCGGGGTGACGGTCCAGAACGACGGCCAGCGACTCGGCGACTTCCTGGACGGCCTGGTGGAACTCCGGCTCGGCCGGGTTTTTCGCCTTTACCTGGGCCATCAGGGTAGAAACATGGTCCGACATGGGTTCCTCCAAATTTCCTTCATAGGGACTTGGGGCAACAGGGACGATTCTCGCCCTCTTTGGACGATGCCCCCGCAGATCTCGCAAAGTCTATGCCTGAATCGAGAGGATTCTATCAGGGATCGGACCCCTTATTCGAGCCGCCCGGCAAGGATGGGCAGGGTCACCCCGGCCGGCCCCTCCACCAGGGCGCCAACCCGGCCGAGGCCCCCGCCGGTCAGCCGGGTCGGGGCCAGGTTGAATTCCAGCAGGCTGCCGCCCTGAGAAAGGACCTCCAGAGGAAGCCCGGCCGCCGGATAAACCTCCGCAGAGGTGCCGACGACGAGCAGAAGGTCGCAGCCGTCGAGGAGCCGCGCGACTTCGAGCATCTCCCGAACAGACTCCTCGAACAGAACGACGTTCGGCTTGAGCGGCTCACCGCAGGCACGGCAGCGGGGGAGGGGACCGTCCTCCAGATGCGCCGGAAGAAAGGGCTCCAGCAGGTCGCACCCGAGGCACTGCAGCCGTCCATGTTCTCCGTGCATTTCCAGGACGAGGGGGTTTCCCGCCCGCTGATGGAGCCCGTCCACGTTCTGGGTCACGATCCCGGCAAGGTGGCCGGCCTTCGACATCCGCGCGAGGGCGAAGTGGGCCGGGTTCGGCTCCCGCCCGAGAAGGGTCCTTCCGAGTTCGCGGTAGAGCCGCCATGCCTTCTCCGGGTCGTGGAGAAAACAGGAAAGCGTGGCGTATTCCGCCGGGTCGAAATGCGACCACAGCCCGCCGGGGCTGCGAAAGTCCGGGATTCCGCTCTCGACGGAAATTCCCGCCCCCGTCAGCGCCACGACCCGGCGGGCGGAGCGAATCGTCCGGACGGCATGGTCGTAATCCGCGATCATCGGGAAGAGCCTCCGGAGGGCATCGGGTAACGAAGCGACCCGCGCCTGCTGCGGGGATCGCCATGGTAGCCTTTGCCTCTTTCCAGTGCGATGGAGGCAGTCATGGCGAAGATCCCGGCCGCGATGCGCATTTCACTTTCCCAGGCCCGCGCCATGATCCTGCGCGCCCAGGGGCTCCCGCCGCCAGGAAAACCGGTTCTCCGGGCCGTTCTCGAGCGGACGGGGTTCGTCAGAACGCTCGGCGGGATCGACGTCTACCTGGCCCTCCGTGCCCGCCTTCCCGGTCTCTGGCGAACGAAACTCGACCGCGCCGTTGATCTCAGGGAGGCGCAAGTCGTCCCGTCCGTGCGCGGATGCATCTACCTCGTTCCGCGTCGCGACGTCGCCCTGTCGCTGCGGACCGCGGATCTTCTCTCCCGCGCTCGGGTCGAACGGGAGGGCCGGAAGGCGGGCATCCGCCCAGGAGAGGCGGATTCGGTCGGGACGGAAGTGTTGAAGGTGCTCAAGGCAAGAGGACCCCTGCCGACGGACGCGCTGCGCCGCGCGATGCCTGATGGCGTCGTTCGAAGCCTCGGGGACACGGGGAAGAAGGCCGGCATTTCCTCGCCCCTGCCGCTCGCCCTGCGCGCCCTCGAATTCGCGGGACGGATCGAACGAACGCTGGTAGGCGGTCGTCTGGACACCGAGCGTTACCTCTGGCAGATCGCGCCGGTGAATCCCTTCAGCGAAGCCGGACTCCCCCTGGACGCGGAGAGTCTCTGGTGCCGCCTCGCCGGAATCTTCTTCGGCGCTGCCGGCATCGGCACCCTGCGGGACTTCGCGACCTGGGCGGGGATCCCGCAGAAGGACGCGAAGGCGGCCTTCGCGGCGCTGCCCCTCGTCCCCGTGGAGGTGGACGGCCGCGACGGGCCCTTTTTCGCGCTCGAAGACCGCCGGAAGGCACCGGCCGATTCCGGCGAAGCGGCGGAGGCGATCGCGTTTCTGCCCTTCGACGACAACTTAACCGCCCTTCACGATGGCCCCGCGTTGCTCGTGGATGAGGAACACCACGGCCTGCGTGTCGGGCAGTGGGGCGGATCGGATACGACGCTCGGCGCTTCACGACACATGTCTTTCCGCTCGTTCGTCGCGGACGGGAAGATCTCGGGTCTCTGGGAATACGAACCTCAAGCGCGGACGATCGTCCTGGGCTGGTTCGCGAAGCCGAAGCCGGCCTCCCGAAAGCGTGTCGCGGAGGCGGCCGAATCCCTCGCCGGGTTCATCACGAGTGAGCTGGGCCACGGGCGCAGCTACTCGATAGACACCGAGGCCGATCTAAGCCGGCGCGCGGGAGAGATCCGGAAGCTCAAGCTCGCCTGACGGCCGCCTCAGGTCTTGTTCCGCTGGGCCTTCTTCTGGAACTGTTTGTAGTACTTCCGCGCTTCCGGCAGTTCGCTGCGGATTTTCTCGACCCGCGTCGCGTCGGAAGGGTGGGTGCTGAGGAATTCCGGCGGAGCCTTTCCCCCGGACTCCTGCGACATCCGCTTCCAGAAATCCACGGCGGCGGCGGGATCGTATCCGGCCATTGCCATGAAGACGAGGCCGAGATGGTCCGCCTCGCTCTCCTGCAGCCGGCCGAACGGAAGCAGAACGCCTACCTGCGCCCCCGCGCCGAAGGCGCTCATCCAGAGCCGCTGGGTCGCCTCGGGCTTGTCGCTCATGGCCTGGCCCAGCGCCACGCCTCCCAGCTGGGCAATGAGCCCCTGGCTCATCCGTTCGCTGCCGTGCTCTGCGATCGCGTGGGCGATCTCATGTCCCATGACGACCGCCAGGCCGGTCTCATCGCGCGTGACCGGGAGGATGCCCGTGTAGACAACCACCTTGCCGCCCGGCATGCACCAAGCGTTCGCCTCCTTGCTCTCGACGAGGTTGAATTCCCACTTGTAGCCGCTGAGCCGGTCTCGCATTCCCTTCTTCGTCATGTAGGCCTCGACCGCCTTCTCGATGCGGCGGCCGACGGTGACGACCATCTGAGTTTTCTCGGTGTCCTTGCTCGGCGGGTTCTTGTCCAGGAACTCGCCGTACTGCCGCGCGCTCATGGACAGCAGCGACGAGGCCGGAATCAGGCTCAGCTGGTGCCGTCCCGTGACCGGAACCGTCGCGCACGCCGCCGCCATCCCGAGCAGGATGAAGCCGCCGAGCAGACGGGCCGACGCCCGCTTCGGCTCGTTCGACATGCTGATCATGTGCGTCCCTCCTGTCTTGCCCATGGGTCGGCGCCGGTCACGGCTTTCTGGAGCCCGCCTGAGCGGTCGAAGCAGTCGAGCCGCCGGAATCGGCCGGGCCGTCGTACCGGTCCCATCCGAGGGGGGGCCGATTATAAGGTCGCGGAAGGCAATCCCGCTGCCGGCCGGGGGATTCCTCATGCGACCCGCGCGCAGTCGCTGCGCCGCCGCCCCCTGCCGCCGGCCCCGACGCGCAAACTCCTGTGCGGAACCGGGCGATCCGGGAGCCAATTTCTGCCGGAGAGGCGCCCGGGCGCATGGAACGCCTCTTGCACGACGGAAATCCCCGCATGTTTCCTCAGCCCATTCCATCGGAGGCATACCATGAGCCTGAAAACCGCAGACCTCGCGGGACCGGGCATCGGTGATTACACCGAGCTCGAGAAGATCCTGCCTGCCGACTACGTCTCGCTTCTCGATCCGAAGGAGACCCAGAAGGCGATCCGGGACCTGAAGCTGTTCATCGAGGATCGGCTCTGCCAGGAGCTGAACCTCATCCACGTCGAAGTGCCGCTCATCGTGGACATTGAAAGCGGCATCAACGACACCCTCGACCGCGACGGCTCGCGCACCCCGATCCAGTTCCATATCTCCAACGATCGGGACAAGCACCCCGTCGAGGTGCAGGTCGTGCAGGCCGCGACAAAGTGGAAGAGGGTCGCGCTACAGCAGTTCGGCATGAAGCCCGGCGAGGGGCTGTGCACGGACATGCGGGCCGTGCGGAAGGACTACTTCCTCGACCACGACCACAGCGCCTACGTGGACCAGTGGGACTGGGAAAGGGTCATCACCTCGAGCGAGCGCAACCTCGACTACCTGACGATGACGGTCGAGAAAATCTGGAAGGTCATCAAGGAATCCGAGCTGTGGATCCACGGACGCTTCCCGAAGCTGCGGCAGGGCCGCTGGCCCGAACTGCCCGAGAAGCTGACCTTCATCCACGCCGAGGAGATCCTCGAACGGTACCCGGACCTTCCTCGCAAGCAGCGCGAGACGGCGATCCTCCAGGACTACCCGGCCGTTTTCATCTACGGAATCGGCTGGCCGCTGGCCGACGGGTTGCCCCACGAGCTGCGCGCGGCCGACTATGACGACTGGGTCACCGAGACCCGGTCCAGGACCGGCAAGCCGATGCACGGGCTCAACGGCGACATCCTCGTCTGGAACCCCGTGACGAAGCGGCGCCACGAGCTGACCTCCATGGGCATCCGGGTCAATGCCGAGACGCTCCGGAGGCAGCTCGAGATATCCAAGCAGCTCGACATGATGAACCTGCCCTACCACCGGGGCATTCTGAAGAATGAGCTGCCCCTGTCCATCGGTGGGGGCATCGGCCAGTCCCGCACCGTGATGATGCTTCTGCGGAAGGCCCACATTGGCGAGGTGAGCGTCACGGTCTGGCCGAAGGTCCTCAAGGAGATGTGCCGGAAGAAGAACATCCACGTCCTCGAGTAGTCCTCCTCAGGCTCCCTCCCCTGCGTCGCGTTCGCCGGGGAGGGGGCCGCAAAGCGCCTGCACCTCGGCGGGATCCAGCGGCCGAAAGCGCCCGATCGGCAGATCCCCGATGCGCAACGGTCCGATCGCGATCCGCGCGAGCGTGAGCACCGTGCTGCCGACCGCTTCGACCATCCGCCGGACCTGGCGGTTGCGCCCCTCGGTCAGCGTGATCTCGAACTCGGTCTCTCCGTCGACCTCCCGCAGGCGCGCGACCCGCGCGGGGCGCGTGGGCCCATCCTTCAGTACGACGCCGCGGGCGAGCGAGTCGAGCTGCTCGCTCGACAGCGCCGTGGCGGATTTCACGAGGTAGGTCTTCGGGATCTTGAAGTCCGGGTTGGTGATCCGCTCGGCGAACGCGCTGTTGTTCGTCAACAGGAGCAGCCCCGAGGTGTTGAGGTCGAGACGGCCGACCGGAAAGAGATACGGCAAATCCCTCGGCAGCAGGTCGAACACCGTGCGCCGCCCGGCCGGATCCGTCCGCGTCGTCAGGCACCCTTCCGGCTTGTAGAAGAGAAGGTAGGTCCGTTCCGCCGCGCCCGGGCCGACTCGCTGCCCGTCGAAGCCGATCTGGTCGCGGACCGGGTCCACCCAGGTTTCGGCGCTCCGAACGATCCGGCCATTGACGCGAACCCGGCCGGCGGCGATCCACTCCGCGGCCTGAGTTCTCGATCCGATTCCGGCTCGTGACAGCACGCGGTCCAGAGTTTTTACCGGGACCGCCTTGCGCGCCCCGGCGGGCGCCGGCCGTTTCCCTTCACCCCGCCGGCGTTCGCGCGAAGATTTCCCCACGGCGGGGCCATCATACAGAATCACTCCGCCGGAATGACGAAGACGGGACTGTGCCTATCCGGCGGCGGAAAGGGCGAGCGCGATCGTCTCGCGGTCGAGCCGTCCGCGGGCGAGCATCGGGGCGAGCTCCTCGGGCGGAACGGGCTTGCCGAAGAGGTAGCCCTGCATTACCGAGCACCCCTGCTGCAGCAGGAACTCGCATTGCTGGGGCGTTTCGACCCCCTCGGCCGTCGTCGCGAGCCGCAGGCTGCGCGCCATTGCGACGATCGCGCTGACGATTCCCGCGTCCTGCGGGTGGGTCGCGATCTCGTGAATGAAGGACCGGTCGATCTTCAATGTGTCGATCGGCAGCCGCCGGAGGTAGCTGAGCGAGGAATACCCGACGCCGAAATCGTCGATCGCAATCCGGATGCCCCGTGCTTTCATCTGGTCGAGAACCTCGCGGGTCTCCTCGGCGTTCCGCATCAGCACGCTCTCGGTGATTTCCAGCTCCACGCTGCGCGGGTCGATCCGCGACGTCTGCAGCGCGGCGTCCACGGCGTCCACCAGGATCTTCTGCCGGACCTGGTGGGCCGATACGTTCACCCCCATGCGAAGCGGTGGGTAGCCGAGGTCGAGCCAGTCCCGGCTCTGGCGGAAGGCCCGCTGCAGGACCCACTCGCCGATCTGGATGATCAGCCCGGTCTCCTCCGCCACCGGAATGAACTCCGCGGGAGACACGAGCCCGAGATCCGGGTGGCGCCACCGTATCAGCGCCTCGACGCCGACCAGGTGGCCCGTCGTCACTTCGATCTGCGGCTGGTAGTGAAGGATCAGCTCCTCGCGCTCGAGACCGCGGCGCAGGCTGCTTTCGAGCGAAAGCCGCAGGAACGCCGAGGTGTTCATCGAAGCGTCGTAGAACTGATAATTGTTCCGGCCGGAGTCCTTCGCGTGGTACATCGCCGTATCGGCGTTCTTCAGGAGGGTGTCCACGTCCGGCCCGTCGGTGGGAAAGAGGCTGATGCCGATGCTGCCGGTGATGAACACCTCGTGCTCGACGAGACGGAAGGGCGCCTTCAGCAGATCGAGGATCCTCCGGGCGACTTTTGCCGCGTCCTCGCCCCGCGTGATCTCCGACAGCGCGATGAGGAATTCGTCGCCGCCAAGCCGCGCGACCGCGCAATCGTCCGGCCCCTCGACGCGCGCCATTCCGTCGGACGCGCGCAGGCAGGAGCGAAGCCGCTCAGCGACTTCCTTGAGCAGGAGATCCCCCTCCGAGTGCCCCAGCGTGTCGTTGATCCGCTTGAACTGGTCGAGGTCGAGAAACAGCACCGCGGACATCTTTTTTTGCCGCCGCCCGTTCGACAGCGTGAACCGCAGCCGCTCGGTGAAGAGCAGCCGGTTCGGCAGGTGCGTGAGGCTGTCGTAGTACGCCAGATCGCGGATTTGTTCCTCGGACCTCTTGCGCTCGGTGATGTCCTGAACGGTACCCGTCACCCGCCACGGCCGCCCCTCGGGGTCCCGGTCCAGCTCGGCCTGCTCGTTGACGAACCGCACCGCTCCTCCTGGCAGAACGATCCGGTGATCCGCGCTTGCCTGGAGGCCGCTGCCAAGGAGGTCCTGGACCACGGCGTTCAACTCGCTCCGGTCCTCGGGATGGATGCGTTCCACGAAAGCGTCGGGGGACGGCTCGTCGGACGGATCGAGCCCGAAAATGCGGAAGGCCTCGCCCGAGCAGCGCAGCGCTCCGCATTCGATCTCGTAGTCCCAGTTGCCGATGCGCGCGATCCGCTGGGCGGAGGCGAGCCGCGACTCGCTTTCGTGGAGGTCCGTCACCATTCGCTTGGCGCGCAGCATGTAGCGGACACGGTGACCGAGGATCACCCAGTTGAAGGGCTTGGAGATGAAATCCGTCGCGCCCACCTCGTAGGCCCGGTTTATCGAGTCGAGATCGTCGAGTCCCGTGAGCATCAGGACCGGAACGAGCCCCCCCCCGCTCGACCGTCGGATCGCCTCGCAGGCCGCGTAGCCGTCGAGCCGGGGCATCACCACATCGAGAAAGACGATGTCGGGCCGCTCGGCCTCATGGAGGCGTACGGCCTCCGCGCCATCCGCGGCCTCGATGACGTCGAAGCCGGCCAGATCGAGCGACTCCCGGATGAGGATCCGGATGGCCGGATCGTCGTCGGCGACGAGGACCATCGGGCGGAGGGACTGTTGCCGGCTCATGTCGTGGTGACCTCCAGTCCGCAGTGCGCGGCGAGCCAGCGGGTCGCCTCGTCGTATTCCGCCTCGATGGCTCGCAAGGTCTCGGCAGCGCGATCGAGGGATCGCCGCCTTGCCTGCCCCTCCATCTCCCGCAGCAGGGAGGACAGTCGCGCGGCCCCGACCGTTGCGCTGCTCGATTTCATTTCATGCGCCGCGTCGAGGAGGGCCTCGCTGTTGCCTTCTTCGATGGCGCGGCGAATCCGCTCGAGCTGACCCGGCGAGTTGGCGAGGTAGAGGCCGACGATGCGATCCACGAGGTTCACCCTTCCTTCCCGCTGAACCGCGCGGATCCGGTCGAGGCAGCCGAGATCGATGGGGCCGCCGGCCTCGGGTGGCGACCCCGCCCATTGTTCCCGCAGGGTCTCCGTCCGAGAGTCATCCGCCGGTTCCGCTGAGTCCGCCTCGGCCGGCTGAAGCCATCTTGTCAGCATTCTGCGCAGGTTTTCCGGCAGGACCGGCTTGGCGAGGTAATCGTCCATTCCCGCCTCGAGGCACCGCTCGCGGTCTCCTCTGAGGGCGTTGGCCGTGACGGCGACGATCGGCGGGCAGGCGATTCCGTCGGAGGCCGCTTTGGCCCGGATCGCCGCCGTCGCCTCGAATCCGTCCATGCCCGGCATCTGGCAGTCCATCAGAACCAGGTCGTAGGGGCGGCGTGCGAACGCCTGCAGCGCCTCGAACCCGTTGGAGGCGAGATCCACCTCGGGCCCGAAGAGGCGGATGAACTCCCGCGCGACCTCTTGGTTGACCGGGTTGTCTTCCGCGACGAGAACGCGGCCTCGGAACAGCGGGAGTCGGGAGGACCGAGGCCGCGATGAGGGGCCCTCCGGCGCGCCGGAGAGAGAGGTGAGGCACTTGAGAAGATCCCCCCGCCGCACCGGTTTGCGCAGGAAAAGCACGGCGGGCCCGTTCGCCGTCTCGTCGAGCAGCCGCGTCCCCAGCCGCACCACCCGCAGGGAGGCAAGGGCCGGTTCGCCCGAAATGGACCGGAGCAGATCCGGACCCGAAAGCCCCGGCAGGGCGTCGTCGAGGAGAATGACCCCAAACGGGGCCCCCGCCCGGGTGGCCCCACGGAGGGCCGTCAGGGCCTGGGGCCCGTTGGAGGCGAACTCCGGATCGAGCCCCCATGCGCGCAGCGGCGCTTCGAGCATCTCGCGAACGGCCGCGTTGTCGTCCGCGACAAGGATGCGCAACGACCCGGGCCGGGGCGCCGGTTGCGGCGAAACGTCCGGACGCACTCCGAACCGCGCCGTGAACCAGAACGTGGAGCCGGTGCCGAGCTCCGCGTCCACGCCGATCGCGCCGCCCATCATCTCGACGAGCTGGCGGCAGATCGCAAGACCGAGGCCGCTGCCGCCATGGCGGCGCGTCGTGGATCCGTCGGCCTGGGTGAAGGCGTGGAAGATCTTTTCCTGGGCCTCCCGCGGCACGCCAACGCCCGTGTCCCGCACCTCGATGCGAACGAGGGCCTCCTCCCCGGAGGATTCGAGAAGGCGGACCCGAAGGACGATCTCGCCACGCTCCGTGAATTTCACGGCGTTCCCCACCAGGTTGACGATGACCTGGCGCAATCGCCCGGGATCTCCCCGCAGGGTTTCGGGGACGTCGGGCGCGACGACGCACGCGAGCTCGAGCCCGCGGGCGCAGGCGGCCTCGGCAAACAGCTCGCAGGCGTCCTCGACGATGGCCCGCAGGTCGAACTCGACCGATTCGATCTCGAGCCGGCCCGCCTCGATGCGGGAGAAATCGAGGATGTCGTCCACCAGCGCCAGCAGGGAGCCCGCCGAACCGCGGGTGGATTCCGCGTAGCGGTGCTGCCGCTCGGACAGCTCCGTGGCGAGCAGCAGGTCCGCCATCCCGAGCACGCCGTTGAGGGGCGTGCGGATCTCGTGGCTCATCGTCGCGAGGAACTGCGACTTCGCCCGGTTCGCCACGTCCGCCTGGTGCGCCAGCTCCTGGGCCTGCGCGGAGGCCTGCTCGAGCTGACGCGTCCGCTCCTCCACCCGCGCCTTCAGCTCCACGCGCGATTTTTCGATCTCGGCGCGCGAATGGCGCAGGTTCACGATCATTCTCTGGAACGCGCCGGCGAGCTCGCCGATCTCGTCGTGGGCGCGTTCGCTGACCTGCTGGTCGAGGTTTCCCTCGCCAACGGCCCGCGCGGCAGCCACGAGGCGGCGCACGGGGGAGGTCACCCGGCGGGTCAGCGCGATCGTAGCGATGACGCCGAGGGCGAGAAATCCCAGGACCGACAGGCTCGCCCGGATCAGGTAGTTGCGAACCCGATTCTGGACCTTGTGCCGCGTCAGGCCGAGGCGGACGGCTGCCGGGAGACCGTCCGGCCCGCCGGAGGCGGTGGCGGCGTGCAGCCCGCGCGTCGGCACGGGCACGAACAGGTCCATGTAGCCGGCAGTTCCGTCGTCCGCCTCGATCTCGGCCCACTGTCCGATCCCTCCGTCCGGCAGATTCTGCCGTTCCCGGTCGGGTGGAACGTGCCGCGTGGGCCCGTACGTCTTGTCGAACAGGACCTTCCCCTCGGCGTCGAGAAAGCGGACGTAGGCGACGGAGGGGTGGGCCTCGATGCCTTCGAGGACCTGCTCCAGGCCCTCGGACCGGTCGGAGCCGGAGTGGCGGGATTGCCGGGCCAGCATCCGGGCGATCGCGGCGCCGTCGAGAAGCAGATCGTCCCGCTCCTCCCCGATCTCGTTCCAGACGATCGCCGCTCCTGTTCCCAGCGAAGTGGCCAGGATCAGGCTCGTCGTGAGGATGTTGAACTTCGTGGTGAGGCTGTCTCGCCCCGGAACTCGAAGCCGCATCCGTCTCCGCTCGCGGGTGGGCCAGGCGGGTTGCGGACGAATAGGGGCGACGGCTCCGCCCGCTCTCGTCATGGCACCCGACGCCGGGTGGAGCACCCCGAAACCCGCGCATTTCGCTCCTGGCCTTCAATATAGTTCCGGGCGGAGGGCCGACAACCGGAGGTCGTCAGGCCCGGTGCGGCCCCGCCGCCACACGGATCGAGAGGGGTCATTGCGCCGCTGACAGGGCTGTCGTACAAGGGGCGGGCGGAGGCGCATCCATGGGACGCAGGGTCGAGACGGGCGGTGCAGCGGCGGGATCGGCCGGGACGATACCGGAAGCGGACGATTACTTCGGGCGGCTGGTCAAGTACATCCCCGCGGAGATCGTCGGTCTCTGGCTCGTGGCCCGCGGAATGATCCCGGCGGCGGACGCGCCGGTCCTGTGGGCGACCTTCGGCGGCGCCTGGCTGCTCGTCCCCGTCTACCTCTGGTTCGCAACCTCGCGAAGGGGGCGTCCGTTACCGTCCCAAATCGTTCTTGCCGCCGTGGCCTTTCCCGTCTGGGTCTTTGCGATCGGGGGGCCCTTTCCCGAGCTCTTCGCCTGGCACCGCGACCGCCCCTACGTCGCGTCGGTTGTCCTGCTCTTCGTCACGGTCGTCTTTCCACTCTACAGGCCGCTCGATCGCGCCGTATCCTCCCGATAGAGCCGGCAACGAATCCGCCCTGCGGCAAACTGCCCCGCCACGAAAGCGGCGGCAAGGAAGGGCACCGTGTGCGCGAGTGGGTTCGAGCCGGTTCAGTGCGCTTCGGAGGGAGGGCTTCCGGGCGGAGGAGCGCAGGTCGTCCCCGCTTCGGGAAGGGCTCCCCTCTCCACCCACCAGGGGTGAATTTCGGCCACGAGACGGCCCGCCCGGATCGCAGGGTCCGAGTCCGTGAGCGCTTTGGCCGCCTCCAGGGATCCCACCTGGAACAGGAAGATGCCCCGGATGTCCCCGTTGTCTCCCAACGGACCCGCGACGATCAGCTTCTTCTGATTCGAGAGCGAGCGGATGTTGGCCATGTGCGCTTCCTGAAGGGCCGTCGTTTCCGGCGTGGCTTCGGCCGTCCAGGCGGGACCCTTCTTGAGCAGCACCAGGTAGACGACCGTCATCCTGGAGGGAGGGGCCTCCTCACGCGGCTTCGCAACGGTTCCGTGAGGCGGTGGGACTGAAGGGACCGGGGCAGCCGGAGCCGTCGATTCGGCCGCGAGAACGGCGGACGCGAGCAGGAGGCAAACGATCGAAACCATGGGTCTCCCTGTCTACCGGCCCACGTGGAGCCGGTGCAGCATTCGATGCAACCACGGCGCCAGAAGAACGGACGCGGCTATGATAAAGAGGAGGCCGGCATAGAGAGCGAAGAACGAGGCAAAGAGCTTTCCGGCCGTTCCCGCGAAGTTGCCCACGGGACCCATACCGCCGAGAAACATCGCCGCGTTGAGCAGCCCGTCGATCCAATCCTGGCCGGCGAACCAGTGAAATCCGGCGGCGCCTCCTGCCAGGGACGCTCCAAGAAGCGCGACAACCGCCAGTGCGTGCCACCCGGTCCGCCGGAGAAACTCCCGCCAGTTCAGCAGTGGCTCGCTTCGATGCTCGTACATCGGCTCCTCCGAATCGGTCCTTCTCAGCCCGCT
>Ga0315273_10005771_pt1 | contig 15366 bp, 14 predicted proteins | sample YL17G02_0_MG_FD_205753 | JGI IMG/M metagenome (GOLD analysis project Ga0315273, IMG submission 205753) | Sediment microbial communities from Yellowstone Lake, YNP, Wyoming, USA - YL17G02_0 | ecosystem: Environmental > Aquatic > Freshwater > Lake > Sediment | place: USA: Wyoming | collected...
TGGACCATACGCCCACTACACAAACGCGATCGGACAGTGGCTCATTCGACGAGCTTCCCTCGTTATCGGCGGCCAAGTTATAGATACTCTATACTCGGATTATTTGTATATGTGGGAGGAACTTTCTGGTAAACCTGGGAAACGTTTGCGTGAGATGATTGGTAAGGATTCGAGTCTGCAGTATCTGGTTAATGATTCTCGGCACACGCGCCGGCTCTACGTCCCACTGCCGTTCTGGTTCACGCAGAGCAGCGGCAACGCGCTCCCCGTCGTGTCCCTGCAGTTCCACGGCATCCAGCTGCACGTCTGCTTCGCCGACCTCCAGTCCTGCGTGCAGACGTCCTGCGCTCGCGGTGCTTTGAACCCGGTCATCGTCTTGAAGACCCACAACCGCACGCCTCTCGTCGAGCAGGATTTGCGCTCCAACGTCGAGACGAACTACGTCTACTTGGACATTGACGAGCGCGACCGCTTCGCCACCGGTTCCTTCGAGCAGCTGATCACCCAGGTGCAGAGCTACCAGATCCAGACGCGTTCCTCGCAGGTGCGCATGAGCCTCAACTTCAACCACCCCATCATCGAGCTCATCTGGGCCGTGCGACGCCGCTGCCAGGACCACGTCAACAACTGGTTCTGCTACGCCGGCAAGTACCTCGAGGACCCCATCAAGGCCGTGCACTTCAAGCTCAACAACCTGCCGCGATTCTCCACCAAGGAGGGGCGATACTTCCGTCTCGTCACCCCCTACCAGGCGCACACCAACATTCCGGAGTCCCACATCTACTGCTGGTGCGCAGCCCTCCACCCGGAGGAGCCTCAGCCGAGCGGCTCCGTGAATTTCAGCAGAATCGACAACGTCGAGCTCACCTTCGACATGCAGGACGGCCTCGACCAGCCACCGCTCCCGAGGACCGGGCCCCAGGACGATCGCGTCTGCAACATCCGCCCGAGCACCGGCGACTTCACCGTCTTCGTTTTCGCTCGCTCCTGGAACGTGATTCGCTACAGGGAAGGACTTGGAGGACTCGCCTACAGTAATTAAAGTAAACGAGTCCTTGACATTCTGCAAATATAATGACGATTGTCACCCGCATTTCGTCGCTCAATGGATTTTCAGTTATCTGCGGAAAGTTCCATTAATAATTGACTTGTTTTGCGCATCCTTCATCTGGGCGCCCAACAAGCCACTAGGAGCCTGCTCCTTGCTGTATCGAAGGCAGTGGGCGTGAACGACTTCTAGGAAACCATGGGCGTGCATCGCGGCTCCTGTAGAGGACTCCATGTCAGTGAATGAGAATGAGTCCGATGCATACCAAAAGAAAAAGAACCGAAGTCGCAATCACAGTCACCACCATCGTCGAGTTGATCTCCCAAGGACCTCGGTGTCTTCCTGAGTCCGAATGGCTCACCGCACCCGAGGGTATCACCCGTCCAGACGGATTAGGGTTCGGCGGTGGATTACAGCAAGCAGGAGAGGTCCTGGATTCCAGACAACTTCGATTGTCAAAGGCATCGGCCAGGTATATGGTCTCGGTCTCACAATTCTGAGAATCTATTTCGTCTGCCATGATGAGAGGCCAACCTTCCAAGCTTGCTGGGCATGACTCTGAATAACATTGGTACATTACATCGAAATCCGTTTCTGAACGTGCGGGCTGTGGTTCTTTTTTGTTGCTGTATGCGCATATGTGTTTCTCTCTATTGCCCGACATTCCAGAAACCCACAATGCGGGACAAAATTCTTTGAAGGATTTGATGTCATTTGTCATTTATTCGAGGTGGATAATCTTCGACTTGTGCAGGCAGACCGAGCACCCTCGACCAGCCTGGGCGGATCAGAGACGCTCTGTCCGAGCTCCTCGAGGAGGCGGCGCGGGGCGTCAATCCGCGCGCCCGAGTGCACGCCTACCTGATGACGCGCTCATCGCGCAGTCATTTTAGGCTGCGGGGGGCTCAGCCCTCGTAAACAAAGTCGCCGGAGATCATCCGCGTGCAGAGCAAGCGGGAGAGGTCCTGTGTTGAGCACGCGCACCTTGTGAGGATACAAAAGAATGAGCGAGGCGCTAAAAACTCTGGCCATTATATGTCTGCCTGCACTGCCAACAGTTTTAACGATGCCGTTCTGTCCTGTCTCAAAGGGCGCCGGAGACGTCGTCAAAGCGCGTCCGCCGCCGTGGGTCTTCGGTACCGTCTGGCCCCTCTTGTTTCTGGGCATGGGTGTGTCATTGCTACGCTTGGACTGCAAGTGGCCCATCATGGTCACTGCGGTTATTTTAGCGTTGTGGCAGATCGTGTACTCTCCGCGATGCGGCGGCAACAAGACGCTGGCGTGCTGGATTCTGCTTCTCTGTACTGCTGCTGCAATCGCCGCGCTTTCCTTTGCCGTCTGTGAGAGTGATGCCGTCAGCATTGCATGCCTTTCGGCTCTCGTGGGATGGTTGATCTTCGCCCAGCTCCTCAATGTTCTGGAGGTGCAACTGTCGTGAACTGCGTGGTCGTGTGGCAAGCAACGTGCTCATTTTAAACACAAGCCCGCGAGGGCATCCGAAGGCCGCAAGGGGCTCGTGCAAAGCATTAAATCAATCTGACCTCGATCCTAAGCCACCGTTCGAGGATGTCCATGGCTCCTCGTAGGCAGAGCGTAATGCACTGCAGATCGACTGGTATCATTCTTGTTTGTGTGTGAATAGATCTTAAAATGGCAATAGTACCGAAATGAGCGCGTTTTTGGTGAATGTAAGTGCTGGTCGATGCGATGGTCGTTCAGTGCGCTGGCTGAAGAGCGCGCTTCTTCATAAGCAGCCACTCAAACTCATAGACGCGACTTTCGTACATGGTTGTCGTCAAGAAGGACTCGCCGTCATTGCAGGCGTCCTCCACCAGCTCGCGGCTAAAGCGAGCCATCCCTACGCAAGACTCCAGTACGCTTCTGAAGTCGTCGCGCGGTGTGTTGCGAACCAGAAGCTTGGTGAGTTTCGTCGCATCCAGGGCACTGAGTGAAGTCCGCCGAGGTGTCGCGGGGGGCTTAAGATTTTCGCAAGGTGTTTCCTGCAACTTCCAGTAGTCGGCGGAGGAGACGCACACCTGCTTTTTCAGCATAGCGTCCATGGTTGCGAAGGTGTCGATGCTCTGAGGAGAAGGGTCTTCAAAAATGAAAACCTCCTTGTTGAGCTCGGGCAGGTCGATCTGGCCGATCTCCTTGCCACTTTGCCAGCGAGGACCCGGCTCGGTGAGCATGATGACGGACCCTTCGGAGAGAACGCAGACGCTCGATGTGAAGACCTCGGTCGTGCCGTAGTCTAGGCAGAGGTCCCAAACTTCCTGAGTGTGAATGGACCAGCTCTGTATGACGCCCAAAAAGGCGTACTCGTCGTTTGCCATGGCTGCGAGGCGTCTGGCAGCACGACGATCTTTGGTCAGGACGTACTCATCGGTGCAGACGTTCCGAAACTCGGAGAACGTCATGGAAGCTTCCGGTGCGAGGATGTATCCGAGGACCTCGTGGGCTTTGGCTACGTCTGCCGCGTCTCGTGCGAGGGAGTCGTCGCCGGCAAGAAAGCGACGCAGAGCCTGGCACTCCGAGACTGAAAAGCCGCCCAGTCGCAGGACTTCGCGAGGTCCTTCGAAGGCCATCATGCGTTCGAAAAAAGGCTGGCGAAGGAGAGGTCCTCGCTCCATGTGACAGACGCCGTCGTGACACTCACACGCCACCATCTCGTCCGGTTGATTTTTTCTCGAAAGACTGTCGTCCTGAAACTGGAAAAGATCGAATTTCAGGAGCACTTTGCGACCCTTTTCCACCAGGCTGCCTGCGTGAGGAACTCCGCTTCGTATGGCCAGCACGCCTCCGGGCGTCACGCTGGCCGAGGATGCGTGCGCCGCTTCGGAGTACACGAGGGTCTGGCCCCCTTCGCAAGCTTCCGCGTCGAGACACACGAGGACGTGCCAGCAGCAGAGCCCGGGTCCGTAGGCGTTGACGTGGTCGACGTGCTTGGCGAAGAACCCGCCTGGTGAGTAGTAGACAAAGTCGTAGTGCCCGCGGTACACCGCAAGGGCTCCTTTCATGTCTGCAGACAGCTCGTGCAGCAGTTCGTCTTCGAGGAGATCGAAAACGATCTGGCTTCTGCCAGGACGAGTGTAGCTGACGCGTCTCTCCGTGTTTACCACATCTCCTGTGCGAGTGTGCACCGACGAGGGTTTCAGCTGTTCCTTCCTGACGCTGTCCGTCACCTCTTTTCGCCATTCGCCTACCTCCTCCAGCGCGAGCAAAGTCTGAAAGGTGGAGGCGCTAAGAGAGAACTCGTGAAAGTCCGCCATCGCAGCCACAACTAAACTCGCTATATCTCGTGAGAAGATGCGGCGCGGCGTGCGGTTTTCAGTCACGCTTCAGTCGTGTGACTTTGGCGACAGGAGAGGAGGGGGTCTCGGAACGTAGGCTCCTCCCACTGAAAACTCCGTCTCTTCCACTGCCGTGCCCACCTGAGCGCTGTCCTCCAGGTACTCTCCCCGCGTGCGGAGGCGCTGCTCCGTGGGACGCAGCCCCAGCTGCACGTGGCACTTCAGGGGGCGTGGGACTTCTGCGCCGACGACGGCCGAAAGCACGTCCGAAAGACAAGACAACGCGCCGACGTCGTCGCTCAGCGTCGTGTCGCCCCACGCTGAACCCAGTGGCCCCGCCTGCGCTTTCAGGACTGCGTAGATGTCGTGCGGTTTTTTCGTTGCTTCGTGCGGTGGTCCCAGGCCCTCTGGAAGTTCCTTTTTGGCGTTGTAATGGCTGTTGGCGCAGAGTCGCAGATTGACTAGGTCGCTCTGCGTGAGCGTCATCTCTTTCTTCCCCTCCAAAAGGCGCTCTTGCAGCAGGCGCTTGCAGTCCTGGGTGTACTTCCTGCGTTTTTCGGGACTGCACGCGAGGATGGCGGCGCTGAGCTTTTCGAGGTCGAGCACGACGGCCGAAGTCTCTGGGCGCAGGCTGAAGCACGCGACGCCGAGGCGCGTGTCGACTCCGAACGAGGCCGCGAAACGAGCGACGGAGCGCGCCGCGAGCGTGTCTTCGCGGCTGGATTGGCTTTCTTCGGAGAAGCGTGCTTCGGAGAGGCGCCCGGCGGGCTGCAGGAACTCCCTAAGGGAAGGAAGCGTCGGTGGGCTTTTGGCGCTCGTATGTCTCTTGGCCATGGCTTCGTTGGAGGGATCGCTGGCGAGACGATGACAAATGAGCTCTGTACAAGATAAAGCGAGGCGCGTGAGATGTACTCGTTTCTCGATGACAAAGAGCTCTACGGTTCGACGTTGTCGGGACAGGCCAGTTCGCAAACGAGTCCTCCTAGAAACCACACCGTGCAGCAAGCTGGTCCCGTAAGGGTGCAAATGCAGCAAACTTCTCGAGGCGGAGAACGAGATGAAGCCCCGCAAGTCCAGCAAGCCCAGCAAGCACCGCAAGCGCCGAAGCCACCTCAACCCGTGCCGGAACTAGTTCTCAGGGCGTTTTCTCTTCTGGAGCAGCGCCTTCTGGGTTTGGAGGAGCGCGTCGTGGTCGCCCTGGAAAAAATGAGTTCCTACGAGTCGGCTCCCAAGCCATCAACAAACGGCTTCAGCATGAACTTTTGGTATTTTTTGATCGCCGTGGCCGTGTCTACCGCCTTGACGGTCTTTCTTTTCAACGCCACTCGATGGCGAGCTGGTCCTATGGGGCCTGCGACGCACGCGCCGCAAGTATCGATGCCCTATCTCATACAGAGTCTCCCACCTGCACAAGTCGCTTCCGGCGGCCTGCAACTGAGCGGCCCACCGACCCCCATTTTTTTCTCAGCTCCGTCGAGTTTCCTCCCTCGAGCTTGAGTCAGTTCTCGACGATGTGGGGGGCGTTCGAGAATTGAAAGACACATCCTCCGTGGGCGCAGAGCCTCTGCGGCCGTTGCATCTCGAGTCTCTCCAGGAACTTGGCGGGACAGCGCTTGATCAGGAATTCGCACATGAGCTGGCGTTCTCTCTCGGAGAGGCAGAGATTGAAGCCCCAGAGCCAGCGGCGAGCCACGATGTCGGGGGGTGTCTTCGCTCCTTGGAAGGCGTTGTAGTCGATGTTCAGCATGGTAATCCAGGATATTGCGGCCGAGGCCGTGAGGAAGAGCTCCGGCTTCCCTTCTTCGAGACGAAGGCTGCCTCTCACTTGCGGCAGATGGTACTGACTGACTTTTTTCAGAGAGTTGACATAAACGTCGCAGCTCAAGATGTACGGGGGCGCAGACGCCAGACGCCGCGAATCATTCTCAGCGACGACCTTCAGGACGCGACGATAGGCGTTCGGTCGCACGACGGACACTTCGGCGTCTGGCCAGAGCTTCTTGGCGAAGGCTGCGAGGCTTTCGCTCACTTGCGCGGCTGCTTGCTCCAGGTCTTCGAGTCGCTCGCAGAAAAGATCCACGTCGCCCGGTGCGGGGCGGCAAGTCGGCTGCTGTACGGTGCGACACCAACAAAGAAAGCTTCCTGTGAGGTGTAGTTTGAGGGCTCCCGTCAGAACGCGACCGAGCCACGGCACAAGACTACAAGCTCTCTCAAAGATCGAGGTAGCGGAAGACAGCACCTGGAATGCTTCCTGCGATCCCAGCAAGCCCGGAAGGAAATAGCAGAGCTTGTCTCTCACAGGGAGGAAGCATGCGAGGTTGAGGACTCCTTCGCGGTAGAGATCTTGCAGATCGCGCACCGTTTCTGGAGGTACGGCGCAGAACTTGTCTTCCTCGAGACACTCCGCAAGGTAGAGGCAGCAAAAGCTGCGGTGCACGAAGTGCCTCGCTACACCCGCGCCGTAGGCCGATCGCAGGCTACGCACGTTGTCGAGGAGATGTAGACATCCTTTGGCGGTGTTCGTGAGGCCAAGAAGAGCTTTGGATACGGACTCTATGCATCCATGCAGCGGCAGAGGAGGCTCCTGGGATAAATGCGTCGCTTTGTTTGCGTAAGGCTCGCAGACTTTGCAGAGGACCTTGAGGATGTCCGTGACGGGTCGACCGCTTTCTGCGATCTCGTCGCAGCGGACGCTGTTCAACAGAAGATGAGCGCTGCCTTTGGAAGCTAAGAAGGCTCGTTCTTCTTCCAGACTTTTCGGCGACCCATAGGCAGAGGCCTCGCCGCTCATGGAGGTTTCTCGACCGGCGGAGGAGATCAGCACCAGGGAGTTGTAGCTCTTCAGCCTTCCCGAGTGCGCCAACGCCTCGAACGACGCGCAGTCGCAGAGAAGCGACTTCGACTTCTCCAGCCAGCCGTTCACGGCGCACGAAACAGCGAAGGCCAGCTCGTGCATCTGCAGGTCGATGAGGAGAAAGTCGCACGCCTGCAGCCAAAGCGCCACCTCGCCTGGGCCCCGAGGCCAGTCCAGGAGCTTCTCGATGCAGTGCCGGGTTTCGGCGCACAGAGAACGAACGACGTAGCGTTCGCGCTCTTCACTCCAGACGGCCATTTTTCTCACGACGAGCGACCGTGATAAGATTCCCCGAGGAGCCTTCCAGATTTCAAGCCCCCCGGGACCTTGCAGGTGCACTTCGAGGCCGGCTGCTTCCAGAGCTTCTTCGGAGGCCAGGGAACGCGAAAGAGAGCTGCCTCCATTGAAGCCAGTCGTCGCCATCGCGGTCAGGATCTCTACAGGCCTCACCCTCGAACCCACGCCTCGCGCCTTCGTTCATAAAAGGTGCGCTCAAGCATTCATGGGAGACAAATGGCGCAAGCTTCTTCGATGTCTCTCGCGGAACGATTCCGCCTCGCTTTGGACTTTTGCGACGCCGCCGGAGCGAGAGCCGAAGCGACGCCGGTTATTTCGGAGCTACGACCCAAGCAAGTTTCTTTTTCCGAACTGCCCACAGCTTCGCGTCCTTCTGCGCCCCAGTGGGCGGCTCAGCCACCCGTCCCGCCCCCGCAAGCGCCTCCAAATGCCTACGTAGCGAGACCGCCGGAAGCCCCCTCGGCCGAGGATCGGGTCTCGACGTCGAACGGAGGAAGCACTCTCAGAGCCGTCGCCATAGTCGCCGGCGTCCTGCTGCTGGCCCTCGGGGGGTGGTTCGTGAGACAACGTTTCATAGAGCCCTTCTTCGCCCGAAAAAGACAGACTCAAAAGGAACTCTTGGCGGACGAAGACGAGAGGCAGGTGCCGATTATGCCGCGCAAGACGACGTCTTGGGCGCAGCAGGCGCAGAAAGGCTCCCCCCGAAGAGTGAGCTTCGTTTCTCAACCGGAGGATGTCTACGTGACCGAGCCACAGCGTCCTCAGCAAGCGCACCGTTCGCAGCCTGCGAAGCGTCAGCCTCAAAGCTCGCAGGCTCCGGACAAGAAACGGGAAGCTCTCCTAGCAGCCCAGAAAGCGGCGGCCGCCCGGAACGCCCAGAAGGCCGCGCAACTCGCAGCCGAAGAAGAGAGCGACGAGGACCAGGACGAGGGCGCGTCCTTCTTCCCTGCCGCCGAGCCAGCAGATCCGAACTTCACGGAGCTTTGAGAGCTGGCTTTGTGAAGAAAAAGGACAGGGGCCTCTGCTGCGAGAGGATCCGCTTCTCCTCTTCCTTGCGAGGCTTTTTCAGAGCTCTCCCTTCAGCGAGGTCGAGGTTGCAAGCGGGATTCGAAGGAGTTTGAGAACTCTGAGGAAGGAGTTCTCGAAGCGGTCTTTGCACCGAGCCGTCTTTGCAGAGATGACCCCTCGACCAAGAAGTGCCGTGACGCGCCATGCAGTGCAGCGAGAGTTTCTGGCGCGCCTGCGCCTTTAGCCTCTCGCACTCCTGCTTGACGAAGGCGAGGGAGGCGGGCGCTACAGCGGCCAGCGGCACCTCCAAGATGCTCATCAAAGGGCGCTCTATGGCTTCCAAGTAGTGGAGCCAGTCCGGAGGCAGCCCTTCTCTCTCCGCGTGGGCGACGTCTTCGGCCTTGTCGACCACGCGCGCAGATCTCGATGCGACCACGACGAACTCCACTCGGTCGCCCACGCGCGGCTCGGAGCCGAGCTCTCGCTGCTTCATGAGGTCCCGGACGACGCAGTGCACCTGACTCGTTTCGTCCTTGTAGGTCGAGCGCAAGGACTTGCTCTGCTTGATGCACGCGAAGGGGCCGCCTTTGGGTATGTCCAGAACGCTCTGCAGGGCTTCGATCATGACGACCGTGGCCGTCTCATGGTCCTGCTCCTTGAGGAGCAAGTCGATGACCTTGCGCTGCGCCGCTTTGACGATCTGGCAGGCGTCCTTGCGCACGAGCTCGAGGCCTTTGGCCATGACTTTGGGCGGTTTCCGCGGGTCTTCTACGCACAGCCCGGCGTAGCGCTTCTTCTTGTAGAGGATGAGGGGGTGGAGAATCTTCTCGAACTCGAGTTTGATGTGGTTTCTTTCCCCGGGCATCAAGTCTGCGATGGCCTTCGTCACCTCCGCGGCCAGCTTCTCACCCATCTCGAAGAGCTCTTCGACGGAGTCCTTCCGCCGCGCCGGCGGGATGCGCATGAAGGCGCTGTCGGTGTCGCCGTAGATGATCTCATAGCCGTCCTGCGTCGTGACGTAGTCGCAGGTGAAGGCGATGGCCTCTCTCCCAGCCGCCGTGGTGGCCTCGGCGCACTCCTTGCAGCTCAGCCGGCCTTTCGTGGCTCCGCAGGCGCCGTAGACGCTGTTGGCGGAGATCTTGAGAGCTAGCTGCTTGCTGTTGAGAAGAGCGCGCGCGCGCGAGTCCTTCTCGACCTCCATGAGCTTCTTGACGCGCTGTCGTTCCGTGAGCAGCTGCTCCAGAATTCGCGGCAGCAGGCCCTCATGCACGGACGCTTTGACGAAGCGGTGCGCGACGCCTTCCCGGACGACGACCTCGTTCGCGGGCGTCGTTTGAGCCGCGGGGGACGCGTCGGCCCGCACCAAGCAGTCGGGGCTGAGGTTCTTGGTCCTCATGAGCGAGGGGTACAGAGAAGCGAAGTCGAGGCAGAAGACCGGGTCGCGGTAGTAGCCGGGCGTGGGGTCCACCACGGTGGCGCCCTGGTAGCCCTCGTCTTCTTTGTCGTCCTCCCCGCCTTCCCTACGGTCCTCCACCAGGTAGCCGCACTCGTTGGCCTTCATGACGAGCTGCGTGTAGACCTTGAGCTGCTGGCCGCGAAAGAGGATGTCCTCCGGGGCCGTGCAGGTGATTTTGGCCATCTCCCAGACGCTCGGCAGCGCCTCGACCTTTTCCATGAGGTCCAGCACGAGCTTGCAGTCCTGGCGACAGTAGGCGGCCACTCGACCCCGCCCCAGCGGCCCCTCCCGGAAGGCCTTGAACATCGCCTTGGCGTCGAGGTCGTGCTTCTCGTCGTTGAGGAAGTGCTTGCTCACGGTGTTCAGCTTGAGATTCTCCAAGCCGCTGATGTTCTCGCGCTTCAGGTAGAGCCAGAGGTCGAAATTGACCCGTCCGGGCATCTTCGGGTAGCACAGGGGGTTGTCGCCCATCGCGCTGCTGGCGAGGTCCTGGTCCATCGGCGGGGTGGTGACGCCCGCGTAGCGCGAGTACGCTTGAAATCGCAGGCGGTCCCTCAGAGACAGCACCATCTCCACTCGCTGGTGGATGTAGCGCCAGTCGAAGAGGCAGGTGTTGTAACCCGCCACGACGTCGGCGTCCATCTCGCGGAGGGTGCCGCAGAAGGCCATCAAAAGCTCCGCCTCCGTGTCGAAGTGCTTGACGACGGTGGAAGACGCCTCGGAGTCCTCGTCGAAGGGCGCGCGGTCGACGTCGTGCAGACAGAGCATGGTGCACTCCGCGGAGCTCGAAGGAGCCCCGAGCACTTTGCAGTACATGCCGATGCAGATCACCGCGTCCTCCTTCACCGTCGCGATGGGGAAGGCGTCCTCGTGACTCACGCATTCGATGTCGAAGGAGAGCACGCGCAGCGGGGCCATGTAGACCTGCTCCAACGCGGTCCCGGACAGGTCGCCGGTCCTGGCCTGCAGCACGGCGTCGCACGCGAGCCCCCCCACGCGGCGCTGCAAGGAAGCCACGAGGTGAGGCGGAAGGCGCAGCCAGCCGCCGGCCTTGACGCCGATGGCTTCCAGAACTTCCGTGCGCACGTCGAGCGTGCGGTGCGCCGTGTGCACGTCGAAGAGCTGCACGCTCTTCTTCCCCAGGGCCTGCGCCGCCTCGTCCAGCCAATCCCACCCTTTCGACATGACTCGGTCGACTTGCCAGGCGCTGCAGGCGGAGACTTTCAGCCACGGCATCTTCCAGGGCTTGCAGCTGTCCTGGGGGTCGCAGTGCCACCCGGCAGTGGTGCATCTGTCGACGACCTCGCATCTGGCCGAACCGCGCGTGTGCGTGTACATCACGTCCTTCAGCGCGCCGACGATCCTCGCTGGAGGCATCCCAGGCACTCGCAGCCTCCGATAGACCTGGCGAGTGGCGTCGCAGACGGCGATGCAGAGGCTTTCTCCGGCGGCCGTGCGGCACCAGAGTCGCACGAGGAAGGCCGCGGCATGTTCCGGTTTACGAATCGGCACCGTCTCGTAGTCGCCGGCCGTGTCCAGCTGCATGGAGTTGAGACGGAAGGCCGAGATCCAGTCCGCGCCCCCACCAGTGGAGGCCTTCACTTGCACGGCTTCGACGTCCACGATCTGCACGTCCAAGGAGTCCGCCATGAAGCAACTATTTCAGCCCCCGGGGTAGGGCTCGTAGACGGAGGCGACTTGTAAGCTTTCCTGCTTGCAGCGCGAAAAAACTACGTCGGTGCAGTGAGAGAAGGCCCGGCCGTTTTTCTGCATGCAAACCGGCAAATGACTCTCCACGCAGAGGTCCATGGAAGTCGGGTAGGCGGCGCCGTCATAATACAAAAACGCCGGCGTGGTCGAGACCCAAGAAGGCCACGGCCAAGCAGGCCAGCCGCCATAGTAAGACCCCCTCTCCGGGCTCGCTCTTTCTTGCGTAAAGGCGCTAGCACCAAACTGCATTTTACCTCCCGCGGCCTTTTTTTCGCCAAAAGCGCATCTAGAAATCCGAGTTCTTCAAGGTCTTGCGACCGTTGGAGAGCGCTCGGCCAATGGCGTCGTAGATCAGCTCGGTCACTTTGGCGTTGAGCGCCGGCAGAGCGTCGCTGCCCAAGTGGATCGGCGTGGTGTGATTCTTCAGCAAAGTCCGCACGGCCTTGGCGACGATGAGCGCGCCGGGAGTTTCGCCGACGGTCTTCTCGCCCTCGGCCGCACACTCCTCCGGGGCGGGGGCCCCCGCCCCACACTCCTCAGGACCCTTGCTGGCGGCCCGCTTCTTTCCCTTTGGCGCCGCCGCGTCGCAAGGCGGGGCTTCGGTCGCAGGGGCGACCGCCTCCTTCTTGGCTTTCTTCGGAGCGCGCTTCGCTTCCGGCGCCTCCATCTTCGAAGGAATGAGAACCGGGCTCATTCCGTTCACTGCGTCGACGGTCATCGCGGCGGTTGTTGCGGCGATGGAAGTGGAGAATGTGCTCACTGCCATTGGCTTTTCTTTCAGCTACATCACAGCCTGCGCTGTTTTAACGCACCTCCGCAAAACGAGTCGTGGACAAGTCGAAGACGCTGTCCGCACCGGGGAAGTTTTCGCTCGACACGCCCTTGTCGACGACGACCTGCCGCACCAGCGCGTCGATCTCGGCTGTCATCAAAGGCACCTTGAACACGTGAGGCACCGGCGGCGTCTGATCGGGGTGAAGCACGACGAGGTACATGCCCGAGACCTTGAAGCCGTACTCCGTCTCGAGGATGTGGCGGTAGGTGTTCAGCTGCAGGTTGTAGCAGTGGCGATTCGTGTTGGGGAGATGGCTCAGGGGAGCGCGCTGCTTCTCGTTGTTGAACCCCTCGTCCTTGATCTCTCGGGAGCGCTTCCAGTCCAGGATGACCAGGTCGCCGGCGTGGTCCTTGCAAACGAGATCCGCTTGGCCGGCCAGGCGAAGGCCGCAGTGAAAGAGATTCATCTCCACCCGCCACGGCGTGAGGCCGAGAGCGTCCATGAAACTCTTCTCGAAGTCGAGCAGCATGGCGAACTCGGGGCTGTGCGGCTCCTCGATGGTGTAGCCGTTGAGGTAGCACTCTATCTGCCAGTGGAGCAGCGTGCCTTTCCTCGACTGGCTGGTGCCGTTGTCCGCCCAGAGCTTCTTGATCTCGTCGGAGTTCATCTCCTCGCCGTCCTGCCTCAAGTAGCCCTTCTTCGTCGCCCAGCCGGGCTTCGTTCTAGAAAGTATGAGGTCCGCGTTGAAGTGCTTTTCGCAGTAGTGGGAGAAGGACGTGCCGCTCCAGGGTACGCGCTGCCCGTCGACGGAGTAGACGTGGGTGGACTCCACGAAGACGCAGCGAGCGTCCCTCGGAGTGGCGTTGACGACGCTCAGGGAGTCTTCGCAGCGCGCCTTGTCCCCGAAGACGAATTTGGCGTCGTCGCGAAACTCCTCGTCGGTGTAGCGCCAGTCGCTGAGCGCGCCGTTAGCAACGACGACGCCCTTTTCGGAGACGTAGCGCACCCGGGGTTTGGAGGGATCGTAGCGGTGCGTCGCTCTGAGCTCCTGCAGAGAGAGGACTTCCCTGGCCCGCTCTCCGAAGATGAGCAGCGGCGCGTCAGAAGTCCGGCGTGGAGATCGAGAGCGGTCGCGGGCTGCCATGAGTACGAAAGGGCGATATTCGGGAAGAGCCTGCTCTATTTTCGCCCCGACTTGACGTCGACGCTTTGCGTTCTAGCTGTGGCAGAACGACAGAAACTTTCCTAACAAACATGCAAGCTGCCCTCGTCAAAGGCTTTCTCATCGGAGGAGTGGTCGGCGCCGCAGTGGCCGCCGGCGTGCAGTACAAAGCGCCGAAAGACGACGTCGCGCCCTCGGAAGACGACACGGATTTTTCAGTCTACAAGCACCTCAACGTCGACGGGTCCCTCGTGGCGATACTGCAGGAGCCGGTGGCGGTCTTCAAGCCGCTGGACAAACGGAGCTGCGAGGCTATGCTTCAGGCCTTCGACGAGCTGGCGCGCATCTACAGCGCCTGTCGCGGCGGAGAGAGTCGTCCGAGTCTCGTAGCGGACGCGCTCAAAGCGAAGAGGACGGCCAACGGCCATCTTCTGGCGCTCGTCAAAAAGGCGCGACAGCGAAAGCCCGTCGCCGCCAGTGAAATTCTGCAGGACGTGGAGGCCCTCAAGAAAAGCATCGCGGACTACATTTACAACATCACGCAAGAACAGTCTCTGCAGCAGGCCATGAAGCCGTGAGCTCACATGCCATTTCCTTTGCCGCGGCCGTTGCCGGCTCCCTTGGCGGCTCCCCTGCCCGTGGCAGGACCGTCGACGCCGACGCAAGCGAAGTGACAGAGACTCTTTCCCTCCATCAAGCACTGCGCCGATTCCATGTTGGCTGCTCCACCGGAGCTCTGGGCCAGAAGCTTGTCGCAGCCCGTCTGCACGTTCTGCAAACAGGTGTTCATGCAGGCGTCCGGCTGCAGCTTGTGTTTCATGGTCGTCTTGTCTTGCGGCGAGGCGCCGCCGAGTTGTAGTCGATTCAGCGCCTCTGCGACGACGGCCACCGGAACAGTCGGCTCGTTGCCCATGAAGACCTTCATGGGCACGTTGCTGTAGTAGGCTCCGATGCCGGCAAAGCTGGGGTCGGCCTCCATGAAGTTCACGATCACGTCCATGCTCGCTCTTTTAAACATGGCGCACATATGTTACGCACATTTATGCTAAAAGTTCAGGACCGACGGGCCATCACGGGAAGCCTCCGAGAGACGCAGAGCAGCGCAGAAAGGCAACAGAAGGCCAGAACGACCATGAACAGGCCGATGCCGAGGTAGGCGGCCGCCGGGCTCTCTTTGCTCTCTTCCGGCGCTTCTTCTCTCGTTCTCAGCCTCACCGCGTTTTCGAAGTCTTCGATCCAGTGAACGAGGTCGCGCGAAGGAGGATGATCCCGGATGTACTCCACCGCATGGAAGCGACACTGCTCGCAGGGCAGGACGTGCGGCAGCAAGGAGACGAGGGCTTCGTAGTGCGAGAACGACTCCGCGTCGCAGGCGTGCGCGCAGCTTTTGAGGAAGGCCCACCCGTCAGGCCCCCAGATCTTGGGATTGAGATTCTTGCGCATTTTACTATGAAGTCAAAACTTCACTGGGCGACAGCAGATCGGCCACGCTCTCGAGGTTGGCGCCGACGACGCGCGCCACCTCTTTGCCGTCCTTCAAGCGCAAAAACGTCGGGAGTTTCGTGACGGCGAAACTGAGCGCCAGCTCGTGCGCGTCCTCGTCGATGTCCACATGGTAACAGGGCACCAAGCTGCCCCGCGCCATCTCTAAGAAGCGCGGATGCACGGCTTGGCACGGACCGCACCACTTCGCGGTAAACTTCAAGAGCGCGTCGCCCCGGACGAAGCCCGCCTTGACCTGCTCGACGGAGCCGCCCCCCAGGTAG
>Ga0315273_10005772_pt1 | contig 15366 bp, 13 predicted proteins | sample YL17G02_0_MG_FD_205753 | JGI IMG/M metagenome (GOLD analysis project Ga0315273, IMG submission 205753) | Sediment microbial communities from Yellowstone Lake, YNP, Wyoming, USA - YL17G02_0 | ecosystem: Environmental > Aquatic > Freshwater > Lake > Sediment | place: USA: Wyoming | collected...
GCTGGAAGCCGGTCCGGACGAGGAGGTCCCTCCCCAGGTGCGCCGGGACATGGTCCTCTACATCCTCGAAAGCGGTGAACCGGACCGGGAGCAGCGGCTGCGCCTTTCCCGCCTACTCTAGTCTCCGGGGGCCGGATTTTTACCCCGGCTACTGCCCCGGCACGCTGGCCTCCAGCACGTAGTTGTTGTAGTAGAACTCCATGGCGTCCACCAGGGCCTGCCAGGAGGCCTCCACGATGTTCTCCGATACCCCTACGGTGGACCAGGACTTCTCCCCGTCGGAGGAGGTGATGAACACGCGCACCCTGGCCGCGGTGGCCCGTTCGGGATTCAGCACCCTCACGGAGAAGTCGATGAGCTTGATTTTCGCGAGGAACGGATGACGGGACAGCAGGGCGTCGCGCAGGCAGTAGTCCAGCGTCTCCACCGGGCCGTTGCCCACCGCGGCGCCCATCAGCTCCTTGCCGCCGTCGGCGGTCACGAAGATGCGCCCCACCGTCCTGGCCGGCGAGTCGGTGGCCTTGAAGCTCTCCAGGTGGTAGTTGCGCAGCTCGAAAAGAGGCTGGTGGCGCGCCAAGGCGCGGCGGATGACCAGGTCGAAGGAGGCCTCGGCGGCCTCGTACTCGTAGCCCGCCTCCTCCAGCTCCTTGAGTCGCCCGGTGAGCTGGTGCACCACCTGCGAGGACTTGTCGAAGTTGCCGTATTTGTCCAGGCGCTTGACCACGGTGGACTTGCCGGCCAGCTCCGAGAGGATCAGGCGCCGCTCGTTGCCCACCAGGTCACCGGGGATATGCTCCATTAGGCGCGGGGCCTTGGCCACCACGTCGGCATGCTGCCCCGCCTTGTGGCTGAAGGCCGCCTCGCCCACGTAGGGCTGCCGCTTGTCCGGGATGATGTTGGCTTTCTCGGCCACAAAGCGGGCCAGGGAGGTCAGGTGCCGGAGGTTGGCTCCGCAGCCCAGGTCGCGTCCCATCTTGAGCGCCAGGTTGGGGACCACGGCGCACAGGTTGGCGTTGCCGCAGCGCTCCCCCCAGCCGTTGATGGTCCCCTGCACGTGCGCGGCCCCCGCCTCCACGGCGGCCAGCGAGCAAGCCACGGCGGTTTCGGTGTCGTTGTGGCAATGCACCCCCAGCGCGGCCAGCTCGCCCTGTGGCAGCTCCCCGACGATACGGTTGACCTCCGCGGGGAGGGTGCCGCCGTTGGTGTCGCAGAGCACCAGGCAGTCCGCGCCGGCTTCGCTGGCCGCGCGCAGCACGGCCAGGGCGTAGGCGGGATCCTGCTTGTAGCCGTCGAAGAAGTGCTCCAGGTCGAAGAACACCTCGCGTCCCTCCCGCTTCAGCACCTCGAGGGAGTCGCGGATCATGAGCAGGTTCTCCTCCGGGGTGGTGCGCAGGACGTGGTGTACGTGCTCGGTCCAGGTCTTGCCGACCACGGTCACCGTGGGGGTACCGGCCTCCAGCAGGGCCCGGATGTGGGGGTCGGCGGCGGCCTGCTGGTGGGGCCGGCGGGTGGAGCCGAAGGCCGCGACCCGGGCGTGAAGGAGCTTCTCCTCGCGGATGCGCCGGAAGAACTCCGCCTCCTTCCTGTTGGAAAGCGGGAAACCCCCCTCGATGTAGTCGATGCCGAAGGCGTCCAGCTGGCGCGCGATAGCCAGCTTGTCCTCCAGGCTGTAGTTGATGCCTGTGCCCTGCATGCCGTCGCGCAGGGTCGTGTCGTAGATGACCACCCGCCCCGGCGGGCCTGCCTTCCCGCCGTTCATTTAGCGGTCGCTTTGTAGCGGTTGATGGCGTTCAGGTAGGCGCGGGCGCTGGCCTCCAGGATGTCGGTGGAAGCCCCACGGCCGCTGAACCGCCGCCCCTTGATCTGCACCCCCACCGAGACCTCGCCCATGGCCTTGCGCCCGGGGGTAACCGCGTGCACGTTAAACTCCTGCAGGGTCACGTCGATCCCGGTGGCGCGGTCGATGGCGTTGAACACCGCGTCCACGGGCCCGTCGCCGGTGGCCGCCTCCTCCAGGGTCTCTTCACCCGCCTTGAGGCGGATGGTGGCCGTGGGCACACTCACGTTGCCGGACTGCACGTTGAAGTACTCCAGGCCGTAGGAATCCAGGTGCTCGCCCATCTCCTCCATGACCAGGACGTACAGATCGTCGTCGTAGACTTCCTTTTTCCGGTCCGCCAGCTCCAGGAAGCGCTGATAAGCCCTTTTGCGCTCCTCCTCCTTCAGTTCCAGGCCCAGCTCCGCGAGGCGCTGGGAAAAGCCGTGCAGGCCGGAGTGCCGGCCCAGCACCAGGGTGCTCGCGTCGCGGCCCACGGAGGCCGGGGTCATGATCTCGTAGGTCTCCCGGTGCTTGATCACCCCGTCCTGGTGGATCCCCGATTCGTGGGCAAAGGCGTTTTCCCCCACGATCGGCTTGTTGCGCGGGATCGGGAAACCGATGATCGTGGCCAGCAGGCGCGAGCTGTTGTACAGCTGGCGGGTGTCGATGCCGGTAGAGAAGGGCAGCAGGTCCCGGCGCACGTTGAACGCCATGACCAGCTCCTCCAGCGCGGCGTTGCCGGCGCGCTCCCCGATGCCATTGATCGTCACCTCCACCTGGCGGGCGCCGTTCTGGACCGCCGCCAGGGAGTTGGCCACAGCCAGGCCCAGGTCGTTGTGGCAGTGCACCGAGAGCACCGCCTTGTGCATGCTGGGCACGTCCTCCATGATGCGCTTGATGAACAGGCCGAAGTCCGCGGGGATGGCATAGCCGACCGTGTCGGGGATGTTGATGGTGGTGGCCCCGGCCCGGATCACTTCCTCGATCAGCCGGCACAGGAAGGGAAGCTCGCTGCGGCTGGCGTCCTCGGGGGAAAACTCCACTTCCGCCACCCGCTCCCGGGCGTAGCGCACCGCCCGCACGGCCATCTCCACCACCTCGTCGGGCTTCTTCTTGAGCTTGTGCTGCATGTGGATGGGGGAGCTGGCGAGGAAAGTGTGAATACGGCACCGCTCGGCGGGCCGGATGGCTTCGGCCGCCGAGTCCAGGTCTTTCTCCACGCAGCGGGCCAGCGCCGCGATGATCGGCCCCTTGACCTTCTGGGCGATCAGGCGGCAGGCCTCGAACTGGTGCGGGGAGGATACCGGGAACCCGGTCTCGATGACGTCCACCCCCAGGCGGGCCAGCTGCGTGGCCACCTCGTATTTCTGCTCCATGCTCATCGAGGCGCCGGGGGACTGCTCGCCGTCGCGCAGGGTCGTGTCGAAGATGATGATGCGGTCCATGGGTGAGTCTCCCTTCACTTTTTTTTTCCTTTTTCCACCGAGATCAGCCCGCTCCTGGCGATCTCCAGCACGCCGTAGGGCAGGAGCACGGCGAGGAAGTCGTCGATTTTTTCCGCGGCGCCGGTGATCTCCATGACCATCGAATCCAGGCTCACGTCCAGCACCCGCGCCCGGAACACGTCGGCCACCTGGAAGATCTCCCCGCGGTCGCTGGCCTGCGCCCGCACGCGGATCAGGGCCAGCTCCCGGTGCAGCGCCGGGATTTCCGTCAGGTCGGTCAGCTTGATCACGTCGATCAGCTTGTGCAGCTGCTTCTTGATCTGGGCGAAGACATTGTCCTCCCCCTGGCAGACCAGGGTGATGCGGGTGACCTGCGGGTCCATCGTGACTCCGGCGGTGATGGATTCCAGGTTGTAGCCGCGGCCGGAAAACAGCCCGGCGATGCGGGACAGCACCCCCTGGTGGTTCTCGACCAGCATGGACAGCACGCGCTTCATCGCCTGCCCTCCTCCCCGAAGCTCATCTCCATGATGCCCGCCCCGGGGGCCACCATGGGGAAGACGTTGAACTCCCGCTCCACGATGAAGTCGATGAGCACCGGGCGGCGGGTGCTCCTGCCGGCCTCCAGCAGGGCCGGGCGCACCTCCTGTTCCCGGGCGACTCGCAGGCCCACGGCCCCGTAGGCCTCGGCCAGCTTGACGAAATCCGGTGTGTACACCGGGCAGTCTTCATTGGGGCCCGGGCAGCTCGGCGGGCACTCCGTCCCGGTCCGCAGGCAGGTGGAGGAGTAGCGCCGCTGGTAGAACAGCTCCTGCCACTGGCGGACCATGCCCAGATAGCCGTTGTTCAGGATGGCCACGATCACCGGCAGGCCGTTCTGGACCGCAGTGGCCAGCTCCTGGATGTTCATCTGGATGGACCCGTCACCGGCGATGTCGATCACCTTCCGCCCCGGATTGCCCAGCTGGGCGCCGATGGCGGCCGGGAAGCCGTAACCCATGGTGCCCAGCCCCCCGGAGGTGAGCAGGCTGCGGCTGTGGCGGAACTTGTAGAACAGCGCAGTCCACATCTGGTTCTGGCCGACCTCGGTGGTGACGATGGCGTCGGGGTACAGGTCGCAGACCGCCTGGATGACCTTGTCCGGGCCCAGGCCCCGGCCGCCGCTGCGGGGCACGAGGGGGTGCTCCTCGCGCCACTGCCGGATGCTCTGGAGCCAGGGGGCGATGTCCGCCGGCTCCAGCAGCGGCTCCAGCTGTTCGAGCACCGTGCGCGCGTCGCCCACGATGGGGATGCCCACGGGCACGTTGCGCGAGATGGACACCGGATCGATGTCGATGTGCACGATCGCGGCCCCGGGGGCGAACTTGGCGAGGTCGCCAGTGGCCCGGTCGTCGAAGCGCGTGCCCACGGCGAACAGCAGGTCGCAATGGCTGACGGCCATGTTGGCCGGGTAGGTGCCGTGCATCCCGAGCATGCCCAGGTCCAGGGGGTCGTCGCCGGGGAGACTGCCGATGCCCATCAGCGAGTCCACCACCGGAACGCCGGTTTTCCGGACGATGCGGCGCAGCACCTCCGCGGCCCCGGAGATGTGGATGCCGCCGCCCACGTAGAATAGCGGCCGGCGGGACTTCTTCAGGGCCTGGGCGGCCTTGCGGATCTGACCGGGGTGTCCCTTGTAGACGGGGTTGTAGCCGCGGATGCTCACGGAAGCGGGGTACTCGGCTTCCCCCATTTCCTTGACCACGTCCACCGGCAGGTCCACCAGCACGGGTCCCGGGCGGCCGGTGGAGGCCAGGGTGAAAGCCTCCTTGATGACCCTGCCCAGGTCCTTGCGGTCCAGCACCAGGTAGTTGTGCTTGGTGATCGGGCGGGTGATGCCCACGATGTCCGCCTCCTGGAAGGCGTCGTTGCCGATCATGTTGCGGGCCACCTGCCCGGTGAAGCAGACGATGGGCACCGAGTCGAAATTGGCGGTGGCCAGCCCCGTGACGGTGTTGGTGGCCCCGGGACCGCTGGTGACCAGGCAGACCCCCGTGCGACCGGTGGAGCGCGCATAGCCGTCGGCGGCGTGCACGGCCCCCTGCTCGTGGCGGGTCAGGATGACCTTGATATCGGGCGCCGAGTACAGGGCGTCGAAGATCGGGATGACCACCCCGCCGGGGAAGCCGAAAAGGTGTTGCACCCCTTCTTCCCGCAGGGCTTTGACCAGGAGCTGCGCTCCGGTGATACCGACGTTTTCCTCCACTGCCGATCTCCTCGCAGAAAAAAAGGCCGCTTCCCAGGAAGGGAAGCGGCCTTTCAGGCTTCAGCTTTCGCCTTACCCCCCCGGGGTTCGCGGGCAACTCTTAAGAATGAGGATGCCAATGATCTCCGGGAGGTGTAGGGTGGTCGCGGATCTGCCGCTCATGCCACCTCCTTACAGGATTCCGGCGCAAATGTCAAGATGCGGGTATTTTTTTGTTGGGGCGTTGTGCCACTGCGGGTATACCTGTTACTGTAGGGGTATGCCCATGAGCAGGCTGGCAGTCCTGGCCGCTTGCGCCCTGGCGCTCCTGGCGGCGCCGCTGGCGGGAGCACTGGACTGGGAGAGCTCTTTCACCCAGTCCGCCGCCACGACCCCCCCCGCAGGCCCCTGGGAAGCTTGCGTCCTGCCGGGAAGCCTTGATGCTTACGCCGCCGCCGCGGAGGGGTACCTTTGGCTGCGCACCGAGGTGGCGCTGGCGGAACCCGCCGGCCTGATCCTCGGCCCGTTGGGTTTCTCCGAGCGGGTCTTCCTGAACGGGACCCAGATCGGCGCCACCGGCGGCGCGGGGCCGGGGTTCGTGGCCCCGGTGGCACTGTACCGCGGCTACACCCTCCTGCCTGACCGTGGCCTGCCCCGCCAAGCCCTGCATATCCGGATCTACCACCGCTCGCACTCCTGGGTGGAGAAGGGCGTAGAGCTGGTGCGCCTCCAGACCCTGAACCTGCGCCTGTTCCTGCTCAACTTGTGGTACCTGGGCGCGCGCTGCGTGCTGCTGCTGTTGATGACTTTCCTGTTCGTGTACGGCGTATACATCTTCTCACTGGAAAGACGGGTTTTCCTGCTGCACCTGGCGCTGGCCAGCCTGTGTACGGCGCTGGCGGGCCTGTTTTCGGCCGTCCTGACCATGCTCCTGCCGTTCGCCACGGTGCTGCGCGTCTTCCCCCTGTTCGAGCTTCTGGCCGCCTCCTTCCTGTTGCTGAGCACCTGGGGATACGTGCTGGAGGCCAGGAGCTCGAAGCTGGTTCCCTTTGTCGTGATACTGGTGGCCGCCGGCGCGGCCGGCCTGGCCGTAAGGCAGTTCCCGGCCCTGCTTGCCGTCCGCACCGTCCAGTACGCCGCACTAGGCCTGGGCCTGCTGGCCGCCGCCGGACTGGCGGCGGCGGGCATCGTCCGCGGAAAGCGCATCGGCATCCCCCTGCTGGTGCTGTTCCTGTTGGCCTGCGGGAGCCTGCTCCTGCCCCTGTTCGACCCCCTGGGCCGTGTCAGGCTTCTGCAGGCCAACTACGGACTGGAGTTCGTGCTGGCGCTGCTGGTGGCCGTGGTCAATGGCTGGGAGCGCTTCCGCATGAGCCGCAGCTTCCGGGAGTCCAGCAGGCAGCTGGAGTCCAAGCTGCTCGCCGACCAGGAGCTGCTGGCCAAGATCCGCGAGGGCAAGGGGCGCCTGGAGAACCGAAATTTAGAGTCCATGATTCTGGCCAGCCGTCTTCTGGAGTCCGCCCAGAAGCAGGCCTTCACCATCGCCCAGATCATGATTTCCATCGAGCAGAGCGCCGCGGCGGAAGGGGAGGTGGTGGCCAAGGAGCGCGACATCCTCGGCCTGACCACCCAGGTGGACTCGCAGATCGGCGGCTTCAGCCGTGAGCTGGGCAGCGCCCTGGAGGAGCTGCAGGCCCTGGAGGTCAAGTCCCGGAGCATCACCCAGGCTGTGGCCCAGATTATCGGCATCGCCGACAAGACCCACATGCTTTCCCTGAACGCCTCGATCGAGGCCTCCAAGGCCGGCGAGGCGGGGCGGGGGTTCGCCGTGGTGGCCCAGCAGATCCGCAAGCTGGCCGACGTGACGCGGACGGTGTCCGACCAGGTCAACGGCCTGATCCGCGAGTCCAACCTGGCCATCGTCAGGAACGTCGATACGGCCCAGGGCCTGATGCAGGGCTACGCCGAGATCATGAAGCAGAGCGACCGCATCCGGGCGATGATCGAACACAATGCCGGGGCGCTGGAAGAGGTGACCAGAGCCCATTCCGCGGTTAAGGACAGCGTGGCCGATGTCGACCGGACCATCAAGACCATTTTAGAGGTGTCCCGCGACCTACGCCAGATGACCGGCAGCCTCGGCACGGCCTTCTCCTGGTTCGACGAGGCGCTCAGGATAACGGACGCCGCCCACGGCGAGGAGGGCCGGGACACGGCCCCGCAGCAGGAAGCCGCCGCGACGGAGGGGACGGATTACGCGCTGCGCCGGACCGAAATGCTGGAGCCGGAGCCCTCCGCGCGGCGTCCGCAGCTCCTGGAGACCCCCCTCGATGCGCAGGCCGCAACTGCCGCCCCTACCGTCGAAGCGGAGCCGGCCGTGGAGGACATCGGCGAACTGGAGCCCGTGGAGCTGGAGGCAATGGAAGCGGAGCCCGCGGAAGCGGAGCCCCCGCAGCCGCTCGCATCGCTGCCCGCGGGGCCGGGCGCGCCCCGCGCCGGGGTCTTCGAAGATCTGGAGGAACTGGAAGCTCTGGAGGAGTAGGGGGTCAGGCCGCGATAGCGGGTTTCACCCGACCAGGCAGAGCCACTCCGCCTCGGCGGCGATCTCCTCGCCGACGAAGACCTGGCCGGACTGCTTCACCATCTTGGGGCTGACGCGCAGGTTTCGGATCACCACCCGGACCTCTTCGCCCGGCCGGACCTGGCGGCGGAACTTGACCTTGTCCACGGACGCCAGGAAGAACTGCCCGTTCGTCTTGACTTTACCCAGCTTCTTGATGCCGGCCCCGCCCACCTGGGCCATGGTCTCCAACAGAATCACGCCGGGCACGACCGGGTAGCCGGGGAAATGGCCTTTAAAAAAGAAATCCGCTTCAGTGAAGAGGCGATAACCTACGATCCGCTCGTCCGTGGCCTCCTCCAGCCGTTCCACGAAAAGGAACGGCTCCCGGTGCGGCAGCCACCTCTGGATGTCGCTCATATGATTCCCAGCTTCTTGCCTTCGCGCCCGCAGACCTCGAGGACCTGGTCCAGCTCCGAGTCCGTGTGGATGGACATGTACGAGGTGCGCAGCAGCGAGCGGTCGGGGGGAACAGCGGGGCTCACGATGGGATTGGCGTAGACCCCGTTGTCGAACAGGGCCTTCCAGAACATGAAGGTCTTCTCGTCATTGCCGATGAGCAGCGGGATGATCGGCGTCTCGGCAACGCCAACCTGGAAGCCGAGGTCCTTGAACCCTTTGATCATGTACCGGGCGATCTGCTGCAGGCGGTGGGTGTGCTCCGGCTCCTTCTCGATGATTTCCAGGGTGGCCATGACCGCGCCGATCATCGCCGGGGGCATGGAGGCCGTGAAGATCAGCGGTCGGGAAAAGTGCTTGATGTAGTCGATGACCACGGGATCGCCGGCCACGAAGCCGCCGATCCCGCCGAAGGACTTGGAGAAGGTACCCATCACCAGGTCAGCGAACTTGTCCCCGCCGTAATGCTCCTCGGTGCCTCGGCCGGTGGCGCCCAGCACCCCCAGCGCGTGGGCCTCGTCCAGGTAGATGCGCGCCTGGTACCTGTCGGCGACCTTCTTCAGATCCGGGAGCCGCGCGATATCCCCCTCCATGCTGAAAACCCCGTCCGTCACGATGAGCTTCGCCTCGTCGGCGGGAAGGCCGGCCAGGGTCTTTTCCAGATGCTCCGGGTTGTTGTGGTGGTAGCGGTGCAGCTTCACCTGGCCGCCGGTCAGGCCTATGGACAGCATGATGCCGTCCACGATCGAGGCGTGGTTGTAGCGGTCGCTGAGGATGTGCTCCTTACGCCCCAGGATCGCGGAGATGGAGCCCAGGTTGGCCAGATAGCCGGCCGTGAATACCAGGGCCGCCTCGCGCCCCACGAAGCGGGCCAGACGGTTCTCCAGCTCCACGTGCAGCACGAAGGTGCCGTTGATCAGGCGCGAGCCGGAGCAGCTGGTGCCGAAGCGGTCCACCGCCTTCTTGGCCGCCTCCTTCACGCGCGGGTCCATGGACAGGCCCAGGTAGTTGTTGGAGCCGATCATGATGACCTCGCGGCCTTTCATCACCACCCGGCTGCCGCGGTTCTCCTCGATCGGGATGAAGTAGGGGTAATATCCGCTTTCGCGGACCTCCTCGGCCTGCTTGAAGCCGTAGCACTTGCTGAAAATATCCATAGGCATGTTGAAGCGCCATTATTGCACTCATGTTTGGCAGTGTAAAGGGATTGGGCTGTTTTTTTCGGGAGCTAAATCCCCTGGTAGGTCAGCCAGAAAGTCAAGAAGCCGGCCGGATTCATCACCCCCGCGAAGGTAAGTCCCGCGAGTGCCAGGAAGGCCAGCGCGCAGCCCAGGCGCAGGGCCAGGCGCCGTACCCGCACCGGCCTGGCAGCGCGGCCGCGGGCGAGCTCCAGCAGGAAGAAGGCCAGGAGCAGCAGCCCCGCAACAGCCAGCAGCAGGGTAAACAGGAGGCGCACCTGCGTGGGGTTGGCCTCCCGCCAGGAAGCGAGCCCCGCGGCCAGCCGGTACAGCGCGATGTTGAGGCGCTGCAGCCGGCCCAACAGAATCAGCACCCCGATGAAGACCAGGAAGGCCCCGCTGGCGATCCTCAAGCGCCGGAAGTGGGCCTTCAGCCGGTCCTTCTGCCGCATGAACTGGGAAAAGAACAGCCCTGCCAGGAGGAAAGGCAGCCCGAGGCCCAGGGAGTACACGCCCAGCAGGGCGGTGCCCTGCAGCACCCGGCCCCCGGAGCCCGCCAGGAACAGGATGGAGGCCAGGATGGGGCCGACACACGGGGTCCACCCGGCGCCGAAGGCCATGCCGAGGGCGAGGGAGCCCGCCAGGCCGCGGGGGGAGGAGGCGAGATGCACCTTTTTCTCGAAGCTGAGGAATTTCCAGAAGTTGAAGATAAAGTTGAGGCCCAGGAGGACCACCAGGCTTCCGGACACCAGGTTCACGATGCGTGAGGCGCCGACGAGAAAGCCGCCGGCGCCGCTGAACAGGACCCCTAGGACGATGAACACGACCGAAAATCCCGCCACGAACAGCAGGGTGCGGAGGAAGATCGGGAAGCGCGCCGAGCGGTCATCCCGCCGGTGTTCCTCGAAGGCCGCTCCGCCGATCAGGGACAGGTAGGAGGGGATCAGCGGCAGCACGCACGGGGACAGGAAGGAAAGCACCCCTGCCAGGAAAGCGATGAGCAGGTTCAGGTTCTGGCTCATAGGCTCGAACTAAAAGTACACCGCAGGAAGGCTCCCGGCAAGGGAAGCTTGTCGGCCAGCAGGGTCGCCGCCAGCACGGCCAGGTTGTACAACCCGTGCGCCCAGGCTACCCGGTGCAGGTTGCGCAGGCGCATGAAGGCCACGGCGAAGTAGACACCGAGGGCCAGGGCCACGGCCAGGCCCGCGGGCCCCTGGTAGGCATGCCCGCAGGCAAAAAGCAGGCCGCTCACGGCCACGCCGGCCGCGGGCGGCAGTCCTACCTGCTGAAGGCGGGTGAGCAGGTATGCCCGAAAGAAAAGCTCCTCCCGGTACCCCGTGAGCAGGCTGAACGCCGCGGCCAGGGGGAGCAGGCGGGGGTCCAGGAGCCGCCAGCGGAATCCGCCGGCCAGCTGGCGGCGTGCTTCGCCGGGCAGGAGGCTGAGCAGCATCCCGGCTGCGGCCAGCAGCAAGAAAGCGCCGGCCAACAGGGCCAGTGCCCACGCCAGGTCCGCCGGCCGAGGCCTGTAGATGCCGAGCTCGGTCCAGACGCTGCGTCCCGGTGTGACCGGTCCCCGCAGCCAGACCAGGTAGCCCAGGAGCAGGATCTGGGGGGCGGCGGCAGCCAGGAATCGAACCATGTACAGGGCCAGGGCCCGGGAATCCCCCCCGGGGGCCGCGTCCGGCCACAGCAGGCCGGGCAGGTAGAAGCCCGCAAACACCAGCGCGAGCTCCAACAGGTTCTGCCTGGCTTGGCGATTTCTTATCATGCGTGTAATATAGCGGCCAGCGGGTGATTTCCGGCGTCAAGTATATCAGGATGCTATCGATAATTGTACTATGTGGATAATCTTACTCGTGGTGGCGGCTGTGGTCGCGGCAGCGTTCATTCTGCTGCGGGTCGTCGGCCGCGGCCGGTTCCCCTGGGTCCAGTTCTACGCCAAGGGCAAGGAATCAGGGTTCGGCCTGCACGAGATCCACCTGCTGCGGAAGATCGCGATCGAAACCAAGCTGGAAAACCCCACCTCCCTGTTCTGGTCCATCAAACAGCTGGACCGCTCGATCAAGGAGATCATCCTCAAGCTGCGGGCCAAGGACCTGACCGACGACGAGGAATCCAACCGCCTGCTGGGCAAGATGTTCGAGCTGCGCAAGAAGGTGGAGTTCGACCTGCCCAGGTACCGGCTGGGGCTCAAGTCCACCCGCGAGATCATGGCCCGCCAGCGGGTCAAGATCACCCTCCCGGGGCTGGGCCCGTTTCTGGCGATGGTGATCGAGAACCGCCAGAAGTACTTCGCCCTGTCCTACCCCCAGGGCCCTAAGACCCCCGAGGGCTTCACCTGGAAAGGCCAGCAGATCGGCATGCACTTCTGGCGTGCGGAGGACGCCGGGTACTTCGTGAAAACCAGAGTGCAGGATGATTTCCTCACCCAGAAATACCCCATCATCCACGTGGCGCATACCGACGAGGTGACGCGTACGCAGAAGCGCCAGTCTGTGCGCGTCAAGATGAACCACCCCGGATCCGTGTACCCACTGAAGACCATCCAGGACGCCAATGAAATCGAGGAACACTCCCCGGGCCTGCGCTGCCGGCTCAAGGACCTCTCCGAGGACGGGGCGGCGCTCATGGTCGGGGGGCGGACCAAGGCGGGCCTGCCCATCAAGATCCAGTTCGACCTGGCTTCCACCCGGGCGGTGATGTGCGGGGTGGTGAAGGGCGTGAACTACGACAACGCCAAGAATGTGTCGCTGCTGCACATCCAGGCCGTGACCCCCTCCGTGCGGACGCGCAACCACATCCTGACCTACGTTTACAACCTGTTTGGGGAGCAGGTCCAGGTCAAGGAGTGACGTTCCCGACCACCTCCAGCTTCAGCACGTTGGTCTGTCCGCCCGCCGGCATCCCGGCCGAAACCACCAGCAGGTCCCCGGCCCGTACCAGGCCCCTCTCGGCCAACAGACGCTCGGCCTGCGCGGTGGTCACCTGGAAATCACTCTCGAAACGCGGCAGGCACAGGGCGTGCACGCCCCACACCAGTGAAAGTGCCCGGCGGGTGGACTCCAGCGGCGTAACCGCCACGATCGGGGTTCGCGGACCGGCAGGCTGCCCGCGCCACGGCTTCGGCGGGGCTATCCTCGCCCCCATCCGCGGGCAGCCAACCCCTGTCCAGCCCGAGGTTGGCCTCCACCGCGTCGGCGATGCGCCGCATCATCACCAGTGTCTCCACGGGCCGCTCCCCCACCGCGGTCTCGCCGGACAGCATGACTGCGTCGGAACCATCGTAGATGGCATTGGCGACGTCGGTGACTTCCGCCCGGGTGGGCAGGGGCTGGCGCATCATGCTCTCCAGCATCTGGGTGGCAGTGATGACCGGGATTCCCCTGCGGTTGGCCTCGCGGATGATCAGCTTCTGGTGGACGGGGATCATGGCCAGGTCGGTTTCCACCCCCAGGTCCCCGCGGGCCATCATGACCCCATCGCTGGCCTCCATGATGCCCGCCAGGTTGTCCAGGGCCACGCCCCGCTCCACCTTGGCGATCAGCTGGACCGCGGCGCCGCCCGCGGCGCGGCGCAGCTCACGCAGGTCCTCCCCGCCCTGCACGAAGGACAACGCGACGAAGTCCACCCCCTCCTCCAGTCCCAGCGCCAGGTCGGCCAGGTCCTTGGGCGTGGGGGCCCGCTCGGACAGCCGGAGGCCCGGAAAGTTCACCCCCTTGTGGGAGCCCAGCCTGCCCCCCGTCACGACGCGGCACTCCAGGAGGTCCCCGAGCCGGCGCTGGACGACAAGCTCCAGCCTGCCGTCGTCCAGGCGGATGCGCCCGCCTTCCGGCAGCTCGGCGAGCAGGCGCGGGTAGGGCAGCGGCAGCACGGGCCCGTGAGGGCTGAAACCGCCCTCCGCCGCGAGACGGACCGTCTGCCCGGCCGTGAGCTCCACACCCTCCTCCGGGAGCTCCCCGATGCGGATCTTGGGCCCGCTTAAGTCCTGCAGAATGCCGAGGTTCCTGCCGGCCCGCTCGGCGGCCCGTCGCGCTTCGCGGATCAGGCGGCGGTTGGACTCCGGGGTCCCGTGCGAGAAATTCACGCGCGCCGCGTCCATGCCCGCCTCCACCAGTGCGCGGAGCGCTTCCGGGGTCGAACAGGCCGGGCCCAGAGTGCAGACGATTTTTGTTTTCGCGCCCATGCGCGCTATAGTATAATGGTTGGCGAGGGAATTGCCCATTGGACGCATTGCTTTGCCGCAGGACTGCCGATAATATATGATCACATTCCACGAGGAGCGAACGATCCATGAATAGCAAGCTGCTGCGGAAAGTCGTTCTCTGCCTTCCGCTGCTCTTTCTCCTGGCCGCGGGCGCTTCCTGGTCCCAGGACTCCCAGGACATGCTGAAGAGCTACCTGCGCAACTTCGCCATCGCCAGCCTGGAGGTGAAGGTGCAGGTCGTGCTGGACGCGGGCAAGAGCGGCTCCAAGGACCTGGGGCCGCTGTACCTGCGGGCCGTGGACTACGTGCTGGAGAACTTCTCGTATCTGGAGACCGACCAGCGCTTCCGGATTCTGGCCATTGCCGCGTTGGACCTGATCCGAACAACGGGTTTCGCCGATGCGCGCTACTCGGTGTGGAAGCTGTTTCAGACCGACACCTCCCGGGAGGTGCTCGAGAGCGCGCTCAAGGCCCTCGCCGTGATCGGCAAGGGGGACGCCGAGATCGCCCAGAACCTGACCCTCTGGCTTGAGGCGCAGAACTCCGTGTTCCAGACGGGCAAGGTGCCGGAAGTGCCGGTGGTCCACGCCGCCGTCAGGGCCCTGGGCGCGCTGGGCGACCCCATTGCTTTCCCCGCCCTGTTCACGGCCATGAACCTGGGCTATACCGAGGATGTCACCAGCCAGGCCCGAGAGTCCCTGCTGACCATTCCGGGGGACTACCGGGCCCTGTTCAATGGCATCCTGCGTGACAGCTCGTTTGCGGAGAAGAAGCTGGCACTTTCCATGGCCATGGAGTCCACCCGCTTGGCCGACGCCGACAAGGGGGCGGTCGCCGAGTTCGCCCTGGACGTGGGGCTGCACACCGCCGCGGCGGACAACCAGTCCAAGACCCTGGCCCGCGAGCTGCGCTTCCTGGCGGTCAAGGCCCTTAGCGGGCGCAAGTGGTCCAAGGCCACCCCCTTGGCCATCGAGCACTTCGATGTCGTGCTGCTGGAATACGAGCGCGGCCTGGCCGACCGCCGCTTTTTGGTCGAGGCGATCAACCTGCTGGGCAATATGGGCAGCCACGAGGCGGCGGTGCGCCTGACCCAGTACCTCATCCTGCTCAATTCCTACACCGAAAAGGTGAGGGAGATCGACAGCACGATCGTGCTGGCGGTGATCGAGAACCTGGGAAAACTGGGCGACAAGGTCGCCTTTGACGACCTGCAGTACGTGGAATACCTGAAGTCCTATTCCCCGGAGGTTCTGGCCGCGGCGCGGAGGGTGCGCGCCGGCCTCAAGTGGCATTGAGGCGCCACCTACCCGGATGCTGCGCTGCCGGGCCACCTACCTAACAGCCTTCGCCCTGGCGCTCTGGGGGGGGCTTTTTTTCACTCCCATTTTTCCTTCATCCTTCCGGCCAGTGGCTGCCGCCGGGCTGACGATGGCCGCGGCGGGGCTGTCTTTCCTCGGACTCCAGGCGCCCCGGGCCCGCA
>Ga0315273_10005773_pt1 | contig 15366 bp, 6 predicted proteins | sample YL17G02_0_MG_FD_205753 | JGI IMG/M metagenome (GOLD analysis project Ga0315273, IMG submission 205753) | Sediment microbial communities from Yellowstone Lake, YNP, Wyoming, USA - YL17G02_0 | ecosystem: Environmental > Aquatic > Freshwater > Lake > Sediment | place: USA: Wyoming | collected...
TGGTTCCTTCAGTTCATATCCGGGGGTGCGCCCGGTCGCTTCGTTAGTCGGTGCTCCCGCCCCACATGGCCCGAGGGAACGTCGCGAGATGCCTGCGCAACTCGGCGGTGTTCATGTCCTCGATACTCTTGTTGGCGGCTGCCAAGTTCCGCGGTGGGTTCGACCCAAGCGGCGTCGGCGTCTCCGAGAGTCCGGCTCCGCTCATGCGGGCCTCGCTCGCGGCGAGTTGGTCTTCCGTAAGTGCCGCTGCCGCTTCGCCTAGAACCCCGAACGTCTCGGGATACTTGACTTCGATGCGGGACAACGCCGCTTCCCTCTTGACCAGTGCCAGTTCGGCTTCCTTCGCCTGAAACTGTGCCCGAAGTGCCTCGTCGCCCTGAACCTTCCCTGACTCATAGTCAGCGAGTTTCTGTGCGGCTGCGGCGGCTGCCTCCTGAGCGACCTTGGTGGCCTTGCTCAGTTCGGTAACCTTCGCGTCCAGTCCGGCGTTCCGACTGCGAAGCGTAGTGACCTCATCCGGGGTCTGGGGAGTGCCAGTAGCGGGAGTTCCCTCCTGCGTCTGGGCCTCGCCGGTCCCTTCCGGGGTGCCTTCGTTCGTGTCTGCCATGGTAGCCATTGTACCTCATGTTTACGGCCGGGTGTTCACCCACGCTCGTATCATCGCTGACTCAGCATGTCTTGGAGGGTCTGCATCTCGTCCGCGAGCGTCGGCCCAAGGTCCAATGCCGACACCTCGCCCGCGTCGGCGGGGACGAAGTTCCTTGCGGGGGCGGTCTTCTGGTCGGCCTTCGACGTGATAATCTGCCCGAGTTCGTCAAGGGGCCGCCTGACCTGCGTGATTTGCCGCCCGGGGGAGACGTAGTCCTGAACCTTCTGAATGGCCGACCCGAGGTTGATGGGCTGCGGTGGCAACCCGGCATCGACGCGCGCCTGATTGGCGGCGCCCTGCGCGGAGAGGTCGCGGGTCCACGTCGGTAGAGACCCGCCCACGTCCCACGGGAGGGCCGGGAGGGCGTAGCCGAGGAACCAGCCGATGTCGCTGTGACCAACTTTCTCCATCATCGCCGCGAACTCGGGGTTGAGTTCCTGCTGCATGGCAATCGAGTGCGCCATGTCGCGGGCCACGTACGAGGCGGCGCCGGTGCGGACGCCGAACGGGGACTGCATCATGAACTTCGCCAACTCCGGCGCAATCTTTCCCCACATGTAGGAGGCGGGGTAGATGCCGAAGAACGGGTGGTTGATAGACCGCTCGGCCCACGAGCGGTTCTGCGCGAAGAAGTTGAGCCGGAAGGCGTCCTCGGACCCGCGCACCATGGCGCCCTCGACCTGCTGCACGAGTAGGCCGTGTGTCAAGTTGTACGGCACTGCGTCGTGAGTCGGGATGCGGGCGATGTCGTTGAGGAGCGACGCGAACGGCGAGTCGGTCCCACGGAGGAGGCCATCGCGGACGACTTCGGTGGTGAAGCGACCGAACATCTGTGCGGCGCGCTGCACGTCGGCGGCCCCTTGGTCGATGGGCTGCAACATGCCCGCGTTGATGAGGTCTTCGCGCAGTTTCAAGACAGCGTCGGCCGCGTTGGTCGGGCCGGGTGGAACTTCGCGCAGGTGCGCGGGGATGTCGGGGTCCGCTGCTACCGAGGCCGCGGACACCGCCGCATCCTCGTGGGCCTGAGCGGCAACCTCGCCGCGCACGTCCTGAGCGAACTTGGTGAACTTGGCGTCAGTGTAGCGACTAGCGTCGGAGCCCAGACTCTCCGCGACGCGCTGGACCTCGGCTTCCCAGCTACCGGGGTCGGTCGCGGCTGCGAGGTCGTCCACGCGAAACTGGGCGGCAAACTGACGGACCAGCGGGTTGCGGTTGGCGACGCCGCGCGAGGATGACGCGAACACGGGGGCCTCGATAGCGTCGGCCGCGCTGGCGGGAGCCCCCGCGCCAGTGGCGGGGATGACGGAGCGGGCGCGCAGTTCCGCGATGAACTGTGGGTCGTCCGCACGAAGTGCCGCGGCGATGAACTCGGCCTCACCCTCTTTGTCGTTGAAGACCGCCATCTCGGACAGTTGCCGCGCGGCCGGTGAGCCTTGGAGGTTGCGGAGGTCGGTCTGGATGGCGTCGAAGGCGGGCTCGGCGGAGCGGCGCCCAACCTCCTGCGCCACCGTGTGGGCGACCTCATGGTCCACAAGGGCCTCGGGCCCGTTAGCGATGCTCTCGGGTGTGCCGTAGTACGACTGCCGCGGGCCGCCACCGAGATGCGGGAACGAGTCGCGACTCGCGCCCATGGCGTACAGGTGTTCGCGCGCCGCCCACCGCTCGGCCGAGTCGGCCCCGAACATGTCGGACTCAAGATTGACCTGATACTGGTTCGTGTGCCGGGCGCCGAGGCGGTACGTCGCCCCGTGTGCCGTGTCGGCGGCGATGCCCACCGGGTCGGCCTCGTGAAGATGGTTCACGTCGAACCGAATGCGGATGTCGGGGAGCGTCGTCCGCAACGTGGAGATGCGTCGCACGAGCGGCTGCTGCACGGCCTCGGGGACAGCCAGTAGCCCGGCACCGAGGGGGCCAGTGACCTTATCCGGCAGCCGCACGTGGGACTCGGCATCCTGCACGATGGTCGGGCGCGTCCACCCGGGGAAGCGGGTGGAGAACTCAGCGGCGTCGTCAGTGATGACCGCCGCGGAGACGTTGTGCATGAGCGCCTGCGCGAGTGCATTGTCGCCCCCTTGGTCCCACATCTCATTGAGGGTCCTGAGGTCAAGGGAAACGGTGCCGTCCCTGACGGCCTGCTGCAACTCGGGGCGCCACGCCTGTAGCAACGCCCACCGCGCCGACGGGTCGAGGTGCGCGGAGAAGACCTGCGCCAGTTGCAGCATGAGGTCTGAACTCGTACTCGTAGGCACGCCGCCCACCGCCACCGAGGCCAGCCGGGCGAGGTCCGGGGCGACGCCCGGGCGACCGGCGCGCATCACGTTGATGGCCGCACCGAGGTTGCCGATAGTGGCCTCCATGCCCCCGGCGATGGTCGGGCTGAAGACCTGCGATACAAAGTCAACTGGCGTCATACCTCTCATGGCGGCGGCGCCAGCCAGCCACTCCTCGATAGCGCGGCTCTCCTCGACCGTCAAGTTGTAGCGCCGCGCCAGCGCTTCGTTGAACGTGCCCCAGTGGAAGTTGAGCGCGGTGACAGCGCGGGCGGCCTGAGTCTCGTGGGCTCCGTGCTCCAAGAGCGCCTCGTGCACGGTGTTGTCAGTGACCCCGCTCATCGGGTCGGCGAGCGCGCGGCGCAACTCGCTCTCGGTACGGAGGATGTTGCCGTCGCTGTCCACGACACCGATGCGGGCAGCGAGGAAGTCGAGGTCGATGCGCCGGACTTCGCCGAGGTCAACGGGTCGCATCATCTCGCCCATGCGGATGTGGTCTTGGAACGCCCTGACGCCGTCGCCGGGGCGGATGATGTCGGGGATGTCGAGGCTGTGGGTGAGCCCGCCCTCGTTGAGCCAGTGCGCAACGACCTCCCGCTCCGTGGCAAGGCGGCCGAGGCGCTCGCTGTCGTACGCCATGAGGCGCTCGAAGTAGCCGGGCATCTCCCTGTCGAGGACGGCGCGTATCTTGGTGGCCGACGACGCGGCCGCCACGTGGTTCATGCTCGTGAACTTCACCCCGCGCACGTCGCGGATAGCGGCGAATAGGCCGGGGTCCGCCGTTCGCCCGAGGATGGCGGCGATGTCAGACCCGGCCACCACGTACGAGGACCACTCCGCTGAGTCGATGGAGGCCGCCCGCATCAACCCCGAGTCGCGGAGGTTCTGGGCGAGCCTCGCCTCGAAGCGGGCCTGCTCGTCCATCGTCGTGCCGAAGGCGGGCATGACGCCGCGCTGCGCGGCGAGCACCCACGGCTCGATGCGCTCCTGCCCTTGGAACACGAGGTTGTACTTGAACCTAATCCTCGGGTACAAGTCCTCGCTGACTTGACCCGCGAAGTTGGTGCCGCTCTTGCCCAGCCAGACCTTCGCGCGCCCCGTAAGCTTCTGGGTGAGCCCGACGTAGCGGAGGTCGCCCTCGTACGCTTCGAGCACGAGGTTCAGGATGTCGGCAGGCTGCATCTTGGAGCCGCGCGGCAAGAGCTTGCGGACGGCCATGTTCATGTCCGTCGCGGACATCCCGCGGACGGTAAGCTGCTTGAGACCGGCTGCATCCTGTATGGCCGCGATGATAGGCTTCGACTCGATGGCGGAGAGGCTGTGCCGCTCAGCGGCGAGGGTCTGGAAGCGCTGCGTTGCGCGGAGGCTGATGACCTCCGTCGAAACCATGGAAGTCACCGTCCGCAGACCCGCCTCGATAAAGTCGATGGGCTTGCCAATCTTGTCGCCGATGATGGGGAGGCCGATGAGGTTGTGCGAAGTCGCAAACGTGCCACGCGCCTTGACCGCACCGGCGCCAACACGGCCCACCCACGGCGAGTACGCCCGTCCCAACGAACCGTTCGCGCCACGCGAGAGGCCCATGAGGTTCGACGCCTCGTCCGCGGGACCATATGCCAACGTGTAGGTCCCCGAGATAAGGCGGTCAACCTCTTGGATTTGCTCAGGCAGTTGAGCAATCTCGTTGTCGAGCAACTGCACCGGGTATCGACCCACCGCGACCTCGCGTTCGAGCCACCGCGACCACTCGGCAACCGACTGCCCGGGGGCGACCTCACGGAAGGGGACGAAGCCCAGTTCCGGGTACGTCCGCTGCGCGGTGCGCATGATGTCCACTTGGTCGCGTACGTTGGCGGCGGCCCGCGTGAGGTCATCGAGGATGCCCTGCGCGCCAGCGGTCGTCAACGTCGAGCGGTTCATCAGGTACAGGCGGCCGAGTTTCAGTTCCGCCGCCATCGCCGCGCCAATCTCCCGGGTGCCCTCCTCGACGGCAGTCATGAGCCGCTGCGACAAGTTGGCGAAGGTGCGCGCGTGGAGCTTGTTGAGCACGCCAACGCTCTTGCCCGACAGGTAGGTCGTCCACTCGGCAACGGAGGTCGGCATGTCGGGGATGCGATGATTCGAGTACGCGGCGTGGAGGCGCATGGCGAGGTTGGTCCTCTCAGCCGCGCCCCACTGCGTCGGAAGAACCTCAACGAACCGCGTCTTCAAGTCATCGAATACATTGCGCGGAGCCCTAGCGGTCGCCGCATCGGCAATATCGTTGACGAGGATTCGCCCCTCTAGACGGGCGGCGGCCGCTCCCTCGTGCAGCGCCTCGACGGCGCCGGGACCGGCCGCGAACTGCGCGGCGATGTGGTTATCGGTCGCAACCTCGCGGGCCACGTTCACGGCGTACGCAGCGTCGTCTTCGAGCCCGAGGCCGGGCTGCCAGTGGTGGAAGTCCTGAAGGACCTCGGCGGAGGCGAGGTGCCCGAACGCCTCGTCGGCGAGCCGCGGAGCCGCCTCGGACAAGAGGCCCGTCGCCGCCTCGGCCGACGCCCGCCCCGTGCTCATGGCGTGGAACGGGTCGATGATGGTGTGCACGACCTGCGCGGTACGGCCGAGGTACTGCTGCTGTAGGACGGAGCCGATGGCGTGCCCGCCGATGGCCCGCATCGCGGAGGTGGAGCGCTGACCGGCGGCGAGGCGACCGAGCACGTCGTACGGGCGGATGCGGCGAGCCTCGGCCTCGGCGCGGGCAAAGAGCACCATGATGTCTTCACCCTTGAGCCCGTGCCCGAACTCACTCGCGACCTTATCCCACGCCGCTTGAGGAAGGTCGGGGGCAAGTTTCTCCTCCGCGCGGAGAACGACCTTGACGGCCTTGTAGAGTGCGTTGCCGTCCTTGACGGAGAGAGGCTCCACGTGGGTCATCGTGGCGGCCACCCGCTGGATAAGGGTTCCGTGAGAGACCTTGCCAATCGTCGCCAACTCCATCCCGGGGACGATGAGGCGCAGTCCGACCATGCCTACCTTAGCGAAGGCGGCAGCGCCGAGCGACCCCCAGACCGTCGGGTCGAGGGCCACCTCGGCCCCGATGTTGGCGAGCGGGTCGTGGCTTACACCCGTGTGGGCCGCGGTCAGAAAGTCGAGGGATTGGTCGATAGACCACTCCCCTGACTGCCACTTAGTCCACGCCAACTTCTCCGTATCGGAGGCGCCGATGGAGGAGTTGGCGAGCCCGGGCAAGAAGACGACTCCGCCCTTCATCACGGCGTCGATGGCCTCCATGCGGTTCAGCCCGTCGGCCTTCTCCCACCCGGCCGCGAAGCGAACGGTGTGTCGGCTGAACAGCGAGGGGATTTCAAGGGCCAGCGACAGCGAGTCGGCGAGCGTCACTGGGATGGCCGCCGTCTCAGGGTACAGTTGCGGGTTGACTTCCTGCTGCGTCTTCATCCACTCGCGAACGGCCTCGAACTTGATGTGCTGCACCTCTCCGTCGCTCTTGCCGACGGACATCTCCTCGACCTTAGCCCTCGCGTCGGCTGGGAGCGCGGCGTATTGCTTATCCGCCGCCGCCTTGAACGTGGGGCCGTTCCACTGCACCTGCTCGAAGGCGCCGCCAACGACATCACCTGTGTTCTTGAGGGTGTCGCCGATACCGCCGATGATGTCCCCGGCGCCGCCGACGATGCCGCCGACGAACGGGATGCGGCCGACAGCCCGACCGATGTCCGACGTAACTGGCGCGCCGCCTTGGTTCTCTTGCGACGTGCCCACCCGATGGGAGCCGAACAGCATGGAGTTGAGGCCGTCGGTGTACGCTACCGCCTCTGCGACGTTCGAGCGGAAGGACTGGGCCAACCCCTGCGGGGTCGTCACATCGAACTCGAACGCCCCGGGGGTGTTGTAATCGTGGGGGGGCCGAGGTGTGCTGGGAGCGCGTGGACTCGGGCCACTGGACCCGCCCCACGCACCGAAGTCCTCGACCGCAGACTTACCGGACGAAACGCCGCCGGGCTTCGCCATTAGCGAGCGCCCGGGTGATAGTCTTGAGAGATGTCGTACGGCTTGTCAGAAATGCCGTACGGCGTGGTGTACGACTGCGTACTCGACGTGATGCTGGTCGGGCTCGGAGTGAAATGCTGACCGGCGGCGACAGCCGCGGGCCCACCGGGGGTCACCGGAGTGAACCCGGGGATAGTCAGGCCCAACCCGTACCGGATGGAGGGGATGGGGGAGGACGCCCCAGTCGGCGGAGCGAGGACGTTGCTATTCGGCGTCCACGTCTTAGTCAAAGGGTCGAATGCAGTCCCGCGCAAGGCGTCGGACGGCAGTTGCGGAGTGAACCGCTGACCGGCGGCGACAGCCGCGGGCCCACCGGGTACCGTGGGACCACCGGAAGTCGTGACCTCGGCACCATGAAGCGGGTACTGGGCACCGAACGCGGGAGTCGTGTTCATCCGCCCGGATGCCCCGCGCACCACGTTATCCAGCAGGTTCGTGTTGAAGTGCTCGGCGTAGTCGGGGAGGTTCGTCAACACCGCTGCGCTCGCCATGGCGGAGGCCACGCCCGCGGGGCCGTCACCGCCGGTCCACGCTGCTACGTTAGTAGCCGGGTCCAAGGCCATTCTTTGACCAGCACCGTAAACGTGGGCGTCGTACTCCAACTGGTCCGTGAATACGGGGTTGTTCTTGGCGAGTTCCTGCAATGCGCGGGAGCCTTCGGGCTCTCCCATGCGGAAAGCGATGGTCGGGGAGTGGGAGTCGTACTTCGGGTTGCCCTGCCCAGTGGTGCGAGCCGGGTCAAAGGCTACCGCGGCCGGGATAACAGAGTATTCGGGCTGGCCGTTGGCGTCGGTGCCGCTTTGCGCGAACGCCGGGTTGCCGGGTCCGGGCGTCGCCGTCACGTGCAGCACGATGCCCCCTCCGGTCCTCTCCTCAGTGACCCCCGGCGCCCACAGGTTCTCGACGACGCGAGTGAATGTCATCCCGCCGTTTGCCTTCGGGAAGGCGTAGAGCGTGCCGCCCGGCAACTCGTATGACGTTCCAACGGTCTCCCCGTTGGCGGTGGTGGATGGGACGCCCTTGCCCGTCGCGTCCACGACCACCACCTTGATAGGCTTACCGGCGACGATGACTGGGATGTCAGCGAGCCCACCGCCCTGAGACACGAAGGTGGTGATGGTCCCGCGCGGCGACAACGCCTGCACTGCCGCCAAGGGGGCGGCGCCGAGGGTCGAGCCCTTGCCCGCCGTGAAGATGCCGTCAGTGCCGAGGGTGCCCATCGTCCAAACGGCCTTGCCGGTGGAGACATCCTCAATCTGCTTGCGGTACGCGTTGATGTAGGCGGTCGTCTCGGCGTGGTCGCCATCGGGAGCGCGGCCCATCTGCGTCGCCAGCGACTCGATGTTCGCGTTACCGCTAATCTCGGCTTCAATGATGGCCTTGAGGCCGGGGTCCGGTGCCATAGCGCCCGTACCGTGAGTGAGGGCGGTCAACGCAGCGTTCTTCCTGTCGTACGCCGCTACCAACACCTGCGGAGAGGCGCTCCCGTTGCCGTACACGGCGTTGAACTGGTCCTCCGTCGCCGCGTACGCCTCCTCGATGGGCCACGCGTGACTCATCTGCGACAGGGCGACCGTGTTGTACTGCTCATTGGCGATGCGCGTCACGTCGCCCACGTGGCCGGTCTTATCGGCAGCGGCTGAACGCTGCGCCTGACCCACACCCTGCCGTCGCAGCGCGTCGCCGTAGTAGCCCAGCGTCACCGTCCCGGTGAAGTGCGGGTCGTACTCGGCCAACTTCCCCTTGACATCGCCCGCGGTGACCGGGAGTCCGGTCCTCGGGTCAACGTACAAGATGCGGCTCGTGCTGGCGTTGGGGCGCGTCTCGCCGTTAGGGCTGGCGACCGGGGTCGAGTTGATGGACGCGATGATGTCCTGCATGACGGCGGCGTCGCTCAAGTCGAGCTTGCTCATGTTGTCGTTCTTGTCGAGAATGCGCTTGTCGTGCGCCATGTTCGTAATCACTTCGGTCAAGTAGGAGGCGGAGCGCTCGTACTTGCGGCTGATGGCCTGCTGGCCCGACTGATACGCCTGTTCCTTGATGCGCTCGGTGTTGCCGCTGGACCTGTTCCTCGAAGCGTTGATGTACTGCGCGGCGTCCCGCATGAGGACGCGGTAGAACTCGCTGTTCTTCGGGACCTTCTTCGCCCACGCCGTGTAGAACGCCGCGGCCTGCCCCTCGCTGATGCGGTGCTGCGCGTACTGCACCGTCATCTTCGACTCGGCGATGGAATACTCGTATTGGAGGACGACGTTGCGATACACGTCAGCAAGCGGGTCCTTCGGCGAGATGTCCTTGAGGCGGCTGCGCCAATGGGCGAGCACCATCTCGTCGGTGACCTTCTGGCCGCGGTACGACCCGCCCTTCTGCCACGCCTCGGTGATGGAGGAGTCGATGGTCCGCTCCTGCTCACGGGCAATGGAAACGAGCGTGTTGCCGAGACTCGGTACGGCGCGTGGCTGGCGCCCGAAGCGCCCAGTGCGAGACACTTACCTTCGCCCTAGCTTCTGTTGGGTCATGATGCGACCCTTCGCCTCTCCGCCCTGAACCATGCCCTGCATGACCGGCTCGACGGCTCCGCCTCCGGGGCCCTGCGCGAACGGTGCGTTAGCCCCGCCGCCTGCCTCCTGCGGCTGCCCGGGGATAGGTGGGGTCTGCCCCATCATCGAGGGCTCGCCACCAGCACCCGTAGCGCCGGGGCCGACGGATGGGGTCTGCTCGCCGAGCGCCTTGCGCAAGTCGGCCTGCCCCGAGGTCATCTGACCCTGCGCCTGCGCCTGCGCGCCAGCCGGTGCCTGTAGCCCGAGGCTCTGTAGGGCGCCGAGCAACTGCGCCATGACCTGCACCCGCTCCGGCCACAGAGTGGCGTCGGTGCTCTCCTCGCGAATGATGTCCTGCTCCGTCTCCGGGTCATCGACGCCGACGGCGTCCATGGCTCGGCGTTGGCTCCACGCCTTCCCAGACATCAGGTTGATGGCCCGGATGGCGGTCTCGCTCTCGTCCCGCGGGGACAGCGACGGGTCGGTGATGTCGAGGAAGCCGGACCCGGAGCCGACAATCTTGGCGACGGTCTTGTCTTTCTTCGCCCATACGTTGAGCACCTTCGTCCACACGTCGCGGCGCCACTTGTACAGCACCTTGCGGCGGATGGAGAGGCGCGCCTCGTAGTTGGCGATGAGGGCGTTGATGGCCTTCGAGGAACTGAGCACCTGCGCGGGTGCGAGCCCCAGCAGGAGGTCGTTCAACCCGGAGATGGCCGCGAGGTCGCGGTCTATGCGCCCGAGGTACTGCTCCAACTGGAACTGGGCGATGAACGGGGTGATTGTCTCGATGCGGTTCCCGGGTCCGGGGGCGACCAGCGAGTTGCGCACCGGCTTGAGGCCCGGCGGAACGCGGTGCGGGGCCTCGGGCCCGGTCAACTGCCAGTAGTCACCGGCGACGCCGTTCGCAATCATCTGCGAACCAGCGGTGATTTTCTCGTACTTCTCGCGGATTAGCGGCTCAACGTCGTACAAGTCCGGCCGACCGGAGGGGATGCCGGGGACGAACGTGTTGTACAGCGGCTCGTAGGGGAGGTCGCCAGCGTACTCGGGGTAGCTGATGGGGCCGCGGATGACGAGGTTCCCGGCGATGACCACGTTGTACGTGTCCATGCGCAGGAACGTGTTGCCCTTCCAGACCGGCTGGCGGTACCAGTAGTCCCAGACCTCGATGCGGGCGTCGCCCATCGACAACCACGGGCGCGTCGGGTCGGAGGTCGTGTCGTGGACTATGACGAGCGGGATGATGGTGCCGTCGTCCTCCTTGAAGGGGACGACATCGACACCGAACGCCTCGATGAGCGCGTTCGGCTCGTAGCGGGTGACGTACGCCGCCCACTCCAACTCCTCGTAGGAGTCGTTCTTGTACCCGAGGTGCAGGTTCCGCGGCTGCTCGATGACTTGCATACACGGGCGGCGCTGCCCGTCCTTGGGGTGCTCGTTCCAGTAGACGCGGGCGGCGGAGAGGCCGTACAGGCCCTTGACCGTAATGGCCTTGTGCCACTTGAGGTCGAACTCCTCGGACTGCTTCCAAGCCACGTACAGGCGCTCGACCGCGGCCGCGGAGTCCCGCGCCTCGGGCGTCGTGTCGGTGGCGACCATGTTCTCGATGGGCTCGACGGCCTGAAGGGCGGCCGGGATGTCAACGTACGCGGCGGGCAGGTTGACGGAGACGTGGGAGCGGCCGGGGATGGGTGGGATGATGGGCCACAGGTCGGCGCCGCCAGCGGTAATCTGCTCGGCGTAGTACAGGCCGTCGGCCCGCTCGCTCCACTGGGCGAGGCGGTCCTGATACGGGCGGATGGCGGCGACGCGGCGAGCGAGGTCGTAGATGACCTGCTTCGTCTCATCATCGACGGCGTGGACGACGCCCTTGCGCAAGGTCATATCGGCCGTAGGCGTCTGTCCGCCGACGAATGCGTCACTCACGAGAGGTCAAACTCCGAGGACAACAGCCCTCCTACGGGGGTTCGGCGCAGCAAGTAGACAGCGCAAACGAGCGCCATCACTGCGTCCTGAGTCAACTTGCGGTCCTCCAACTTGTAGCGGAGGAGTTGCCGACGCACTTCGCGCCACACGCCGGTGTCGGGGAGGAGGAGCCTGCCTTCGTCAATGAGAGTCCGTAGGTCACCCAACAACATCCGTTTCTTCTGGATAGTCCCGCCGAACTCGACATTGGTCAAGTTGGGCACCGAGCCCTCGATGGCCTCTCGGAACATCTTACCACCGAAGCCGGTGGCGTCGATAGCAGTGTAGCACGTAGTGCTCCGGTCGGAGTACGCGGAGGAGCCGTCGTACGCCAGCGACACGAGGTCGGGGGTGGACTTCTCGCCCGTCTTCTGCTCAGCGTACACGCCGACGAGGAAGGGCTTGTCGATGGCCTCCGGGTTCTCGACCACCATGAGGACGATGCTCCACGCCGAGTCGGCTGCCTTGGCCGGGTCGATGCCCTGTACGTACGTGCACCCCTGCACCTTGTCCACGCGCTCCGGCATGCCCGCAATGAACACGAGTTCGACGTTGCCGCCGTTGAAGTACGCGCCCTTGACTTGCAGGAACTCACCCTCGATGTTCTGCGCGATGTTCCGGGCGTCCATGTCGGCGACGAGGCGGTCGAACATCTCTTGGTCGAGGCCGTAGCCGATGTTGTCCCGCGTGCTCATGCGCATGGAGCGCCACGACTTCAGGTGCTTGCGCCCACCGGGGTCACCCCACTCCCACATGTCCGCGAAGTCGGAGCCGAGGTCTTCGGACGGGGTTGACACCATGACGAGTTGCCCGCCGGTCCCCATCCGGCGCATGTTGAAGACATCTTTCACGAGGAAGGGCAGGTTCCGCTCGATGCCCGCCTCATCGAAGCCGACGAGGTGCATGTCCTTGCCCAGCGACCCGAGGGCCTTCTCGCCGGTGGTGCGAAAGTGTATCTCGGCCCCGCCCACTTCGGCGGCGAACCTAATCCAGCGGTAATCGCCGTATTCCTTGGTATCCCAGCGGGCGATGGGGCCAGCGGCGGTAATCGGGCAGCCGCGCCCCAGTTGCCCCTCGTGGGTGCCGCCGAGGATGCGCACGATGTCGGCGTACACGAGGTCGGCGACCTCCTGCGCAATGCCGAAGTGATACGCATGGTACTCGGTGCGCAGCCAACGCTCGACTTCCTTGTCGCTGCCGAGGTCGAGCGGCTTCGGGCGGTTCGTCTTGTCGAGGCACATGTAGATGTAGAGGACGGCGAGGAGCGCGGTCTTACCCGCACGGTTGCCGGAGGCCAGCATCAGGGTCAGGAACTTGGCGTTGTTGAGCCGAGACTGGTCGCGGACGAGGACCAGCGCCGCGAAAGCCACCTGCCCGACGTGTATGTCCATCGCGAGGCGTTCCCGGGCGAACGCGCGGAAGCGCCTACCGGCCTCGACCTCCTGCGGGGTGAGGCGGAAGCGAACGGCTAGGAGATAGTCTTGCTGGCGGTCACTCAGCCGCATCGACTTCGACCGCTACGCCCTCGATGGTATTCCCGTCGTCAATGGCGATGTACGTCTGCCCGGAGAGCATGCCGAGGAGCGCGCGACCTAGTTCCGCCATCCCCTGCTTCGCCTTGAGCTTCTCGCGCGCGTCGATGGTACTCTGCGCCTTCAATCCGAGCGCCAGCGAGGGGGCGAAGTCCTTGTTCAAGAGGTCGGCGTCGTCCATCTCGGAGACGATGGTGTGGATGCGGTCGCGCATCAACTGCGCGAGGTCCCCACTGGACATGGAGGGTATCTTCGGAGCGGGCGCACCGGGCGCGTCGAGGCCCATCGCGTGGTCTACGGCGGCGGCCACCCCCTCGCGGGCGGCAACAGCGGCCTCGCGGCGGGCGACTCCGTCGCGCCATCGTTTCTGGCGGGCGGCCTTCGACTTACGGACCTCGTCCGGGCTCTTGGGGATGCGCATTCGCCCTCATTGTAGCCTAGCGTTCTTCACTCTAGGTAGTCTAAACCGGTTTAGAGTAAAGAACGAGCGGCTACTCCGTCTGCCAGCCGCCTTCGCGGACGTAGACGATGGCCCGTTTCAGAGCGTCCAAGTGTCGCTCGACCATGGTAACCACCTGCCGGTTGCAGAAGCGACATAGCAACCCACGAACGGCCCCCGTCGCATGGTCATGGTCCACGGCAGGAGAGGTTCCGATGCGCCTACCTTCGAGGGTGCCGGTGAACGAGCACTCAAGATGCCAGTTAGGCGTCCTAAATGGGCGCTCACATACGGCACATCTGTGTGCCTGCGCGTCGAACCTCTCATCTCGCTCCTCAACGCTGATACTATACCCGTTCCGGGCACCCTGCGTCCGCAACGCGGTCGCTACGGCTCTCGGGGTCGGTTTCGGCCGCCGTCTCCGGGGAATAGCCGCCGAAGGCGGCTCGACCGTCGGTTTCCGTCGGCTAATCGTCGTCATCGGCGGCCTCCGTCATCATTCCGACCGGCGGGATGCCCCAGTAGAGGGCGGGCTTGTTCCCGGCGCCCTCAACCTTGCGGACGCGGCCCTGCGAGACCAACTTCGCGAGTCGGCGCCACGACAACCCGGTCCCCTTGACCGTTACGCCCTCGCCGGTGCTGGGAATGCCCGCAACGTCGGCCTCCAAGTCCTCATACGCCTCGTATTCGGCGACCTCGTCAGTGACGACCGTGTAACGCCGGGTGTCCCCGTCCCAGTCCACGAGCCACCGCTCCCCCGTGTGGAGGACGCGGGACATGATGTCGATGACGCGGCGGTTCGGGTGTTTCTCGTCGGCCCGCGACAGTTCGACCACGTGGTCTACGGCCGCGAGGATGGCGCCGGACCCGCGGATGCCCTCGCCGTGCTTCCCGCCACCTTTGCGTGCATGGTGGATGAGGATGACCGCTACTTCGTAGGGCTCCGAGATGCTAAGTCGGATGCTGTCGATGGCCTCTTGCATCTCGGATGACGCGTTCTCATCCTCGACCTGCGCCCACGCGGCGAGCGTGTCGATGAATACGACGCCGCCGGGGTGTAGGCTCGACCACTCCCCGATGACTGCGAGCGTTTCCTCGAAGGACTCGCCTGCGCTCGCCTTCCGGTCGTACACGTCGAGCGCCACCAAGTCCTCGCCCTTGAAGCGGACGGAGACGCCGCCCTCCTCGGTGACGAGTAGCGCTGGCTTCTCGTAGACCGTCTGTCCGAGGAAGTATTCGCCGTTTTCGAGGCAGCGCATCAACTCGAAGGCGAGGGTGGACTTGCCCGCCTTTGGGGAGCCCGCGATTAGCGTCATCCCGTGCGTGTACGCCATCTTCCCGATGACCCACGGAATGTCAACTGGCACGTCCCGCAGATAGTCAACGATGTTCCTGACGCCCCGCGACGTGTCACGCGGCGGCTGAAACCAGTCCGGCGCCAGCGGCATGTCCACTGGGAGCGGGAGCGCGCGGATGGTCTCCCAGTCCTTGACGTTGGCAACGCCGAGGCCGCCGATGAGGCGGTCGGCACCGGGCCACGCCTTCATCTTGCGCGTCGGATAGGGGCGGTCGGTGTGCAAACGGAACCAGACGTGGCCCTTCCCCGGCTTCCCGCTGATGCTCGGGTACTGCGGCGCACCCGCGGGCACTTCGAGGCCGTTCGTGAGCCACAGTTCCCCGTCGTCCACGTCGAGGACCGCCAACCCCGGTGGGATGACGATGGCGAGGTACGGGGTGCCGCCGACGGTGATGGCGTTGGCCCCATCCCACGAGTATTGCCACGGTTGCCGCGGCACCTTGTCCTTGCCGATGCCGATGACCCGCGGCCACGTCCGCAGCCACACGGCCTCCCAGTCAGAAGCGGGGACGGACGGCGTACCCGCGGCGGGGCGGTCAACAGGTTCGCGGAGTGCTGACG
>Ga0315273_10005774_pt1 | contig 15366 bp, 14 predicted proteins | sample YL17G02_0_MG_FD_205753 | JGI IMG/M metagenome (GOLD analysis project Ga0315273, IMG submission 205753) | Sediment microbial communities from Yellowstone Lake, YNP, Wyoming, USA - YL17G02_0 | ecosystem: Environmental > Aquatic > Freshwater > Lake > Sediment | place: USA: Wyoming | collected...
TTTTCACCTTGAAGCTTACGCCGTCTAAGACGAGATATTCATACTTGTCTTCCAGCTTGCGCTCATGCCAGGAGCGCACCTGCGCGTCCAGCTTGGCGCTGATGCGGCTCACCGTAGAAGCGGAGACGCTGGCTTCCAGCAGGTTCTCCATGATGAGACTTACGCGGCGAGTGCTCACCCCGGCGATAAACATCTCCCGCACCAACTCATTGACCCAGGGCGCCCGCCGGGCATAGTGCTCCAATACTTTATACTGGGTGCCTCCCTCCCGCGCTCGGGGCACTTTTAAGCCGTGGATGGAACCAAATCGGGTATCCAGATCTCGTTGGTAATGGCCGTTGCGGTAGTTGGTATGTATCGCCGGATCCCGCTGATAGGGATGGTAACCCAACCGCAAGCTTAATTCCGTCTCCAGGGAGGCTTCTAACAGCGTGCGTAACTTCTCTCGCGCAGCCGCACTGAAGTCCTCCCAGAGCGCCGCCTCCAGATCATAGTCCTCCAAACAGGATTCTTCTGCTACTTGTCGAAGTGTATTCAAGGGTTCTGCTCTCCTTTCGGTTGATTTGTCCTAATTACAACTTATAGGTCGAGCCGAACCCCTCCTCTTTTCATTTACACAATTAAAGATACACTACCGAACTTTCGGTAGTTGATTAGTTTGAATTGAGGTATAAAAAAAGAAGATGAAATTTCAACAAGGATGTGGAATTCTCCTAGAGTAATACACTTGACAGGCATGATATAATATAGAGGGAGGGAAAATAACAATGACCACAGTTCACGATATAGCGGCATATATCCTCAAGAAATGCGGGCCAATGTCCGCGATGAAGTTACAGAAGCTTGTTTATTATTCTCAGGCTTGGTCTCTTGTATGGGAAGATCGCCCATTGTTCCAAGCGGAAATACAGGCATGGGCAAGCGGCCCAGTTGTCCCCATTTTGTATCATAAACATAAAGGACAATTTCTGCTAAAGGATTGGCAAGATGGATCTCCGAAGAAGATTAACCAGGACGATAAAGAGACCATAGATGTCGTCCTGCGCGCGTATGCTCACTTTAATGCACAGGTCTTGAGCGAACTCACCCACCGAGAAGCCCCTTGGAAAGATGCACGAAGGGGCACTCCTCCAGGTGTGCGGTCAAATGCCGAGATCACACACGAAGCAATGTCTGAATATTACTCTAGTTTAGTCCGCAATGGCTAAAAGCAAACAGGCCAAGTTATCCTCGCGCCCGAATACCCAAAAGCATGTTGTCATGTCTCCCCTAGAGGTGGCTCGGGAAAATCCCCTATGGGCCTTTCGCGACTTCGATAATGCCGGGCGATGGTCTTGGTCTAGGATAGGTGAGCCTGACGCAAGAAAAATCATGCAGCGCCTCAAGGACTATGAAGGTATGACTTGGACCGCTATCAAGCAAGCCTCTCATTGCCACTACGTAGAGCCAAGCGAAATCCATAAGGATGCTCAGGATAGGTTGCTGTTCTTAAGGAAAGATGAAACTAATTCGTTGTTTTCTATGTCCATAGAAGGCAAGAAACGCATTTGGGGTATATTACAGGAGCATGTTTTGTTTCTATTGTGGTATGACCCCGAACACGAGATATACGAGTCGAAGAAAAGATGAGGGGATTAGTCGAGAATAGCCTCTGCCCCTAATCCCATTGGGCCGGGGCGGCGGCTCAAAAAGAGCTTAGCCAAATCTAGAAATAACTAAGACAGATTCTTCGCGGCCTCCGCCACAATTATGTGGCGGAGGCGCTCAGAATGACGTTCTACTTACTTTTCGTGAACTGTTGCACGCCATTGAAGGGATTTACAAGTGGCAGTCCCGAGTTTGCTAAATTTCCTTCAACACCATGACTGCATAGGGCGGCACGGCTATTTTGCCGGAGAGCGCTTTATCGGTGATCAGATCCTTCATCTTTGCCGGCAGGATGATCTTGCCTGGGCGATTTTCCAATTCCACAATCACCATACCCGCGCCGGCGGGACCTCGACGGGGCACGACCAGCAGGTTCTCGGAAGCGTCGGCGACCGGCAAAATGCCAACTTCTTTTCCGAGGCTTAACAGCAGCGCCTGCAATTCCTGAGCGCGCGGCATAGTGCCGAGGATTATTATCTGGCCTTTGCCCAACTTTTTCCGGGCCACCGCCGCCAGACCGGCCAGAGGGCCTTCCGTATAGGTCGCCAGCGCTTCCGCGCCCCGCAATTCCAGGCCGTCATACCAGAGGGCGCCTTCGGATTCGCGGCCGTCGTTCCAGCGCAGCTTGAAATCGCGCGGATCGCCGGGGATCTCATATTTGCAATAGACGCCGCCCCATTCTTCCAGGCTGCCGTAAGGCGCATGGGTGAATTTTGCCGCATGCTCGTTGCGAATATCCGACAAGGGCCCCACAATCCAGGTGCCTCCGGCTTCAATCCAGGATTTAATATTCTCCCGGAAGCCGGATTCATCGAGCGTCAGCAAAAACGGGCTGAATATCATCTTATATTTGGACAGCTCCGCCATCGGCAGAATTGCATCGAGCCGCAAATGGGCCTGAAGCAGGGGATGATAGACTTTATCCATCATCATGCCGTGGTAATTGAAGCCATTGACCATCGGCTGATGGGCCGACATGCGGGCGCTGCGCTGGGAAAAGACCAGGGCCAAGGGCGTTGGTACTGGCGGCGCGTCGTTCAGGAAATCCGCCGCCGCCCGAAAGCCGGCGGAGATTTCCTGCACTTCGTTGAAAATATGCAACGGCCGGCCGGCGGCGGCCACGACGGCGCCGTGCATAAGCTCTTGGCCGCTCCAATGCTGCCGCCAGAGCCAATAGAGATTGGCTTCGCCGCCCAGGGCAATGGGCAGCCAGCTATTCACCCGGCAAAATCCCGGCTCCTTGTAACCATTCGCCGACACGGAGCCGTTCCAGCAGGTCTGGGTCTCTGTATTCCAGAAGGGGCGAGCCTTAATGGGGCGAACGAAGTCGAACCACAAGGCCGCCTGCCATAAATTATCCGCGTTGTTATAATGATTGAATTGCACAATATCCAGCGCCTGGTGCATGACGCCGTAGTCAATTCCGGAATAGGGCATCATATCCGTCCCGACGGGAACTTTCACGGTGCGATGCAGAATATCTGCCTGATGTTTTACGAATTCGCAATAGGAGTCGCTGCTAAACTCCGACCAGGCCGTCAGCAGGGAGGGATGATGCCAGGTCTTGCTACTGGGCGCGGGAAGCTGGGAAAAAGACTGGTAGGTCTGGCTCCACAAATCCGTGCCCCAGGCGGCGTTCAGCTTTTCGGTCGTCCCGAACTTGCGCTTCATGCTTTCCTGAAACATGGCCACACATACCGGGCAGTGGCAGAAGCCGGATACTTCGTTGTCAATCTGCCAGCCGATGATCGCCGGATGTTCGCCGAATTCCTCCGCCATGCGGGAGACGATATGCGCGCAATGTTCCCGATAGACCGGACTGTTGGGGCAGGCATGGCGGCGGGCGCCGTGCTGGGCGCGCCGGCCGTCATCTGATTGAATGAGGATCTCCGGATACTTCTCCGAGAGCCACACCGGAGGCGTGCACGTGGGAGTGCACATAATTACTGCGATATCCGCTTTGGCTAATTTATCAACGACCAGATGCAGCCAGTCGAAATCATAGCGGCCTTCAGCCGGCTGCATGCGGGACCAGGCGAACTCGGCAATGCGCATGACATTCATGCCCGCGGCTTTCATCAAGGCAATATCCGCGTCTATTTGTTCCAAGGGCCAGTCCTCAGGATAATAGGCCGCGCCCAGATAGGGTGGTTTTATTTTATTCATCATTAACCTCCTGCGTAATGCTCGAAGTCTAGCGCATAATCACGGCCGATGCAACATACGATAATTGAGCGCGCATGTGGCAGGATTGGACTCGCGCCTCTGGAGATTTGGGCAATATAGATGTATAGTATGAGATAGTTAAGCTATTGGCTTTAGCCCGAATAATTCGTGAAATAAACGAGAGCATAGTTGGGGGCGGGCTAGACATTTTCAGGGAGTGCTACAGGTGATTTCGCTGGTTGATCAGTGCGGACGGCAGATAACGCGTTTGCGCCTGGCCATAAACGAGGCCTGCAATTTCAAGTGCATTTATTGCCGGCCGCGGGAAGACGAGAGCAGCCGATTGCGGGGCGCGCTCCTGTCCGTGGAGGAACTTGTGCAGGTGGCGGAAGCGTGCGTTGCCAGCGGGATTTCGCGTATTCGACTGACCGGCGGCGAGCCGCTGCTGCGGCCGGAATTGCCGGAGATTATCAGGCGCATCTCAGGTCTTGCGCCCGCGTTGGATATCTCTTTGACGACGAACGGATATCATCTTGGCGAGCTGGCGGAAGCTCTCGCGCGGGCGGGGTTGCAGAGGATCAATGTCAGCCTCGACTCGCTGCGCCAGGACAGCTTTTGCGAGATGACGGGCAGCCACTCCGTCGAGACCGTCATCGCCGGCATACGGGCTGCAGATCAGGCGGGACTGCGGCCGATGAAGGTTAATGTGGTCGTCATACGCGGATTGAATGATGCCGAAATCACCGATATGGTGGAGTTCGCGCAGGAAAACGCTTATCACATCAGGTTCATCGAATTTATGCCGCTCGACGGCCGGCAGGAATGGTCGCCGGAAAAGACCGTGCCTGTGGCTGAGATACGCGCGCAGATCGAACAGCGCTATGAGTTAACGCCCTTGCTCGACAGCGGCAGCCCGGGAGATGAATACCTGCTGGGGAAAGGGCCCACGCGGGTCTCTTTGATAGGCGCGGTCTCGAAGCCATTCTGCAATAAATGCAATCGCATTCGTGTAACGGCCGACGGATTTTTGCGACTCTGTCTATTTTCCTTGGAGGAACTGGATTTGCGGCCCGCCTTGGCCGACGGCCATCCGAAGGAGGCCTTGATAGCGGCCTTTGCCGGTTCGGTAGCGGGCAAGCCGATGTGCCATAATATAGGCAAAGAAGGTTTTGTTTCGCCCCCTCGACCGATGTCGGCCATCGGCGGCTGAAAGAAGGATATGGTTATATGCTGACGGTAGAGCAAGCGCAAGAGATAATATTGAATTCGATCGCGGTTTTGCCCGCGCAAGATACGCCGCTGCTGGAGGCTTTGGGACGCACGTTGGCGGAAGCGGTCGCCGCGCCGATATCCCTGCCGCCATTCGATAATTCCGCCATGGACGGCTATGCCGTTATCGCGGCGGACACGGAGGGCGCAACGCCGGAAAATATGCGCAGGCTGCGCCTGCTGGAGAAGGATGTGCCGGCGGGAACCGCGCCGACTGAGGTGGTGCAGTGCGGCACGGCCGTGCGCATTATGACCGGCGCGCCGGCGCCGGCGGGCGCGGACGCGGTGGTCATGGTCGAGCATACACAATTAAGTCCCGAGGGCTTTGTAGAAATCTTCGTGCCCGTGAAAGCCGGCGATAACCTCCGGCCCAAGGGTGAGGATATTCAGGCCGGACAGCCGGCCTTAGCGGCCGGAGAGATTTTGGGCCCGGGCGAATTAGGGCTGCTGGCTTCGTTGGGATACGCGAACATCTCCGCGATTAGGCAGCCCCGGGTCGCGATTGTTACCACCGGCAGCGAACTGGTTGAACCGGGGCAGGCGCTCAAGGCGGGAGCCATCTATAACAGCAACAAAATCACGCTTGCCGGCCGCGTCCTTCGGGCGGGGGCGGCGCTTGCCGCGATGCTGCATGTTGAAGACAATGAACAAGCGGTGGAAGACGCGCTTGCCCAATGTGCTACGGCGGACCTGATTCTGACCACCGGCGGAGTCTCTGTGGGCGAATACGATTTCGTGAAGAACGCCTTGGAACGGCTGGGAGAAATCAAGTTCTGGCGGGTAATGTTGAAGCCCGGCAAGCCGGTCGCTTTTGGGAAAGTGCTGGGCCGGCCGCTCTTTGGATTGCCCGGGAATCCGGTATCGGCACTGGTAACCTTCGAGTTGCTGGTGGCGCCCGCCTTGCGCAAGATGCTGGGCCGGAAAGAGTGTTTGCCGCCGACGATAGAGGCGACGCTGTTGAGCGATGTAAGCCACAAGCCTCCGCGCCGGGAACTGCGTCAGGCCTTCACCAGCTATGACGCGACGAGAGGGTATGTGGTGCGGCCCGCGGAGAAGCGAGGCTCGGCCATGCTGACTTCGCTGGTCGGCGTGAATTCTCTTCTGGTAATACCGGAGGAGAGCAAAGGGCTGCGCGCCGGCGACAAGGCGACGGTAATCTTCCCGGCCTATCAGGAGTGAGCGGCATGACCGGCATTGTTCTGGCAGGCGGTAAAAGCGAGCGCATGGGCGTCCCCAAGGCGACCCTCAAATGGAATGGCGGGACTTTTCTCGAACACGCGGTTGCATTATTGCGGCCCTTCTGCGAAGACATTATTATTGCTATCCAGCAGGGACAGTCTTTGCCTGCAATGGCAAACTGCAAAATCGTAGTGGATGAGCAGCCCGGTTTGGGGCCGCTCGGCGGACTGGTTTCCAGCCTGGCCGTTTCACAAGGGGACTGGCATTTAGCGCTGGCCTGCGATCTGCCGCTTGTCCGCAAAGAAGTATTGCAGCTTCTCTGCGAAAATGCGCAAGGCGTAGACGCGGTTGTGCCGCTGGTGGGCGGGCGGTTGCAGCCGCTGGTGGCGGCCTATGCGCGGGCCTGTCTGGAACCGGGGCGAGAGGCCCTCCAGACCGGACAGCGCACGCTAAGAGCCCTGCTCGATCGAGTAAGGGTAAAAGTTTTGGAGGAAGACGAGCTTCGCAAAGTGGACCCGGAATTAGTTTCATTCACCAATGTGAACACCTGGGAGGAATACCAGGATATACTAAGCAACTATATCAAGATCAGAAGAGTTTAAATTGTAAAGCAACGTGGCATGGGCATCTTGCCCATGAATCTGGAATTATCATCACGGGCGAGACGCCCGTGCCACTCTTGTAAAAGGTTTTTTGAGGAGATGGAAGGCATGAGCGAACCCGGGCGGAAATCGAAATCCGGCATTAAGATGGTGGATGTGGGCGGCAAGCGCGTTACTCTGCGCGAGGCCGTAGCGGAGGGAACTATTCACATGGCGCCGGCCACATTGAAAGCAATAGCGCGAGGGGAACTGCCCAAAGGCGACGCCCTTGCGGCGGCGGAAGTGGCCGGTATGTTGGCCGCCAAAGCAACTCCAAATCTGCTGCCCTTGTGTCATCCCGTGGCCATCGAAAGCGCAGTTGTGCAGACGATCTGTGATGCGCATCTGCCCGGCGTGCGCGTAAGAGCAACCATTCGTGGAAGAGCCCGCACGGGCTTTGAGATGGAAGCAATGATGGCGGTCTCGGTGGCCTTGTTGACGATTTACGATATGGTAAAGGCGATGGACCCGGGCATGGTTATCGGCGAAATCGCGGTGCAGAGCAAGTCGGGCGGAAAGAGCGGCAAATGGGTGCGAAAGGCGAAGTAATAGCAGTCTGTTCCTCAGCCGCAAAGGGCGAGAAGAAGCGGCCCATACCCTTAGGAACCTTCACGACCGATCACGGCCTGGTCGGCGATGCTCACGCCGGCAGTGAGCGGCAAGTGAGTCTGCTGGCTGTGGAAAGCATAGAAAAGATTCGCCGGCTGGGGCTGGAGGTTTCCCCGGGGGACTTCGCAGAAAATCTGACAACGTCGGGATTGAGCCTGCATACATTGCCGGTCGGGACGCGCGTGCAAATTGGGATAAAGGTGATGCTCGAAATCACCCAAATCGGCAAGCAATGTCATGACCGCTGCGCCATCTTTGCGCGGGTCGGCACATGTGTGATGCCGACCGAAGGCGTGTTCGCTAAAGTCCTCGCCGGCGGCGAAGTGCGCGCCGGTGATTCGATTGAGGTTTGCACCGATGGATAAAGCGACATTACAAAATTCGATGCGCGTTAATATTCTGGTAGTGAGCGACCGCGCGGCAGGCGGCGAACGCGCCGATGCCACCGGCCTGGCACTTGGCGAATTTCTCAAGACGAAAAATGTTGAAACTGTTGCCGTGGAAATTGTGCCGGATGAAAAAGCGCAAATCGTCAAAGCGCTCCAGCAGATGTGCCCTGACGCCGACCTTATTTTGACGGCCGGCGGAACCGGGCTTGCGGCCAGAGATGTAACTCCTGAGGCCACTGCACAAGTCGTAGAGCGGCTCGCGCCGGGCATCGCCGAGGCGATGCGCGCCGCGGGCCTGCGCATTACACCTCATGCCATGCTCTCCAGGGGCATCGCGGGAACGCGGGGAAAGACGCTCATCATCAACCTGCCGGGCAGCCCGAAAGGCGCGGTGGAATCCCTTGCCGCCGTGTGGGAGGCGCTGCCTCATGCGGTGGCATTGCTGAGAGGGCCGGTGGGGGACGAAAGTCACAAAGGCTAGGGCAATAATTTTGCGAAGCGCGCCTCTCCGCCTGAAGGCGAAGGTGTTAGTGGAGCGACTGATATCATTCATGGGAGCGGGCCATTAACCTTTTTCAGTTGCCGATGTTGTAAATATGCAAGTCATTAAATGGTTAAAACCTGAGAACGCCTATATATTCAGGATCGTTCACTTAGAGAATGTGCAATGGATGTTGGGCAACGGCATTCACTGCCAGAACTCAGCTATTAAGGATCCTAATTATCGGGAAATTGGGAATCCCGATTTAATCGCTAAACGAGATCTGAAAAGGATTCCTATACAACCGGCAGGTTTGTTAAGCGACTACATCCCGTTCTATTTCACTCCCTATACACCTATGCTTTACAATATAAAAACAGGCATAGGAGTTCCTCAAGTGCCAAATTCGGAGATAGCAATTTTGTTTACTTCTTTGCATAAGCTAATTGAACTTGGTGTGCAATTCCTCTTCACCGATCGTCACGCATATCTTCAGATGGCGGAGTTTTTTTCAAATCTGGAGGACCTGCATAAATTGGATTGGGAGAGATGGCAAACAAGGAATTTCAAGCGCTCCTCCGATGACTTTGGATTCGAGCGTTATCAGGCTGAGGCACTAATATATCGGCATCTTCCCGTTACGGCTCTTTGGGGAATTATATGCTATAATGATGAGCAGACGCTACGTTTACGTCGGGAAGTACAGGAGCAAGGCCTTACCGTTAAAATCATAATGAAGCCAGATTGGTATTTCTGATGATCCAATATACAAAAGGAAATTTGCTGACAGCAGAAGTTGAAGCTCTCGTCAACACTGTCAACGAAAAAGGTGTGATGGGGAAAGGAATTGCTGCGATGTTCCGAGATTCCTTTCCGGCCAATACACGCGCCTATGAGTCGGCATGCAAACAGGGCAAAGTGCAAGTCGGACACATGCTGGTAACTGATTTGAATTCTATAATCGCTCCCCGCTGGATTATTAACTTCCCCACGAAGAAGGACTGGCATCACCCATCTAAGCTGGAATGGATTCGTGAGGGATTGAGAGAACTTGTAAGAGTTATACGAGAGAAAGAGATTCGATCAATTGCTCTCCCGCCACTCGGGTGTGGAAATGGCGGCTTAGAGTGGACGCATGTCCAGAAGGAGATTGAGGCGGCCTTCTCAGATTTAGCAAATGTTGAAGTAATTGTTTTCGAGCCAACATCGGAATACCAGAATGCGCCAAAACGTAAAGGGATTGAGGAACTTACGCCTGCGCGGGCTCTGGTTGCAGCACTTGTGCGCCGGTATTCGATTCTTGGAATCGAATGCACAAATCTTGAGGTGCAGAAACTCGCATGGTTCCTCCACAGGGTGCTGCAAGACATGAAACTCCCCGATGTTCTAAAGCTAAGATTCTCAGCCAACAAATATGGCCCGTATGCAGATCGACTGCGTCACCTGCTTGATGGTTTGGATGGCAGTTACCTTCACTGCGAGAAACGTCTGAGTGATGCTGGACCCTTGGATCGCATTTGGTTCGAGGATAAACAGCGAGATAAACTTGAAAACTATTTAGATGACCAAGAGGTATCGCTTTACAAACCGGCGCTAGAGAGAACGGCACAGATTATAGATGGGTTTGAATCACCGCTGGGAATGGAGTTGTTAGCTACGGTTGACTGGCTCTTACAGCAGGACCAGTGCGAAGCAACGGTGTCAGCTTTACAGCAAGGACTGGACCGTTGGCCCGGAGGCAAGGATGCCGCTCAACGAAAACGTCGTCTTTTTGATGGACGGCTTCTAACATTGGCATTGGAGCGACTGCATCCTTCGCAAAGTGAAGTGCTTAGTAGATGATTGTTTAGCCATTGATGCAGGCTCAATGCGTTGAGATTTTCAAACCCAGCCTGCCTGCAATCCACTCGATAAACGCTTTGGCCTCTGGATTAGCATCAGGATTTGCGGCGTCGAAGGCGAATTTGCGAATATTTTGCGGCAGGCCTGCCGGCATTTCCGGCGGTGGGAAACTCGGCCGCGTATTCAGCACCACGGCTGCGACAAAATCCAGCGCAACTTTAACAGAGGCTTTTGCCGGCTCCGGCCCGGGGCCGATTACCAGCACTCCCAAATCCGGCCGGGCGGCCTGAAATGCGGCATTGCCTTCCACCAAAACCGCGGGCGCATTTTTAAACACTTCGAGCGCGGCCGCCAATCCCTCCGCCAGGGCCTTCGGCTTCGATTGCAGCCAAACGACGCGGCCGCGGGTTGCGGCCTGCAGGCGCGCGGTGTCTTTGCCGGGGGTATTGATGATTTGGAGATCCCGCACAAGCGCGAAGGGCTGCTTCAAGGCTCCGCACACCCCGCAGGGAACCTCTCGCGGACATGCGCCATGACAGCAGGTGATCTTGATCGCCCCTATTTCAGGCAAAGACCTGAGGAGCAATTCGCTCACCAGGGTCTTGCCCGCATTCCGCCGAGTGCCGGCAATGAAAAGAGTTTTGGGCATACTGGCAGCCTTAATAATTACGCCTTCTCCATCCTGATTGCCGTTACTTTGTATTCCGGCGTCTTGGAGACCGGATCCAGGGCCTGGTTGGTGAGCACATTGGTGGGCGTTTCATAATAATGGAAGGACATATAGTTTGTGCCGGGCGCGACCTCGTCGGTTACGCGCGCTTTGGCGACCAGCTCTCCGCGACGGGAGGTTACCTTCACTTTATCGCCGTGGGTGATGCCGAGTTTCTCGGCATCCGACGGATTTATCCAAATCTCTTCCTCCGGATACAGCGCCACCAGCCCCGGCACCTTGGAGGTCATGGCCAGATGGTAGTGGTAGAGATTGCGCCGGTGGTCAGGATGAAGGGATACTTTTTATCCGCCTTTTCGGCCGGCGGCCGGTAAGTCAGCGGGGTGAAGTTTCCTTTGCCGGTAGGGGTATTGAATTTTTCTACATGCAGGCGCGGCGTGCCGGGATGATCCGGCCCAAGACAGGGCCACTGGATGCCGCCGCGCTCCAGCCGGTCGAAGGAGATGCCCGCGAAAGAAGGCGTCAGGCGGCCGATCTCATCCATGATTTCGGAGGGATTATCATATTCAAAGCCCTTCGCGCCCATGCGCTGCGCAAGCTGGCAGGTAATCAACCAGTCCGGCCGCGCCTCGCCGATCGGTTCGATAGCCTTCCTGACGCGCTGCACGCGCCTTTCCAGATTGGTAAAGGTTCCGTCCTTTTCGGCGAAACTCGCCCCGGGCAGAATTACATCCGCAAATTCCGCGCTGCCGGTCAGGAAGATATCCTGAAAGACGACAAACTCCGCGGCTCTTAGCGAGGCTTGCACCTGGTTGGCATCGGCTATCGTATAGGCCGGGTCCACGCCAACGCAATACAAGGCCTTGATCTTCCCTTCCAAAGCCTGCTGGAAGGCTTCCACCTCATACAGGCCCGGCTTGTCCGATAGTGAGCAGCCCCAGCTCTTCTCGAACTTCGCTCTCGCTTCCTCGTTGGTTACCGATTGATAGCCGGGGAAGGCGCCGGGGATCGCGCCCATATCGCAGGAGCCCTGGACATTGTTTTGCCCGCGCATCGGCATGATGCCGGCGGAAGGCTTGCCGACATTGCCGGTAAGCAGGGCCAGGTTGGCGAGCGCCAGCACATTATCCGTGCCGTGCGAGTGTTCGGTGATGCCGAGGGAATACATGATGAGTGCAGGCGAGTGCGTCGCATAGAGCCGCGCCGCGGCCGCGATTTTGTCTTTCGGCACGCCGGTAATCTTTTCCGCCGTATCCAGATCAAAATTCTTTGCGGCTTCGACAAATTCGTCAAAATGGTCGGTCCGCCGGGCAATGAAATCCTGGTCGTGCAGGCCTTCGTCAAGAATAACTTTGGCCATCGCCATAAGCAGGGCGACATCCGTGCCGGAGCGCAGGGGCAGCCAGATATCCGCATCATCGCACAGCAGCACCCGCCGGGGGTCGGCGACAATAATCGGTATGCGGTCGGCAATAGCGCGGACGCGCGCGCCGGCCACCGGGTGCGCGCTGGTGGTATTCGAGCCGATGATGAAAAGACACGCGGCGCCTTCCACATCGGACAGGGGATTCGTGCCGCCGCCGGTGCCAAAGGCTTTGGAAAGGCCTGTTACGGTGGGCGCATGGCACAGCCGCGCGCAGTTGTCCACATTGTTTGTCTGCATCACCGCGCGGGCGAATTTCTGCACGATATAGTTTTCTTCATTGGTGCAGCGCGAGGAGCTGATGGCGGCGAATTGATCGCCCTTATACTGCGCGAACTTGCTCGCCACGAGCTCCAAAGCTTCGTCCCAGGAGGCCTCGAAGAATTTCCCGTCGCGTTTAATCAACGGCTTGGTCAATCTATCCGGGCTGTTTATAAAGGTCTGGCCGAAGCGCCCCTTCACGCATAATTTCCCAAGATTGACCGGACTCTCGGGATCGCCCTCGACATTGACGATTTGCGAGCCTTTGACGCCCAGCAGGAGGGTGCAGCCCACTCCGCAATAGGAGCAGACGGATTTGGTTTCTTGCTCCGCCCGGCGGCGCTCTTTCTTGGCCAGCGCGCCGGTCGGGCAGCACACCACACACTCGCCGCACGATTCGCAGATGGAATCGGCGATAGGCGCATGTTCGAAGGTATCAATGATGGTCAAATCGCCCCGCCCCACATAATCAATCGCGCCGACGCCCTGCCGTTCCTGGCAGACCTGCACGCAACGCCCGCAGAGGATGCACTTGTTCGGATCGCGCAAAAAGAACGGATTGCTTTCATCTATCGGCAGGTTTTTGCCCATTCTGCGGAAACGAATCTTATCAATACCCATATAGGCTGCCAGCTTCTGCAGTTCGCAGGACATGTTGCCGCTGCAGGAAAGGCAATCGGTCGGGTGGTCGGCGATGAGCAGTTCGAGCGTAACCTTGCGAATCTTCTCGATATCGGGCGTGTCGGTCTGCACTTCCATGCCTTCCGTTATGGCCGTTGTGCAGGCCGTAGGATAACCCCTGAATCCCTTGATCTCCACCAGACAGAGGCGGCAGCGGCCTTCGCTTCGCAGGGAATCATGCTGGCATAAGGTGGGGATATAGAGGCCGTATCTCCGGGCTATCTGCAGGACGCTCTCCTCGGCCGCGCCCCTGACCTCCAGGCCGTTAATGGTAAAGCCGACTGTGGCGACTTCCGTTTTCATTACTTCACCTCCACTGCAGCAAACTTACACACCTCATAGCACAGGCCGCACTTGATGCACCGCGACTGGTCTATCTTGTGCGGCACTTTCTTTTCGCCGGAGATGCACTGCTCGGGACATTCCCGCTTGCAGCGCCCGCAGGCGGTGCACTTGTCTTCCGAAATCGTGTAATGGATCAATTCCCGGCAGACCCCAGCCGGGCAGCGCTTTTCATTGATATGGGCGTCATATTCGGCGCGGAAATAGCGCATGGTGGAGAGCACGGGATTGGGCGCGCTTTGTCCCAGGCCGCAGAGCGAGGCGGCTTTTACGGCTTGCGCCAGTTCCCCCAAAAGCTCGATATCACCCAGGCTCCCTTTTCCTTCACAAATATCCTCCAGAATTGCCAGCATCTGTTTTGTGCCCAGCCGGCAGGGGGGGCACTTTCCGCAGGATTCGCTCTGCGTGAAGGCCAGGAAATAGCGGGCTATATCCACTATGCAAGTCTCGTCATCCAGCACCACCATCCCGCCCGAACCCATGATCGAGCCGGCCTCCGCCAGAGACTCATAATCAATGGGAAGATTGGCCAGACTGGCAGGGAGACATCCACCCGAAGGGCCGCCGGTTTGAACCGCTTTGAATTTGCGGTCCTCCAGAATCCCGCCGCCAATCGAAAAGACCACCTCTCCCAGGCTCATGCCCATGGGCACTTCGATAAGCCCACTGCGCTTCACTTTTCCCGTCAGCGAAAAGGTCTTCGTGCCAAATCCGGCAAACCAGTCGGCGCCGCGCGTCATGATGGGAGGAAGATTGGCGAAAGTTTCCACATTGTTGATATTCGTGGGTTTGCCCCACAAACCCGAAGTGGCGGGGAAGGGGGGACGGGATGTGGGCATGCCGCGCTTGCCCTCGATGGAAGCGATAAGCGCGGTCTCCTCCCCGCAGACAAAGGCCCCGGCGCCTTCCTTTATCTGGATATCGAAGCTGAAGTCGGCGCCCAAGATCTTTTCGCCCAGCAGCCCGCAGCTGCTCATCTGCTCGAGCGCGACGGAAATCCGCCGGATCGCCAGCGGATATTCGGAGCGAATATAGATATAGCCGTGGCTTGCGCCAATGGCATAGGCCGCGATCAACATCCCCTCCAGGACGGTGTGCGGGTCGCCCTCCAGCACCGATCGGTCCATGAATGCGCCCGGATCGCCTTCATCCGCATTGCAGATCAGATATTTGGGCGAACCTGTTGCCTGGCGGGCAAAGCGCCACTTTTGGCCCGTGGGAAATCCCGCGCCGCCCCGGCCTCGCAGCCCGGATTTAATCACCTCTTCGATAACGGCATTCGGATCGAGTGCGAGGGCTTTCTGAAAACCTTCATAGCCGCCCGCGGCCAGATAATGATTGATGTCTTCGGGATTTATCAGGCCGAGATTGCGCGTAACGATGCGCACCTGGGGCTTGAGCATGGGCAAATCGAACAGGGGAGGCATGCCCGAAATTTCACCCTCCCCGAGCGTGCCCAGCGCCAGGTCGGGACGGGGATCGTCATTGACCAGATAGCAGGCGATAATCTCCCGCGCCTTCTCCGGGGTCATCTCTCCATAGCAGATGCGAGGTTTCCCCGGCTGCTGGATATCCAACAGCGGTTCGAGGTAACAAATTCCTATGCAGCCGACAGGAACGATGGTTGCCCGGAGCTTGCTCTTTTCGAGTTCGGATTGCACCGCTGCGAGGATTTCGCCGGCCCCGGCCGCCAGGCCGCAAGTGGCCAGTCCGGCCCAGATAATCGGCTCTTTTCCATGCTTGAGTCTCTGCCAGCTCTCTTTTGC
>Ga0315273_10005775_pt1 | contig 15364 bp, 12 predicted proteins | sample YL17G02_0_MG_FD_205753 | JGI IMG/M metagenome (GOLD analysis project Ga0315273, IMG submission 205753) | Sediment microbial communities from Yellowstone Lake, YNP, Wyoming, USA - YL17G02_0 | ecosystem: Environmental > Aquatic > Freshwater > Lake > Sediment | place: USA: Wyoming | collected...
GGAACAGGAAGACGGCGAAGGGGAGGAGCAACTTCCACCAGCACATCCGCGCTGGCGCTTCGGGGAGTTCGGCCAGTGCGCGATCGATGTCCACCCGCTCGCCCTTCCACCCGAGCCAGAAGGCGGAAAAGAGCGCGAGCACGACGCAGGGGATCATCAGCGGCCAGAAGAAGCCGACGTACGGCATGTTCACGCCGGCCGCCGTCATCATCGCCCAGAGGCTCACCGGCGGTGCAGCCGCGCTGAGGCCGGCGATGAGGAAGATGATGGCCGCCGTCCGGACCGCCGAGATGCCCATGTAGGTGAGCACGACGCCGACCATCCCGCCGGTGATGAGGACCGTCACGCTGCCGGCGCCGGTAAGGGCTCCCGGGATCAGCAGGAGCAGCGACATCAGCACGAGCAGCAGCGCGCGCTGGCGGTGGAATCGCCGGAGAATGGCGCGCACCACGAAAGCCACTCCGCCCGACTCCTTGAGCAGGTTCATGAACAGCGTCGCGGTGATGAAGATCAGATTGATGTCGAGGTAAGTTGCGGCCCCCTCAGCCACGTGCCGGGCCGGGATGCCCTGGCCGGCGACCAGCGCACCCGCGAGCGCGGCCGCGAGCATCGACAGTTCGGTCGAGAGCTTCGCTGCCCGCACGATCACGTAGGCGGCGACCATCACACCGAGCACCAGCCCGGCCTGGGCGGTCATGCTCACGGCTTGGTGTTCCTATTTCCCGAACAGGCTCTTGAGGACATCGCTGAGATCGGTGTTCTTCTCGAACGTGATGAGTGGGATCTTCTTCGCCTTCGAGATGGCGGTAAAGCGGCCGTCTTCGTCGCCATCCTTGCGTACGATCATCAACCGCGACACCGGGCAGACGGCGTCGATCGACTGCTCGTCGGAGTTGTCCCCGGGCGCCGCGTTGTTCGCGCGCCGCTCCATCCCTTCGACGTGCGCGCCGATCAGCACGATCCCCTGCTTCCTGGCCTCCGCGATCAGCGCTTCGGTCCTCTTCAGCTCGTCGGTCATCGAGACGCCAGCCGCGCCCATGCCCTTCAGGCTCGTCCCGGTCACGATGATGAGCGACTTGAACTTTTTCGCCGCGAGGTCCTTCACCGTCGCGTCGGTCTTGTATTCGTGGTCGATGCCGAGGCGCTTCAGGAAGACCTGCAACTTCACCGGGCCCGGGCTCTGGCCGCACGAGGTGAGCAGGACGGGCGCCGGGGCGGTCAGAGGAGCGGCAGGCGGGGCCTGCGCCTCGATCACAGCGGCGCTGGCCAGCAGCGCGAGTCCAGAGACGATGACGCGGAGGAGAAGGCGACTCATGGTGATTCCCTCGAACGGATATCTGCTGGCGGGAAGGCCGCCAGTCTCGGCCAGAGGCAGGGGGGCGAGAAACGCGGGCAGGATATCACACTGACGCGGGGCGCGAGCCTGCGCGTCAAACATTTGCCCGTCAAGCACTCCCGGAGTGGTTGCGCCGGAACGTGTGCCACGGCCCAGCCCGATGCCTGGAACGCACGCACCCGTGACTGGGCCGGCCTTCTTAATCAAAGGCCATGTCTACCCGCGGACGGATGGGGACACGCCTGACGGGCAAGCGCCTGACTGACTGGTCCATCGAAATCGAGGCGCACGACAGTATCGAACGGCTGGCGGGCCGCCGGGGCGACGCGGATCTCGATGCCCGCCGCGGTTGCGCGCACGTCGGCAGGCTTGCCGCCCAGCACGCGCGCAGACACCACGCGCGGCCCGATCTGCGGGACGATCAGTGCGCCTTCACCGGGCCAGCGCAGCACGTGCAGATAGGCGACCCGGCCCTTTCGGGTTGACACGCCCCACGGCTGCGGACGCCACGGACCGCCCCGAGTGCCGTAGACGCTCTCTCCGTGCACCGCCAGCCAGCGGCCGATCTCCCTGAGCCGGTCCTGCTGGCGCGGTTCGATCTGTCCGCTCGGCATCGGACCGACATTCAGCAGCAGATTGCCGTCGCCTCCGGCACACGTGACAAGCGTCTCGAGGCACTCTGCCAGCGGCTTCAGTGCATCGTCGGGTTTCCAGGCCCACTGCTTGCAGATGGTGATGCACGACTCCCACGGACGGTCGTCGCGATACCGGCCAACCTGTTGCTCGGGCGTGTCGTAGTCTGCGGCGAACGCGCCGCGCGCGCTCGTGCCGGCCATCCCCTCGAGCGCTTTGCCCACACGGTTGTTGACGACGATCGACGGCTGCAGGGTGCGGACATGGCGGTACAGATCCCGGCCCAGCCTCTCGTCCCACGCGTCTTCCCAGCCGCCATCGAACCAGAGCAGGCCCAGCGGTCCGTAGCCGGAGATCAGTTCCGTGAGCTGGCCCTTCAAGTACTGCGTATAGCGCGCCATGTCGGCGGAGGGCTTCTTCGTCTTGCCGCCGGGTGACCCGAGCGGGTAGTCCGGGTGCCGCCAGTCCAGAATCGAGTAGTACGCGCAGAAGGCCACGCCTTCGCGGCGGCACGCGACCGCGAGTTCGCGTACCACGTCGCGGCGGAAGGGCGTGCTCATGATGGTGTAGTCCGTCAGCCGGCTGTCCCAGAGGCAGAAGCCATCGTGGTGCTTCGTCGTGAGCACGAGGTACTTCATGCCCGCCGCTTTTGCGAGCCGCGCCCAGGCGGTCGCGTCAAACGAGGTCGGATTGAACCGCCGGTAGAGCGCGTCGTACTCCTTTTCCGGCACCTCCTTTCCGCGAGACCACCCAATCTCAGTTCCGCGCAGGCTCACCGGCCCCCAATGGACGAACATCCCAAACCGGGCCTCGCGCCACCACGACAGATCGGCGGGTGGCGGCATATCGGGGGCCACGCTCACCTGCCCTCCGACTGACGCCCGTAACGGGCCGGCGATCGCGAGCGCCGGAAGCAGCTTCAGGAGCTCCCGCCTGTTCATCATTTTCGTGTCGCCGCCTCCGTCACGGTCTTGAGCTGCGCGAGGCCGCGCTCGAAGTCGGGGCCGATCATCTTGTCCATCCCGCCCATGAAGAGGCAGACACCCTTATCCACGAAGCTGTTCTCGCCCTTCATGGCCCAGGTCACGCTCGTGGTGTTGGCGGTATCCGAAAACGCAAATTCGGTGATGCTGGTCTGTGCAAACGGCTTGATGAACTCGAGCTTGATCCGAATCTGTTGCCCCGTGCTCTCGAGGATGGTCATGCGCCCTTCGCCCACCTTGTCGTTGCCGGTCCAGTAGTAGCCAGCGCCGGATCCGGAGGATCGGCCTTCGTACGTCACCTTCATGCCCGGGTCGAGTGTCGCCCACGGCGACCAGCTGTCCCACTTGTGAAAGTCGTTGACCAGGCCGTACGCGTCGGGCAGCTGCGCGGCAATCGAGATGGTCCGGCTGACCACGTACGTTGGAGGCTGCATGGCCACGACAGAGACGAGGACGACGACAATCACGGCGATGGCGATCAAGAGCTTCTTGAGCATGGTGTTCTCCCTGTGTACCTAAGATATCCGAAAGTCCGGGCCGCGGTCCCCGGCGGCACGGCGGTAAACAGTTTGTAAACGGGCCCGACCCCGAGTACAGTCAGAGCGCCCCTGTCGGTTCCATTCCGAGCGATTGCCGTGATGATGTTCCTGTTTCGGCACCTTCATTTCAGAGGAAACGCATGAAAACTCGACGATTCCTTGTACCGCTGCTGGCGATCCTGCTCGCGGCTGTCGTCTTCGGCGGCGCTCCACGCGCCGAAGAAGGCTTCTGGCCGTACAACTCCATTCCAACGGCCGCCATCAAGGCGAAGTACGGATTTACGGTCACTGACGCGTGGCTCAAGCATCTGCAGCTGGCCTCTGTGAAATTCAGCGGCGGCACCGGCTCGATCGTGTCGGCCAACGGCCTCGTGCTGACCAATCACCACATCGCGCTCGGTTCACTTCAGCGCCTGAGCACGCCGGAGAAGGACCTGGTCAAGAACGGCTTCTACGCGCCGACCAACGCCGACGAGTTGAAGGTGCCGGGGATGACGCTGAGCGTCCTCCAGAGCATCGAGGACGTCACCGCCAAGGTCGCGGCCGCCGTCACGCCGGGGATGACGCCGCAGGAAACGGCCTCCGCCCGGCAGAAGGCCATCCAGGCTATCCAGGGCGAGCAGCAGGCCGGCGCGACCAAGCGGGTCGTCTCCCTCTACGCGGGCGCGGTCTACAACCTCTACACGTACAAGGTCTACAGCGACGTCCGGCTGGTGTTCGGCGTCGAATACCAGACGGGCTTCTACGGCGGCGACCCGGACAACTTCACGTATCCGCGCTACAACCTCGATGTCGGCATGTTCCGGCTGTACGAGAACGACAAGCCGGCCCAGACGCCGAACTATCTGAAGTGGTCGGCCAATGGCACAGTCGAGAACGAGCTGGTGTTCACGACGGGTGAACCGGGGTCGACGCAGCGGCTGAACACCGTGTCGCATCTCAAGTACCGTCGCGACATGGCCATTCCATACGCCATTGCGAACAACGAAATGCGCGAGGCGGCGGTCAAGAAGTGGGCGGCGCTCTCGGCCGAGAACGCGCGCGCCACGACGAGCGAGTTGTTCGGCATCCAGAACAGCCTCAAGTCGCAGCGCGGACAGTTGAAGGGGCTCCAGGATCCGGCGGTGATGGCGTCGAAGGAAGCCGCCGAGAAGCGGCTGCGCGCGGAGTTGGCGAAAAACGCCGCGAAGCAGACGGAACTGGGCGACGCCTGGGGCACCATCGAGAAGTCCATCGATGTCGCGCGGCAGATCGACGCCGAGCGCAACTTCATCGCCGGGGCAGCGGGCCTGAACTCGACGCTGTTCAGCCAGGCGCGGCAGCTCGTCCGCAACGCCTACACGCCTCCGTCAGCCGAAGGCCGCGGCGGGCGCGGTGGACGGGGCGGTGGGGCACCGGCGGCGCAGGGCGCTCCGGGTGCTGGCGGCGGCCGGGGTGCAGCGCCGGCGCTGAACGTCGTTCGCGAGAAGATCAACCTCACCGAATCGCTCACGTTCATGCAGAAGTACCTGGGACCGACGCACGCGATCGTGAAGCGGATTCTCGGGGACAAGACGCCTGAGGCGCGCGCGAACGAACTGATCGACGGCACGCGCATCACCGATTCGGAAATTCGACTTCTGCTTCAGGCTGGCGGAAAGGCGACCATCGACGCGTCGACCGATCCGATGATCGTACTGGCGCGCTCACTCGAGGCCGACGCCCAGGCGGTGACCAGGAAGGTCGACGAGGACGTCGTGGCCATCCAGGCGGCCGCGTACCCGAAGATCGGCCAGGCGGTGTTCGTCGTCGACGGGCCGAAGGCGTATCCGGATGCGACCAGCTCGCTTCGCCTGTCGTACGGCGCCGTCAAGAGCTACATGGAGGACGGCAAGAAGATTCCGCCGTACACCTACTTCGCCGGCATCCACGAGCGCTCCGCCCAGCACAACGGGCAGTCGCCATACGATCTCGCGCCGCGGTGGACCGAAACCAGGGCCACGCAGGATCTGAAGACGCCCTTCAACTTCGTCAGCACCAACGACATCGTCGGCGGCAACAGCGGCTCGGCGGTCGTCAACAAGAAGGGCGAACTGGTGGGCCTGATCTTCGACGGCAATATCCAGTCGCTGCCTGGCTACTTCATCTACCAGGAGCCGATCAATCGCGCGGTGTCGGTCGACTCGCGCGCCATCATCGAGGCGTTCAAGAAGGTCTACAAGGCCGACGCCCTCGTGACGGAGATCACCGGCAAGGCGCCGGTGGCCGCGAAGAAGTAGGTTATGTCTACTTCGCCGGTGGAATAATCTCGAATGGAATGGCCGGCAGCGTGCCAATCGTGACACGCTGCCGGACGGCTGTTGCCGGCCGCTGGGCATTGGCTGGCGGCACGCGCTCCCCGGACACGTTGACGATCAGGTTGCCGCGAAGCCCTGCCTTGACCTTCGACGAATCTGTCTGAATCACGAAGTCGGCGCCGTCAAAGCTGAGCGAGAAGTCCTTGACGGAGATGCCGTCCGGCGGCTCGCTCAACTCCACTTCGACTTTCTCGAATGTCCGGTAGCCGGGAGGTGTGGTCACGCGGATGCGGGCGCTTCCGCCCGCTTCGATCTTCACCGGCTGGGCGGTGAGCAGTGCTGCCTGAACCCGGCTCCCACCGCGCTGGGTGACGGAGACTCGCAGGTCGTCTGCCGCGATCAGATGGCGGTAGGCGAACGCCTGCATCATCTCCTCGGCGGGTACGGCCCGGTGCGCGACGGTCTTCCCGTCCACGACGGCGCGGCCCTCGATCTCAACGCTGATCGGGGCCTTCAGCGGCGCCGGCGGAGCCGTCAGCGTCAAGCGCACCTTATCGGCCCCGGCGGGTACCACGCCGCCACCGAGCGCAAAGCCGCCCGGCGCATCCTTCAACGACAAGACGATATCGCCGGCAAACCCGTCCTTGCGGACCGCAAACGCCGTGATCGCGACGCTGCCCCCGGCAGGCGCCACGATGGCGGACGGTGCGATCCAGAGATCGAAATCCGGCCGCGCGGGGCTGATGCGAAGGCGATACGCGTGGTCGGGACTGCCCTGGCGCTGGGTGTCGCTGATGCGAATCAGATATTGTCCACTGGCCGGGAGCGTCGCGGTGAGCAGCGAGTCGGCCTGATGCGTCGTGAGCCCGGCCGACTTGTCCTCGTGGTCGTCGTTGAAGGCGATCCGCTTGCCTGCCGCGTCGGTCAGCTCGATCGCGGAATCAAGCGGCGAGCCGAGGCGGCGGGCGACCGCTTCGGCCACGATCTGTGCGCCTGCACGGCCCTCGAAGCTGAACACATCGCTATCGCCGGGCTGCTGGATACGCCCGTTGGCAATGACGGGGAGCGTCACGCGCTGGGCGTTGGCCGGCGTGTCGTTCGGTTCCCGCTCGAGCGTCTCCGGCAGTGTATCGAGCGCGAACGGCACACGGTTCGAGTTGATGACACCAGCGCGCAATGAGACCGGGTAGTAGCCGGCCTTCGCGCCCCTGGCATCGACTGTCAGCTTGGTGGTCGGCAGATTCCATCCTGTCAATTCGGTCGAGGTCTTCCCGCCGACTGGTCCCCCGAGCGGAAAGACGCCCGTGACGAACGGCACGGCGCCGATGGTGAGGCGGTAGACGAAATCCTCGCGCCCGCGATAGAGCGCGTCCTTGATCTCGACGACGAATTCGCCGTCGTCGGGGATCTTGTAGCGAAGCACGGGATCGGGCTGGAACCGGTAGTCGTCGTCGTAGGCGACTTCCTTCCCGCTGGCGTCGTAAAGCGCCAGCGTCGCCTGGAACCAGCCGGGCACGGCATCCGCCAGATACGGCATCAGTTCGCGTGCGCTGGCCGCCACGATCAGGTCCTGCCCCTTGCGGGCCTGGAAGCGATACCGATCGACGTCGCCTGGCATGTACTGCTGGCCCTGGCGCACCGGCTGCTGCAGCCGATTGCCGTCACCCGGAATGACGCGTCCGTTGATCACCGCCGGCACCGTGATCGCCAGCTCGGCGTCGGCCTTTCCGTTCTTGAGTTCCTTCTCCAGCACCTCAGGCAACTGGCCTACGCAAAAGACGAGCGGATTCGACAGACCGACGGGCGTGTCCAGCCGCAGCTGCCGCAACCCGGGCTCGGCGTCCGACTCGATCGTCACTTCGAGGGTCACGAACTCCGAGAGCGTCGGATTCTGATTGCGTCTGACGGAGTCGGCGATCTGCATGCGGATGTCGAGCAGTTGCCTGCGGACCGCCGGGTCGGTCGCCTGTTTCTGGAGCTCCTGCGCTTTGTCACGCAGTTCGGTCAACTTCTGTCCGGCCAGCGGCCTGTCGTATTCCGCCACCTGGGCGCGCACGCCGCGACCGGAGACCATCACGCTATTGGCCGTGGCGAGAAACCTGCCGCCAATGCGCACGCGGAACGATGTGCCTTGCTGGCCGCCTGCGGGATACACGTACCCGAGACGCGGGGTGTTCTGCTGCTGGGCGCGTGCAGCAGGCACCATCAGGGCGAGGGCCACAACAGCGACTAACCCGGCGCGAACTGGATTCATCGTTCCCGCTCCAGTGGCTACATGATGTCGGTGAGTCGGGTGACCGGTCGCGCGCCTTCAGCGGCCGTCGGCGCAAGGCGGATATCGAGCCCATCCGGGTTCGGCAGCTTCGCGTTCAGGTCGAGGCCGAGTTGCTCGTAGATGCTCGCAATCACGTCTTCCGGATACACGGGCCGATCCTTGACCTCCTCGCCCCGCGCATCGGTCGATCCGATCACGTGTCCGCCCTTGAATCCGCCGCCTGCAAGCACGGCCGAGAACGCTTGTCCCCAGTGGCCGCGCCCGCCATTCCACGGCGCTTCCCACTGCACTCTGGGAGTTCTGCCGAATTCGCCGCCCCACCAGATGATGGTGCTGTCGAGCAGGCCGCGCTCCGACAGATCCTGCAGCAGCGTCGACATCCCCTTGTCGAGCCACGGCAGCCGCTGTCTCATCGTCTGGAAATGCTGCTTGTGCGTGTCCCAGCCCATGAAGTTGATCGTGACGTACGGGACACCGCGTTCGACCAGACGCCGCGCGGCCAGGCACGATTGCCCGAACGTGTTGCGGCCGTAGCGCTCGCGCATCTCGGCGTTTTCCTGCGACAGGTCGAACACCTTGCCCGCGTCACCCAGAATCAGCTCATAGGCCTGATCCTCCGACTGGGTGAACGCATCGAGCGACGAGTTGCCCTTGAGCGCGTTGCCGAACGTATTCAACGTGTGAAGCAGTTCGCGACGATCGCGCTGGCGCTGCTCGGTGACGCCGGGCGTGATGACGCCCTGCACGGCAAACGGGGTCTGCTGCGGATCGCCACCGGTGGCGAACGGCGCGAATCGCGGCCCGAGGAAGCCGGATTCCGAAAACCGCCCCTGCAGTCCGGTCAAGACGACGTACGGCGGAATCAATCCCTTGTAGCCGGCGTTGTAGCCCCTGAACAGCGAGACGATGGAGCCCACGCCAGGGTAGACGAGGCGGTCGCCGGGCTTGCGGCCCGTCTGCACCCAGTAGGAGGCCGACTCGTGCGCGTTGCTGCCGTGCGTCATGCTCCGGATGACGGAGTACTTGTCGGCCTGTGTGGCCAGCAGCGGCAGCAGCTCGCCAACCTGCAGGCCGTCGACGTTGGTGGGGATGGGCTTGTCGAGCGGCCCGGTGTAGTCCGATCCGGCCGCCGGCTTCGGATCGAACGTATCGATATGGCACGGCCCGCCCCACATCCAGATCTGGATGACGGCCTTGGCCTTCGCGGCGGGCGCGGCGGCCCAGCCGCGCGGTCCCAGCCGGCCGGCGAGCAGCAACCCGGCGCCGCCGGCGATGCCGGTGCGAATCAGATCACGCCTTGTGAGGGCCATCTCCCGCCTGCCTTTCACGTGCTGCGGAACATGGGGTCAGACCCCGTCTTCTCTGACCCCATGTTCCGCCCTAGTGCCGGTACCGGAATTCCGCGCTGTTGATGAGTGCCCACGCCACGTCGATCACGGCCTGCCGCCTGTTGCCTCCCGCCGACTGCACGTAGGTGCCGGTCGCCTTCATCTCACCGTCGGTGGGCATCCGCGACAGGATCGTCAGGTAGAGGTTGACGATGACCTGCTGACCGCCGCCCGCCTGGAGCAGGGCCTGCATCTTCGGGCCCTGCTGGATCTTGCGTTGAACGTCGCCGCCGTTGAGCAGTTGCAGCCGCTGCGAGGCCGTCGGGCGGCTGTTGCGTTCCGAGGCGAGCCCGCTGTCGCGCGGCGGACGCCCGAACGTCTCGAGAAACGCGCTCGTGATGCTCCCGTCGCCCAGCGCGATCGAACGCAGGTCGGGCGGGACGAAGGTGTACGGCTCCGGAATCGCGCTCTGGTATTCCTCTCCGGCGCCGGTGATCTGATTGAGCGCATCGACGAGCACTTCGGCATCGAGCGGGCGGATGATCGCATGCGCGAATTGTGCCTCGGCCTCCGGCGTGGCCGTCTGCGGCATCGACGACAACTGATACGTCGTCGAGTTCAGAATCAGCCGGTACAGCGCCTTGAGGTCGTAGCGCGAGGCCACGAACTCCTTTTCGAGATAGCCGAGCAGTTCCGGATTGCCGGGCGGATTGTCGGGCCTGATATCATCGGGTTCCTGGATGATGCCCCGCCCCATCAGCCAGTACCACACGCGGTTGGCGGCCGTGCGCGCGAACCACGGGTTGGTCGGCGAAATCAGCCATGCCGCAAACACTTCGCGGGGATCCTGTCCGGCGGCGATCAGGGCCGTCGCGCCGTCAGGAAACACCGGCAGCCGCGGCGCACCAGCAGTCGAGGAAGTCGACGCCTTGCCCGGATCGAAGTAGACGATTTCCTCTTTCCACTCGCCAGTCGGCTTGTAGCCAATCTGCGAGAAGAAGGCCGCCATCCCGGTCAGCCGTTCCTTCGGCCAGCGCTCGGTGCGGGTGCCCATAAAGGTGAGCGCCACCGTCGACGCGAGCGTCTGAGGGTCCTTGCTCTGCACGGCGCGATAGAAGTTGACTGGCGCGACGCGGAAGTTGCTGCCGTTTTGCGTGAGCAGCTCGCGCACGAACCGGTCGTAGGGCATGTTGTCGCGGATCGCTGTCTTGACCCACCGGTGGTACGCCTGCACCGCATTGGGCCAGAGGTTGATGGGAAACTCCGACTTGATCCGCAGCACGTCGCCCCACTTCATGGCCCAGTAGTCGGCATACTCCGGGCGCTCGAGCAGGCGATCGATGAGCGCCGTGCGCTTCGACGGGCTCTGGTCTTCGATAAACGCCCGGGCCTCGTCTCCGGTCGGCAGCGTGCCGATGACGTCGAGGTACGCGCGGCGCACGAACACGGCGTCGGACGACAGGCTGGCCGCCCTGATGTTGAGGCGCTTCAGCTGACCGAAGACGCTGTCGTCGATCTTGTTGCGAGGCGCGACCGCTGCCATGCTCTCGAACGGGTTCTGAGCGGGAGGTGGAACAGGCGTCGCCGCGGTCGTACTCGTGGACGGATTCTGAGCGGCAGGCGGCGCAGCCGCGCCGGCGAGCGTCGCGGACGCCACGAGCACCGCGATCGCAGACGCTCTCATCACGCCACTTCCGCCCCGGAATCGCCGGCGCGCGCCGACGCCACCATCGAGCGGCCGATGGCCCGGCCGACGGCGGCAATCTGGCCGGCCATTGCCGCGAATTCATCCGGCGTCAACGCGTGCTGCCCGTCGCTGAGGGCATTGGCGGGATCGACGTGGACCTCGACCATCACGCCGTCGGCTCCCGCAGCGACAGCCGCGCACGCGAGCCGGGGCACCATCCACGCGTGACCGGTCCCGTGACTCGGATCCACGATGACCGGCAGGTGCGAAAGCCGCTGCAGCATGGGTACCGCGTTCAGGTCGAGCGTATTCTGCATCGACGGCTCAAACGTCCGGATGCCCCGCTCACAGAGGATGACGTTCGGGTTGCCGTTGCTCATCACGTATTCGGCGGCGTTCAGGTACTCTTCGAGCGTGGCGCTCATGCCACGCTTGAGTAGTACCGGAACGCGGCTGCGGCCAACCTCCTGGAGCAGCATGAAGTTCTGCATGTTGCGCGACCCGACCTGCAGGATGTCGGCGTAGGTCGCCACCAACTCGAGGTGTCTGGCGTCGAGCACTTCGGTGACGATCGGAAGCCCGGTTTCCGCGCGAGCCTGCGCGAGCAACCGCAGGCCTTCTTCTTTGAGTCCCTGAAAACTGTAGGGCGATGTTCGCGGCTTGAAAGCGCCGCCGCGCAGGATGTGCGCGCCAGACGCCTTCACGGCCCGTGCGGTGGCCAGCAGCTGGGGCTCGCTCTCGACTGCGCACGGACCGGCCACGATCACGATTCCGGGGCCGCCAATCTCGACGCCCCGCACGGTGACTACCGTGCCCTCCGGCCGGGCGGACCGACGCGTCAGCCGAAGCTCGGGATACTGGCGAACCGCGGATTCAGATGCCACGATCATGGGAGTCCTTCGCCGGGTGCGTCAGGCCGATCGACGGCGATCACGCGGGACGACCGCGATGGCTTCAATTTCCACCAGCAGGTCCTCGCGACAGATTCTCGCCTGGATGGCTGTGCTGGCGGGCAGCGGGTCGAGCCCCAGCCACGTGAAGAACACGGTCCGTACTTCGTTGAAGTCCTTGTAGTCGCGCTCGATGTCCCGCAGATAACACGTCGTCCGCACGATGTCGTGCCACGTGGCGCCTTCCGAGGCCAGCAGCACCGTGATATTGCGGTACGTACGCCACAACTGCGCTCGAAAGTCACCGACATGCGTCGTGCGACCGGCTTCGTCCACGCTGGCCGTGCCCGAAATCAGCAGCATCGACGTGTCGCCGATGTCGAAACGCAACCCGCGCGTAAACGACGCGGGCTTCGCGTAGTCGTACGCTTCGTTGAGGACCGAGGGAGCTTCGATGGCTGTCTTCGCAATCGGGAGATCGCCAGGGGCGCCCCTGGGCGGGTCAACCGGCGATGGCGGTGAGGCGGCTGTCAGGCCGCCGGCGCTGATGACGCCAATCGCCGTCATTTCCTCGCGTTCGCCGTCTGATCGCGGCGCCTGGATGGTCACTGTCCGTGCGGGCGTTTCGGGTGCGATCGTCGCCATCTATGGTCCTCGTCGACTCCGGCCTCATCAGCCTGTGTATCGGGTTTAGACAGACGGCTGGAGCCGGCGGTTACATCGCGCGGCTACCCGGGGACCTGGTCCTCACTTCAGGACGATGGTGGCGCCTTCGAGAATGACCGGATATGAGTAGCCTGAACCGAGATCCTTGTCCAGCGCGATCTTGCCGGTGACGGTGACGACATCACCCACCTTGGCAGCCTCCTGGGACGTGACCGTGATGTCGTGAGTGCCATCCGCGGCTGTGCCGGTGCCATCCTGGAGATGTATCCAGTTGACGCCCAGGATGCCGCCATTGAATTTGACGACCTTGCCGCGGATCGTGACCGTCTTGCCGCCCAGCGTCTTTCGCCTGGCCCACACGTCCGCGACGGTCACGCCGCCTGGTGCCGGCGCCACGTTGGTCACCGGCTGGGCGGCGTCCGCCTGGGGCGGGCCCGCAGGGCCGCCCGCAGGCGTCGACGCGTGGGCCGGCATCATGGCCGGCTGCGAGCGTTCGCCTTCAAGGCCAATCCGCCCGACGAAATAGATGAGCGGAAAGTCGCGGTTGAGCGACTGGCTGTGGAAATTCGACATCGGAGTCTCGAGCGGCACGACCACGCGGTCGCCGACGGCGACTTTGAACTGGGCGGTTGCGGCCCAGACGTCGCCAGAGTTCGACTTCACCCGCACGTAGGTGTAGTTCGCGGCGTCCATGGTCTCGACGACCGCGCCGGTGATGACTTGCGGAGCCTCGTTCTGTCCGTCAGCCGGAGCCTGACCTTGCGCCGGGGCCGAGGCTGGCGCCGCCGTCTGCGACGCCGGCTGAGTCTCGGCGGCGGATTCCGTTTTGGCGGCAGGCTGACTCGAACACCCGGAGGCTCCAATCAAAGCCACCAGGAAAATGGATGTCGGTATTCGTGTCGTCAAGATATCCCCCTATGCCAGCAAGGTACCATAGTTGGGGGAATCGGAAGTAGTCGGGGTTGGGGATTTGGGGTTGGCGGTTCCCGACTTCGCCCAGTCCCTCTCGACGGGCTTCGGCGTGGCAAGCGGGGTTCGGGAATCGGGATGCTCTCGTAGGGGCCGACCCCTGTGTCGGCCCGCCTCGCTGGATGGGCAGGGAACTTCGGGCGAGCGCCGTGCGTTTTGATCAGCAAGAGCGGTGATGCAACTGGAACTGGCCGATCTGCTTGAGCGGTGTCATGCCGGCGACGAACTGGCGTGGGAGGCGTTTGTCCGCCGGTTTCAAGGTCGAATCTACTCGATTGCCTATTCCTATGCGGGAAATCCGGACGATGCCCGCGATCTGGCACAGGACATCTTTGTCCGCCTGTATTCGAGCAAACGCCAGTGGCCGGTAGCCGTTGGGTTCGTGCCCTGGCTGGTCGCGACCAGTCGCAACCTGTCAGTCGATTTTCTGCGTCGTCGCCGGGCGAGAACCGCCGCAACCGAGGTCGGCCTCGACGCCGCGGCCGAACTGGCCGGCGGCAGTCTGGACCCCGAGGCCCAGGTCACCGCAACCCGTCGGCGGTCGCTGGTGTGGCAAGCCCTGCGTCGCCTGACGCATATCAGCCGCGAGACGATCATCCTGCGCGACATTCATGGACTATCGCTCGATGAAGTGGCGACGATCCTGCGCATCCCGATTGGCACGGCCAAGTCGCGCACGAGCCGCGCGCGGATCGAACTGGCGCAGCAGGTGTTGTCGCTCACGCAGCCGGTCGACCCGCCGGCGCCAGGAGGGTGGTGACCGATGGAACGGCATCCGCACCAGCCGATCATTTGTCGAACCTTGATGACGCCGGCCGAGCGGCGGGCGATGACGTCGGCCGTGTTGGCCCGAACAGCGGGGTCCGCGTGCCAACGGGCACTCACGCTGGTCGGCGGCCAGCCCGACGAGCCGCTCGACGCGCAGACCACGGCACTGGTCGCAGGACACCTTGAGCATTGCGAAGAGTGCCGTGCCATCGAGCGCACGCTCGCCGAGACGCGCGACGGACTCGCCTCGCTGGCTGAGATCGAGCCGGGCGTGGAATTCACCGCGCATGTCGTGGCGGCGACGTCTGGCCGGAGATCCTCTGCGCGGCGTCCGATGTGGGCCGGCCTGTCCCAGCGCTGGGCCTGGACTGTGGCGTTCGGCGAACGGGCAGCCTCGACGTGGGATCGCGTACTGGCCCGGCCGCGGCTCAGCCTGGAGCTGGCGTACCTGGCCACGGTGCTGCTGGTGATCATCATCGGCAATCCCGGGCTCGTCGCCGACGCGCTGGGCGCACGCACCAGCGGGCTGGTGGCTGGGGACACCGCATCGGGGACGGCAGGCGGCCGGCAACAGGGCATGGCGTCGCAGGGTATTGGCTCGGTGATCCCGGCCTTTGTCGAGCGCGCGATGCGCGAGGTGGAGCGCAAGCAGGAGAGTGCCGCGAAGAGTTGGAACTGGTTCGTCGAACGCACGTCGCAGCTATGGTCGGCATCGTGGAACTGGCTGCGCGGGCTGTTCGATTGGGTCGGCGCACAGACGACTCCGCCTGCTCCGTCAGCCCAGACCGAACCCGCGAAGGGTCCCGTGCGTGCCAGTCAGTAGCCGACCGCGCGCCGCGACGGAACCTCCGAACGCTCCGGCACGTGTTATCCAGCAGGAGAACGCCGCTGGTCGGGTCTTGGAATGTGAACGACGGGGGGCCTGGGATCGCCAGGCTCCAGCCTGGCAGACAAGCGAATGGGGACCGAACGATGACGACGATCAATGAGCAGCAACCGGTCGCGGGGCAACAG
>Ga0315273_10005776_pt1 | contig 15364 bp, 19 predicted proteins | sample YL17G02_0_MG_FD_205753 | JGI IMG/M metagenome (GOLD analysis project Ga0315273, IMG submission 205753) | Sediment microbial communities from Yellowstone Lake, YNP, Wyoming, USA - YL17G02_0 | ecosystem: Environmental > Aquatic > Freshwater > Lake > Sediment | place: USA: Wyoming | collected...
TCGCCGCATTCAGAATTTCATTAAGATTATCCACCTTGTAGAGCGCCCGTTTGCGGTGACGGTTCGGCAGGAGTTGCCGGATTTCACTGGTGACCCGCGCTACCGACTCTATGCTATCCGCCGACACATAGATTTGATCCAGAACACCTGCCGGTTTGAAATAGCGCATCACCGAGATGGGCAACACCGCGGCGTAATCGGTAACCTCCGCTTGGCCAAAGGTGCTGACGCGTTCCCTGAAAACACCGATCACGGTGAACCTGACGCCGTAAAGGGTCACAGTACCGTTATAGAAGAGCTCGCGTTCCAGATTCCCGGCAAGAATTTCCGTAACCAGGCAAACCTTGTTCCGGAACCGTTCGTCATTCTCGTCCAGGAATCTGCCCCGGATGACTTCGATATTGCGCACTTCCTTGTACTCCGGGGTCGTGCCGATCAGCGTGACGACATGGCCGACTCCCTCCAGAAAAACCGTGGGGTAACTCAAGATAAGCGGGGCGGCATTGCGCACTCCTGCAACCTGGTTCCGGATCGCATTCAAATCACCGTTGTTCAGCCTGTCCTCAAGGACATAGGCGTTCAGCATGGCATCCGCCGCTTCCTGATAGACGGAGATCAGATTGGAACCAATTCCGCGGATTTGTTCCAGCGTATAGTTTCTGCCGCTGATTCCCGCCACGACTACCAGAACCAGGCAGGCCGTTCCCACAACCATGCCCAGCGAAGTCAAGACAGCACGACCCCAATTGCGACCCAAGGCTGCGGTTGCGGTTCGGAGGATCTCGTGGATTGGCAGTAAGGGCGCCGAGACCTTTATCCTCTTCCGGGACAGGATCTTCGGGTTGCCATCGACTGGCGCATCGAGACTCATTGTTTCCTGGCGTCGCCGGGATGGGTGACCACCCTGTTGCCTTCTTCAACTCCCTCTAAGATCTCGATTTCCTCTGGAGTGATCAACCCTGGAAGTACCGGTCTTAAAACGGTGTGGACTCCATTGGACAACATGACGGCAGGTTTTCCATTGTCATTGAAAACGGCAGTCCTCGGAATGACCAACGCTCCTGCTTTACCGGCTGTAACGATTTGAACTTTCACATTGATGTTCGGCATCAGTTCCTTCGGTTCCCCGTCAAAGGCGCAAAGTGCGTATCCGACGAAGCGATTGCCCAGCGCCACAACCTGTTGCGCAGGCCGATCGACAACTCCATTCCAGCGCTTATCAGGCAGTCCGTCCCAATCGATCAGTGTTCGCTGACCCTTGACCACCCTGCCCAAATCCGGCTCATCAATATAGGCCCGGAGCCGAACCTTGCCCGGCTGGTACAATTGAGCCAACAGTTGTCCCTTGCTGACGTAGGATCCCTGGTTGACCGCCAGTGAGTAAATGACGCCGCTCTGGCGGGCCAAAATAGATCCCGCCTGCACCTGCTGCTCGAGTAACTCGACTTGCCTGATCAGCTCACTGACTCTGTCTTGCAGCAACTGTTTCTCGTCATCAGTGTGACGGTGCAGGAGACCTTCTTCCTTCTGTTTGAGACCCTCCATGCGGAGTTGAAGCAGCTCCACCTGTTTTTGCAAGTTCTCCACCGCTTCCCTCGTGGTCGCCCCTTTCTTGAGGAGATTCTCTTCGCTCATAAGATCTTCGCGCTGCTGTCTTAGCTGTAGCGTAGTCTCCACGATCGAGGATCTCATCGCCGCCACCTCTTCCTTGGGGGCTCCGGCAGCCACCATCCGCGCCTCGTTCTTGGCTTGGATGAGAGCCGCTCGCGCTTCGGCAAGCGCCGTCATGAGCTGTTGCGATTCCAGGCGCATTAAGAGTTGGCCCCGGACGACCTCAGATCCTTCGTGAGTGGGCATGTTCGTAACAAATGCGTCGAAGGGGGCAAAGATCTCGGCTCGGCCAACAGGTTCGATGATTCCATTGGTGCTTACCACAGCCCTGAGTTCCCGGCGAACGACTGTGGACAGCATCAGCTCAGGCGTTTTTGAGCCGCTGCTCAGGACATGGTAACCGACAGACATCCCCAGGAGGATCAGGGCAGCCAAAATGATCCAGATGATATTTTTTGCAGACATCAAACCACCAATTCACAGTCACCGATCTGAGCGCTGGTACTCCCGGGTGTTCCGAAGACACGGTATGTGCCTCAAAACGACTTGTCAAGGAGGAACAGGGAGCGCAAGCGCGCCCCGGTGTCCGCCGCCCGACTCTCTGAAATTTTCGCCGGCAAGAATCCCCCTGAAATATGCGGTGTCCTAATCCGGGCAGGCTGATTCCCTGGAAAATCTCTCAGTTCGTTCCCTGGCCGGCGTCATGCCGGCCCGCCAATCGCTTCTGGATGACTTCGTAAACTTCCGCGGGCGTAATGTCCATGCACAGATTCCAACGGCACTTGCTCTGGCGGCCGTTAGACACCGAAAAGCATGGACTGCACGCGATGCCTCGATAGATGACGCTGACCCGGCTGCCCAACGGTCGCCACAAAAGCGGTGTCTCCGGCCCAAACAGAACCACAACATCAATATCCGTCATGGTCGCAAAGTGGGCCGGCCCGCTATCGTTGGTGATCATCACCGCCGATCTGCCGTAAAGCGTCAGCAACTCCCGCAGCGTGGTCTTTCCGACGACCGACCGACAGCGGATATGGCCCACGCTCGCTTCCAGCTTGCCGATGGCATCCGCTTCCTTCTCGCCTCCCGTCAGCAACACGAACGAATTTGGGGTGCCGGCCAGAATCACCTTCGCCAACTCGACGTAGCGTTCGTCCGGCCACTTGCGCAACGGAATCGTCTCCCGGTCACTGATGTTGGAGTTCAGCAGAATCAGCGTGTCCTGAGGACCGGCCCCGACCTCCGCCAGCGTACGCTGGACACTGGCAAGCTCCGCAGCGCCCGGCTTGAACCGCCATGGCAGCGCCTCAGGGGCTTTCGGAACAAACTCGATGCGCGGAAGATCCTTTGCGGGTTTTTCCACCGCTTTGGCCATGATCTCAAACATCTGGCCAACATGAACGTGCGGATTAAACTTCACCCGATGCGTCAACAGATTTCCGCGGTAGGGGCCGTCGCCAAAATAGGCGTGACACCCCACGCGCCGGCGGCAGCCGCTGAGCAATCCGATAAGGGCCGTGGCCCGTGAAAAAAAATCCAGGTCCACGGAGCAGTCAATCCGCTTGCTGCGAATGCTGCTCAGTGCGCCCAGCACACTCCTGACCAGGTGCGCCAGCGAATCCGTGCGCACGGTATAAATGTTTTCCGGCAGAACATAGTCCAGTATTTCCAGCAGCCCCCGGCTTTCCTCAAAGGTCAGAAAGTAAAGGTTGCGGCGCCCTACCAGCTCCGTCAACGAATGCACTGCCGGACCGAGCGTGACCAACGCGCCAAGCTCCGAGAGCTTGATGATTAAAACACTCATCGGTGTGCCTGGCGCCGACGAGGGCTTGAATATTGCGCGCACTGCTGTCCGCGGGGCGCTGGCGAGCAGACACAACGGTATGCCAACCCATGCGTCAACCCGTCGCATCGTGGAAACTTTCATGCAGGTCCCCGGCGAGCGCAAGCTCGCTTGCGCTTCGGCTCCTTCCTCTATGGCGTTTAACGATTTTTAAGCAACACTCGATCCAACACCTGCAGCATCTGGGTGCCCCCCAATTTCAATTCCTCTTGCCGGGCCGAAGGCGCGAGAACGAAGACACGCCCCCCATTCCGCCACAGCGCTTCGAATTCTTTCCTTGTCAATATGACCCGCGGCGCGTCCGGGTACTTCATTCCGGGCACCAGAGAGTATGCGACACCGTCGAACAGCTCGACGCGCAATGGCTGGTAGAAGCTGAGCGAGTTGGCGGATTCGAAATCTCCTACCACCACCAGGTGGTCGCCCGCGCGCGCCTCGCGTGCGACGGCCAGCGCAAACTTCTTAGAGGAGATCATGTCTTCGCAGATGATCAGACTCCACTGAATCATGCAGCAGACGATCATCATGACGGCCGCCACGACGATGGCCGCGTGCATCCGCTGGCGACGTGTTTCGAACCAGAGCGCGGCCATGAAGCCGATAGTCAGCGAAACAATCGTCACCACCGCCGGCTTCAGCAGGTTCCGCTGGATCGCTACGGGCATTTCCGCCAGGATGCTGAAATCGGTCTCTTTGATCATATGCGCACGCGAGTCGGACGCGTTTTCGAACCCATGACCGGCGACAACGAACCAAGTACCCACCCCCACTCCAGCCGCCAGGCCCACCAGGCTTAGAACGGCCAGTCCACGGAACCCCCACTTTATCGCGCTGCTCCCATCGGTCCTGCCCAGAGTCATACCGACCAGAAGCGACAGCGCCGGAAGCAGCGGGAACGCGTAATGCTCCAGTCTTGCGGATATCGAGTAAAAGCCCAGAAGGACGACCAGCCAGGCCAGGGCCAGCTTGAAGACCGTGCGCTGACTACCGTCGGCCGGCCTGCGGCGCTCTGCAAATGCCGCCGGCAGAAATGCCGTCCATGGAAAGAACCAGACCGGTATCAATGCCCAAAATGTCAGGAGCGGCACCGACCAAAGAATGGGTGGGTCATGCTTGCCGAAGAAGCGCAGGAATTGCTCATTGATGAAAAAAGACCAAAGGAAACCCTGATTCCGAACTGCCGCCAGCCAGTGCCAGGGCAATGCCAGCACGAGGAATAGCAGCAAGCCGGGCAGCACATGCAGCTTGCGCCACTTCGGCCACTCGCGCACAAGAAGAAAAAACGCGGCGACGATGCCGACCGGGAAAGCCATCCCGATCAGGCTCTTGGTCATGACTGCACCGGCCAGTGCGGTGTAAAAGAGCAGAGCATGGCGCAGCGAATGGAGCGGATCCTGATACCACTCCAGAAACGCATACATGGCAAGCGTCAGAAACAGCACCATCCAGATGTCGTGCAGTGCCTCGCGCGTAAAGAGATAACTCCCTGCCGAAAAGGCCGTGCACAGGCCTGCGATCATTGCAGCCCACTCACCGGATGCGCGCCGCGCAATCAGCGTCACCACCCCTACAAGCGCCAGCACACCGAGCGCCGTGGGCAGCCGAAGCGCAAATTCATTGATGCCAAAGATCTGAAAGCTGCCAGCGGTCACCCAGTACATGAGCGGCGGCTTCTCAAGAAACCTCACCCCGTTGGAGTAGGGGGTCACCCAGTCGCTGCGTTCAACCATTTGGAGCGCCACTTGTGAATAGTGGCCCTCGTCGTAATCGATCACCGCCCGGCTGCTCGATGTAGGAAGATAGACGATCGCCGTCAGCACTAACGGAAGCAGCACCGCCAGCTTGCTCCAACCGTTGGCCGATCGCGTCTCCATCATTGTTCAGATCTCCTGCTCGGGCCCCTGAGCCGGCGTGGGCGTCTGCATGATTATGAAGATAAGCTGAAACGCGCTCACGGTGAAAGATAGTAGTTCGGTTTTTCCCGGCGGGAGCAGAATAGCACCGGTGGGTGGGAATCTCCCGGAATTATCCTACGCGGCACGTGAGACCGAGAGTTTTCCCGAAGCTGGGAGACCCAGTAGGCCAAAATTGTGAGGAGAAGCGTCCCCCCAGCTCGGGGGACGCTTCTCCTCACCCTTTTGCAGTCGGTGGCAGGGCGCACTATCCCTGTTGCTGCCCGGTCACGATTGGCGATGGCCACCGGCCCGGCGCTCCGCACGCTTCAGTCGATGCCATCAAACAGCCGGCCCACGGCCTCCCAGGCAAGAAAATCCGCATCAGGTTCCAGCGTTCTTGAACGGCGGGGCGGTGGCGGGCGCTCGGGGGGGTGCCAGAGATTGAGGTGGCGCAGGATCTTTTCGATGACCGAGGGGTTATCGATAAAGCTGATGATGCGTAACTGGCCGCCGCATCTGGGACACACAAGCGGATCGGCAGACCAGACTCCACGGCTGGCGAGAGCGTGGACGTGCGGATGGAGATTGAGGTGGTCGCCGTAGCTCTGAACGGAGATGACGACGCCCGGGAGGGCGGATGGATCCAAGGCAACCTCCTGGAACATCTCCCTGAGGGCCTGCCAGGCCGACTTGCAGAGCAGGCCGAGTTTCTTGGGGTGGTATATGAAAATGGAGCGCAGGAGTTTGGGGATGGTGAAGACGTATTGGGCGTGGCTGACCTGCTCCAGGATGTGCGTATCGAGCCACTCGGCGAAAAGCAGGACGCGCTTCTGCTGGCAAGAGGGACAGAAGAGTCTGCATTTACAGGAATAGGCGAGGATCGTCTGGTAGCGGCAGCCGCCGCAGGCAAGACGGGCGAAACCTCGATGCAAGTCTCCACTCCCTACATAACAGCCAGGGGTGGAGATTGAGCGAGAAAATCGAGCAGTCGGCCGGAGCTTTCGGATCAGTAAGTCCGACTTTTTGCCGAGCTTGTCGATGTTGAAGCCGGCCTCCCTTCCAGAGCACCTCCGATTGCCCGTGCACTACCTGATGGTGAGATAGACGAGTTAAGCTTTTCGTGAGCAGGAGAAACTAATCTGCCTACGCATAATCGCCGTCGGGGATGAAGCAGATTTCCTGGCTTTCGGGTTTTTCTGCAACCTCAAGTTCGAACCTGCGGGCAATCTGCCGAACCTCGGCTTTGGTGAGGTCTCCCAGCGGAAACAGCGCCCTGGCGAGTTGTTCTTGCGTCAACTCAAATAGAAAGTAGGCTTGGTCTTTGCCGGGATCCTTGCCGCGGAGTAGCAAGAACCTGCCGCTATCCTCGTCGCGGACGATCCGTGCATAGTGACCCGTCGCCACATGAGTGGCATCGACTTCCTCGGCCAGGCGGAGAAGGCGGTCAAACTTCATGTGGCTGTTGCACAGGACGCAGGGGGACGGAGTCAAACCATCGCGATAGCTTTCATTCTTTAAAAAGTACCATCGTGAAGAAATGCTGGGAGCGGCGGCAGGATTGAAGGCAAAGGCCAGGAATTTTGCCTCGGCAGCCGGTCGACCAGTTCAGCCGAGGAAATGGCGGAGGGGCGGGAAAAAATCGGCTTGGAAACCATGCCAAGATTAGAAAAATGGAAAAACGATGGGTTGAACGGCAACTTGGAGCCGCCGGAACTCGAGGCAAAACATACACAAGGAGTTCTTAAATCAGCTCACAGAATAAGAGAACACAAGTCCCAAAAATATTTGAGTGGCGGCCACAGGTGCGCCCGCGCCTTGCCGTTTTGCCATTGTCCCTGAGGCACGGCTGAACCAGATAGCGTACAATAATCCCGTGTGTTGCATATCAATGTTCCCAGTGACAACAAGGAAAAGCGATGACCCAGCAAATTGTGATCAAGACATCAGACAGAGACTCGCTCAAGGGGCTGGTCGAGTCTGCTTTGGACAGGGAAAAAAAACTCCTCCAGGCATCAATTGAAAAAACCCGCGCTCGATTGGCCGAGTTCGAAGCGCGGTTCGGGATGAGCTCGATGGATTTCGAAAAGAGGCTGACGGCGGGAGAGATCAAAGAAACTCCCTCCGGCACCGAATGGCGCATGGAGATTGGCATGCTTCAGCTGCTCGAACGGAAATGCACCTCCATTGAAGAGTCCAGCATTGTCGATTGAAGAGTATTACCAAGCACAACTGGCCGCTGTTGCATCCTCGCCGTATGTGCAAACATACGACATCGAACTCGATAAACGCGGCCCGAGGCTGGGACTGATCTGCGGTGAAGTTCGGTTTCTGGGCGGTTTTCTTCTGTTCTATCGGGAACTGGTGGACCTCGAATTCGAGCCGCTGCGGGCGATGTATAGCTATCATTTCCAAAAGGCCGATTCGCAGCTGATCTTCCGTTACGACGACACCGCGCATCATCCGGATCTTTCCGGCTTTCCACATCACAAGCACTCAGGAACGGAAAGGAACGTGATTCCCTCCAATGCGCCAGACCTGCCGCGTGTGCTGCGCGAAATCGAAAGCCTGTTGTAGATCAAAATGCCGTCATCTCAAAGGCCAACCCTGAAGAGCTTTGCTTACCCTGCGATCCTGACGCCAGAACGAAAGGCGGGTGGCTTTGTCGTCACTTTTCGCGATCTCCCCGAAGCGATCACACAAGGGGAGGACGTCGCCGAAGCTGTCTGCCAGGGCGCCGATTGCCTGGAAGAAGCCATCGCCGGGAGAATCAGGCGCGATGATTCCATCCCGGAACCTTCGAAAGCGCGCAAGGGCGAGCATGCAGTCCCGGTCCCGGCCCACATGGCCGCCAAGGCTGCTATTTACCTCGCCATGAAGGAAGCGGATATCACAAAAGTGCAGTTGGCCAAGCGCCTGAAATGCGACGAGAAGGAAATTCGCCGACTGCTCGATCCGCGGCACAAGTCCAAGATTGACCGGATCGAAGCCGCTTTGGAGATCTTGGGCCAGCAACTGATCGTGGGCTTCCGATTCGCATCACCAGCATCATTGCGGCGGACAATGAGGCAATGGCGATACACACTCGGAATGTGTATAATTGCCATGGAGGCAAGCCACCATGCGCAAGAGGATCAACATCACGCTCCCGCAAGAGACGATCAAATTGATGGATCGCATCGTCGCGAAGGGAAATAGAAGCGGGTTCATCAAAGAGGCGGTCGAGCATTATGTTAAGAGGATCGGCCGGACTAATCTCAGGAAGCAGTTGAAGGAGGGCGCCGTTCGCGAAGCCGAACTCGATTTGCGCATCGCCGAGGAATGGTTCGATCTGGAAGAGGAGCGATGCGCGGAAGCCAGGAAGTGACATTCCCCAAACGGGGAGAAGTCTATCTGGTCAACTTCGATCCGACGCTCGGGGCCGAAATTCGAAAGACGCGCCCGGCCTTGGTTCTGCAAAACGACATATCCAATCGTCATAGCCCGATCACGATCGTGGCGGCCATAACATCCCAAGTCCGAAATCCGTTGCGCCCCACCAACGTGCTCGTGTGCTCTCCCGAGGGAGGATTGATTGCCGACTCCGTAGTGCTGCTCAACCAAATCCGTCCGATCGACAGGCGCAGACTCGCCAGGCGTCTCGGCGCCTTGAGACCTCAGACCATGGCGAGAGTCGACAGGGCTCTCCAGATAAGTGTGGGGCTCTTGAAAGTCTGAGATTGTGCGGAGCTTTTGAATGGCTGCGAGTTTTCTGAGTATGAAGAATACAAAAGAATTCCCCTTTGAAAAGGCAAGGCGGGTAACCCGCCGCGAATTGGCCGGCGCCCGCAGGGCAATTGAGGATAAAACCGGAGCGCCCCGACATGTTTGCGGCAGACCACCGAAGGCGGAACCGGACAGGTACCTGGCAACCTCGATTCGCCTGCATCCAAAGGTGGTCGCCTGGGCGCGGAGAGAAGCCAGAAAACGTGGCATAGGCTACCAGACCATCATTAACGAAGTTCTCCTCGAAAGGGCAGTTTAGCGAGGTCAGGATTGCGGCTTCGATGCCAAGGAGCGACGAATGAGATCCATTGAGGATTTGCCAGAGAAAGAGCGGCTGGCTCTCGAGGAGTTAAAATCGGGGATTCGGCTGGCGTTTCCGGGTTGTTCCTTCCAAACAACACTCTTCGGATCCAAAGCCCGGGGCGATGCGGAGCCTGACTCCGACATGGATGTCCTGGTCGAGCTTGGAATCCCCCAAATCTCTTTTTCAGAAAGGCGGAGGCTTCAGCGCATAGCAGGAGAAATTTCTCTTAAGTCAGGAATTCTGTTTTGTCTCCTCATTGTTGACCGGCACACGCGAGAAGAAAAGGGTGATTACTCAATCTTCCAGAACATCCGGGAAGAAGGGATCGCGGGCTGAGCCGAAAGGAGATTCGAGAGCTGCTGTCACTCTATTATGCGAATATCAGGAATTCTCCGGCGGACAAATCAGGGGAATCATCTCACGTTTATTGCGGCGGTAAACCCGGAAATCTTCACGGTCCACCGTGATGACACTGTGCCTCGGGAACAGTTCGCTCATGCGGATCAGACAGAGATCGGCGAGGTCGGGATGACGATCGGCGTACCGGCCTGCGAGAGCCTCAAGTTGCGGCAGGTGGTCGTTGCAGTTGAAGCTGATTTTAACAAGGCCATCGCGCATCATGGCAAGCACCAGGGGAACGCTTTGCAGATGGAACGCGGTCTCCGCCAGCACCGGCTCGCAGGTAAGCAAAGGTTCGGTCACGAGCTCGGCCAGGCTGATTGCCCAATCATGGTGGTTGTCGGTGCGATTGGCGAAAGCAACGAGAAAACCGGCATCGGCAATGCCTTTCATGGTTTGGAGAATCCCTTGCGGCTGGACAGATCCCTGGGACCACGAATGGAGCCGGCGAGCCGCATGAAAGTTCGATCTGCGTTCGCGGCTTTCGCCTTCTCGATTTGCTCGCGGACAAGTTGCCCCTGCGACACGCCGGCGCGAGCAGCCGTATCTTCCAACCACTTCGCAAGATCCTTTGTAAGACGTATGGTAATTGTCTGACTCATATGTCAAATATGTAATCGAAGGCGTCTCGTAATTCAAGCTCCTTTTCCAGAGACGCCGTACAAGGACCACGATGAGCCTCGGACGCAACGATCCCTGCCACTGCGGCAGCGGCAAGAAATACAAGAAGTGCTGTCTCACGAAGGATGAACAGGCCAAGGCCGCCACCCAGGCTAAGCCGGCCGATCCGGCGTCGCCGGTCCAGCCAACAGCCAAGTCGCACAACTCGCCGAAGCCGCCGCCGGATCCTCGCATCGAGGCCGGCAACGCACGCTGGAGCGAGTTTGAAGCTGCCGGCTACGAAGGCAAGCTCGACATCTTCGCGCGGACACTTGACGATCCGGATCTGATGGACGGGGAAATGGCCTTTGAGATGCTCAAGCTGCTCTTTGGCGAAACGATCGAGCACGGCGAGCGCGACCGCTTTGACGCGCTGGTCGCGAGTCTGCGCGAACGGCGTCCCGAGGCATACGCCGAGGAGTCCCACTACTTCCTCAGTTGGCAGGTCACCAACGCGGTGGCCGCCGGACGCGGCGACGCCGTCCGCTGCCTCGCCCTTGAACTGGCAGCGCTGGCAGGAAAACAGATCGACGTCTTCAACCGCGTCGAGAATCAGCTCGCCTACCACGGCCATTTGTCCACGCTCGTCGAGGCCATGCGCATTGCATGGCCGCAGGTCAAGTCGTCGAGCAACATCGTCCCCTGGGGCATCGACGAGTTCAGTACCAGGGCGACGGCTTACGAGCTTTTGGATTATGTCGAGCGCACTCCCGCGCCGGACGCCGCCGATTCCGCGCTGCGCGAGCGGCTCGAATTCTGTAGCAAGGCCGATCCTGCGCGCCTGTCCGCCTATCTGGCCCACCTGACCGGCCGGGCCGGGCGGCAGTGGACAATGAGCGATTTCGAGTTTGCCCCACCCAGCCGCCCGCGCCGCGATTGGGACGAGGAAGAGGAGGCGGCGGAAGCAGAGGAGTAAGCAACCGCCCAACCGTCCGGCGAGCAGAACCTCTACCATCTGACCCTCGAATTCCTCGGTTATCTGCAGCGTGTCGAAGGCGTGCCTTACGCGAAAGGTGAATTAGCGCGCAGCGAGCTGCAACAGTTCATCCTGGATCGCCATTCAGGCAGGTTGGAATACCAGGAAAGTATGCTGCAGGCCACGCAGAGGGACCTGGACCGCCGACAGAAGCGCCGGCGGCCGCCTAAACGGGAATTCAGGCGATACGAACATGTGCTCATTCCCGACAGCGAGCGGCTGGATCGATTCATGAGTGGCTTGCTCGGCATGATGAACCAGCTCTATTATCGTACCGCCGCCTTTTTCGAGATCATCCCCGCGTGGCTCCGCTTCCTCGAATCGTGCGGCCTGATTGACGCCGAGGCGCGCGCCAGGGCGATTGGCAGCCTGGCAGGCTTGGCAGGTACTCTGGATCGTATTCTCGACAAGTTCCGCGCGGATCCTGCGCCGCGCCAGGCGTGCGAACGTTGGCAAGAACAGGCAAATAGAACTCTCCCTCAATGAATGGATCAAAAATGGCGGGAATTGCGATTGTTGACAGCCATCCGGGCGCCGGCAAAACCACCCTGATCCAGCGCCTGCTCGAATCCAACAAGTCACGCGCCGTCCAGGCCTCAAGATGCCTGGCCAGGCCAGGCTCGGGGGACTGGAAAGAAGAGCGCGGTCACCTTCCCGGCAAGACAACCTCGCGCCACGCTGAATTGAGCAAGTGGCTCGAGGCAGGGGCTGAAGATGCAAATATGCTGACATACGATCCGGACAAGATTGACCTCGAATCCCTCATCCCGCAAGTGGATGGAGGGTTCGGTGCATGGGACGAATGGGTGCTTGAGGCAGAGAACAGCCGGCACCCTCGTGTACACTGTTCCGTCTATGTGCTTCGGCCGCTGCCCGATTCGGCTCGCCTTGTCGAAGAAAGGGAAAGCATCGTGGCTCACCTGCCCTTTGATGAGTATCTCCGGCATGCGGGCGACGACCTTCCGCCGCAAGAAACCCTCGAGCCGGCCGATGACTCGGTTGAGGAAACACATATCGACATCCCGATCGATCTGGAGCTTCCGGAAAGGCTGGCGGAAGTGGGTGTTGTGCTGAATGAGTCGGAGCGAAACCGGTTGCGCACTTTGATTCAGGAGGGGATTCCCATCCGGTCAAAAAGGCCGGCATTGCGGCCCGAGTGCGCCCGCATGCCGGCCGCTGAGGTCGTGATCATCAACCTGCATCACGAAGATGAGCGTCCACTGGCTGAGGCGACGCACGCGCAGATCGTCGGGTTCTTCAAGGACTGGAAGCTCCGCTCTCAGATTGAATACCGCTCGCTCGTGACCCGGGCAGGAGTTTACCTGGCCAACCTCCAGGATGCTAACGATCCGGGAACACAGAAGGCCCTGGCGCAAATCAAGCGCAAGCTCCGCGGCCGGTATTGAACGCGGCGAGCGCATGATATCTGATCGTGTGACCGCTGCACGCCGATAAGTCTTCTATGCGCATGAGTTATCTGGTCTGCTACGACATTTGCGACGAGAAGAGGCTGCGAGCCGTCTTCAAGAAAATGTGCGCCTATGGAGATCATCTTCAGTACTCCGTCTTTGAGTGCCAGCTCACTCCAATGGATCTGGCGCGCTGTCGGACTGCGCTCGCTGCCAACATCGATCACAGGGAAGACCAGGTCCTTTTCGTGAATCTTGGCCCGGCCGAGGGGCGCGGCGACCGAGTGATCAGCGCCCTCGGAAGGGCCTATACCCCTAGCGCGCATGGATCTGGTTGAGGCAAGCGGCGGAACTGTTACCCCGGTGGATTACAAACACGGTGACCCGCACGAAACCGATAAGGGCATCGAGCTGTGGCCGGCCGACAAGCTGTTTCCGAAAAGGCGCCGGCGCCGGGCATTCGGAGGCTGGTCGCGCCCAGGGACGACCTGCGGCCCGCTTATTTGAACACCCAGGGAATGCGCGTTGGGAAGTCGGGCGAGGTTATGCAGGTTCGCGAAAAGGAAGAACTCAAACAGGAGATCCGGATCGGCGAGATTTCCCAGCTCAACCTGATGGGCAACATCCAGGTCTCGACGCAAGCCATCCAGAGCCTTTGCTATGCGGGTGTGCCCGTTTGTTACTTTTCGCAGGGCGGCTGGTTTTACGGCATCACCACGGGACTCAACACCAAGAATGTCTTCTTGCGCAAAGTTCAGTATCGTCTGGCCGAGGAAGACTGGTTTGTGCTCTCCCTGGCCAGGCAGCTCGTCGCCGGCAAGATTCGAAACCACAGGACCATGCTTCAAAGGAACCATATTGAGCCAAAGGCGGTTACCCTGCAGCAGATGAAAAGCATGGCGGAACGGGCTGAGCAGGCGCAGAAAATCGAGGAATTGCTGGGAATCGAGGGCAATGCCGCGCGGCTCTACTTCGGCGATTTCGCCGGGATGATCAAGACCGAGGAGGAACCGGATGCTCCAAAGCAGTTCGGATTCAATTTCTCTCAGAGGAACCGGCGCCCTCCGCGCGATGCGGTGAACGCCCTGCTGTCGTTCGCTTACAGCCTGCTCGCGAAGGATTGCACCATCGCCTGTTACGCCGTGGGCTTCGATCCGATGATGGGGTTTTACCATCAGCCGCGCTTCGGCCGTCCGGCCCTGGCGCTGGATCTGATGGAGCCCTTCCGGCCGCTGATCGCCGAGTCGGCTGCGCTGAGCGCCATAAATAACCGGATGGTGCGCCCGAAGGATTTCGTGGCCGCCGGCCCCGCAGTCTCACTCACGGTCGCGGGAAGAAAGGGATTGCTCCACTCTTATGAGCTGCGCATGGACACGCTGGTAACGCACCCGATTTTTGATTATCGCGTCAGCTACAGGCGCTTGCTGGAGATCCAGGCCCGGCTGCTTGCCCGGTATCTGCAAAGTGAAATCGGCGCTTATCCCGTTTTCGTAACACGCTGAGCGGCGCCGCGAGCGGTGGGGTGATGAGAAAAACACAGAGGGCGCTCGCGCCCCGGAACTGTGAGGAGAATCAAGCACTTATGCGAGTAACAATCGGTCTGGCAGCAAAATTCGGCCTTACTCGCGGGTTGCGCTCGGAATCCAGACGGCAGATCCTTGACAAATTGAGGGTTGGGCGAGATGCTGTTTCCGCGATCAGCTGATCGCGGCCCCATTGAAGCGACGGGGATGCTCAATGCCATCGGCGGGATTGCGGACTTCTCCGTGCTCAGGGGTTCGAGGTCGCTGTGATGAGGTGACGGACGAGGCCGCCCCAGCGCGCATCGACGTGGAAGTCGCGCGCCTGATAAAAGCGCCGGATCAGAAAATCAGTCTTCACCAGCCTCGTTCCGCGCGCGGTCATGCGAACGCAGAAATCCTCCACCAGCACGCTGGCGATTCCCCTCCCCGTGAGCGACGGCGCCACCACCAGCGCGCTCAGATAGACGACGTCCTTACCCTGAGGCAGCCAGGTCAGGCCGCCGACCACCTGCTCACTGTCATCGGTCACGACGAGATGCTGCTCCTGCTCCGAGATCTTCTTCGGGTAATTCGATTCGTGCAGGAGCCTGTAGAGGTGCCCGATTTCGGCGGGAGAGACCGGATCGCGCACCACGTAGCGCATGCCCCGCCGGTCCTCGATCTCTGAACGCACGATCACCCGCTTGTGTTCGCTTGCGCCGATCGCCAGGACCTCCAGCCGCTGCTCGCGGCGCGCGCGGAAACACCATCCGGCTGAACACCTCGCGATCCGCGAGATCGCCCAGGGATGCCTGCAGCTCGTACAGCTCCTCCAGGTGGGGCGCCGGGGCGCAAGGCTGGCGGATCAATCTCCGCCTCAGATCGCTGATATAGGCCACGGAAAGCGCGCCGAGATCCGGGCGGCATGCGCCAAAGCGAGGCAAAACGGGTGCGCGCGACGGGTGCTCGGACAGCGCCATGAGCCAGTAGAGCGTGTCGCGCA
>Ga0315273_10005777_pt1 | contig 15362 bp, 16 predicted proteins | sample YL17G02_0_MG_FD_205753 | JGI IMG/M metagenome (GOLD analysis project Ga0315273, IMG submission 205753) | Sediment microbial communities from Yellowstone Lake, YNP, Wyoming, USA - YL17G02_0 | ecosystem: Environmental > Aquatic > Freshwater > Lake > Sediment | place: USA: Wyoming | collected...
GTTCGATGAGCGGGGAGCGGAAACGGAGCCATGGATCGGATTGAGACACCGGCACCGAGGCGAAAGCCGCCGGCAAACAGCTATCCCCGATTCCTACAGTCACCGCGCCGTCTCCTCGACTCTACTTCGCACGGGTCCTGTCGTCGGCGCAGCCCGCGCCGTGCTCGCTGGGCGCCCCGCCTAGCCGCAAGGGGGTCCTTCCGGTCGCTCCAGTCGGTCGCGACTCATCTCCCATCGATGGGCATGCTGCTGAAGTAGCCCCGGGACTTCGCCCCGCATTCGCTGCGCGCGGCGCGGGCGCCCGACGCCGACGCCACCCGCGCGAATTTCGGATCGAGGCTAACCCGCTCGCAGCCGTACCAGCGTGAGCCGGTCCGATTCGTCCTGGTGAGCGAGCAGCCGCTCCGAGCGGTCCACGACCTCCACCGCCCCGAAGTGGCTGAGCCCGACTCGCGCCGACTCCGGAGTCAGCACCCACACCTCGGAACCCTTCGCGAGGACCCGCTCGAGCGCTTGGGGCTCGTCGACCACCTCCGTCGGATGGCGGACGTAGTAGAGGATCTGGGTTCGGACGTTGTTCGGAACGGCTACCACGAAGAGCCGTGCTCCCGCCGACATCTCGTCGTTCAGCCGCTGTGCGAGCGCCCGGTGCGGCCCGTACGTGTCGAAGCGCGCGGCGACGACCCGCTGCGTGACGATCGTCACTCCCCACTCGAGGGCGAGAGCGACCGCGAACGCAGTCGCGGGACGCACCCACTCGGAGACGCGGGGCGCAACGTCGAGAAGCCCCCGCGCGGCGAAGAACGCCGCCGGCGGCAGCACGGGAACGAGGTAGCGATCGTGCTTTCCCGCGCTCATGGAGAGGATCGCGAAGCCGACGGAGAGCCACGCCAGAAGCAAACCCCACACCGGGTCGCGCGGGCGCTCCCTCCACAGCGAGACTGCGCCAACGAGCGCGAACGGTGTCCACGGCAGCGCCATCCATGGTGCCGTATACAGGTAGAGGAGGGGCGAGGAGCGTCCGAGCTCGCCGCGAAAGCGCGCCAGGTTCTCGTCGCGCCAGGCATCGAGCACCGCGGGGTAGGAGAGATACGCGGCGAGGGGCCATGCCAGCACGAGAAGAGCAAACGCGGCGAGACCGCAGGGATCGAGGAAGAGCCGTGCGGCTCCGCTGCGTCGCGTCGTCATCGAGAAGAGAAGGGCTGCGGGAACGAACAGCAGCGGGCCGATCGGACCCTTGACGAGGAAGGCGACCCCGGCGGCAGTCCAGAACGCGGCGGCGAAGCGCCGCGGCCGCGGCTCTCCCTCGTCGAACAGGCCGCGCGCGAAGCTCCACATCCCGAGCGTTACCGCCGCGGCGAGGAGCAGGTCCGGGTCCGCGAGTTGCCCGCTCACCAAGACGTAGACCGAGCTCACCTGGGCGAGGCCCGCGACGAGGCCAAAGGTTCGCCCGAACCGCCGAGCGCCGAGGTCGGCCACGCAGAGGGCGACCGTCAACGAGGCGAGCACGCTCGGCAGCCGCGCTGGCCATTCCTGCTCGGTCCCGAAGGCGGCCATGGCCGCGGCCATCGACCAATAGACGATCGGAGGCTTCTGCAGCCGCGGCCGCGTGCCGATGGTGGGGATGAGCCAGCTTCCGCTCTCGAGCATCTCGCGAGCGCCCTGAGCGTAGCGAGCCTCGTGATAGTTGAACGCTTTTCCGCTCGCGGCGAGCGCGAAGAGCAGCGAGCCGCCGAAGGCGACGATCAACGCGAGCGAGCGCAGGCCGAGCGGGAACCGGCAGAGCACGGCGGGTGGCGGAACGTCCGCGAGCGGCATGCTCGAGCCGGCATCCAGGGTATGCTAGCCGCGACGGATGAAGTTCGTGATGAGCTCGTTCACGCGCTCGGCGCCCTCGATCGTCACGGCGTGCCCCGCGCCGTCAAGGACTTCGAGACGGGCGCCCGGGATGCTGCCCGCCACGCGCTCGGCTTGCGCGAATGGAACGAGGAGGTCCTCGGCCCCGGCGATGACCAGCGTCGGAACGGAGATTCGACTGAGATTGCCGACCCGGGTTCCGAGCCATGCGTCGAACGCGCGGACCTGGTGTCGGAGCGCGGGAAGCGGCGTCCGCGCTGCCATGGCACGGAGCGCCTGAGCGGTGGCCTCGCGCTTCGGCACCTCGGCGAGAAAGTGACGGCTCAGGAACCAGGGAAGCATCGAGCGGATCCGCGCCTCGGACTGCGGGGATTCGAACTCAATCCACGAGCGCAACACCGCCTCGAGACGCGCATCCTTTTCCACTGCTGGTGTGATCAGTACGAGCGCCCCGACGACGTCGGGATGGGCGATCGCGAGCTCGATCGCGATCGCCGCGCCCATGCTCGCCCCGACCACCGTCGCCGGCCCCTTTTCCGACAACGACGCAACGGCATCTTCCGCCATCGTGGCGATGGTCAGCGATTCGTCGGGCATCGGGCGCGAGGCGCCGATGCCGCGATGATCGTAGCTGACGACCATGAAGGAGGATCGAAGCCCGTCGATCTGCCGTCGCCAGCTCGTCCTGTCGACGGCGAAGCCCGCGATGAGAAGCAGGGCGGGGCCACTCCCGTCGACGTCGATCGCCAACCCGGGCCCGCTCGACCCGGCGCGCTCGACGTCCTCGACGGTGATCCGTCCTCCCGGTCCGGTTCCGCTCACGGACTCGAGGTCGATGCCGAGCTTCTTCGCGAGCGCGCGCGCGGCCGGCGCGGCCTTGACGCCTGCGGCCGGGGCTCGGCTCGGCACGGGCGGAGCGCGCCGTTCGGCTGCCGCCGGCGTCGCGCCCGCCGGCGCTCCTTCGATCTCGGGAACGAAGCTCTTCTCGAAGCTATCGCGGTCGAACGCCTCGCCGGGCTCGACGATCGCGCCGAGCAGCGAACCGATCGGAACGGTCGTTCCCGGCTCGACGTAGATCGCTGCGAGCGTTCCCGCAGCGAACGCTTCGACTTCCACCGAGACCTTCTCGGACTCGATGACGAGCAGGATCTGGCCCTTGTCGACGTTGTCGCCGGACTGCGCCCTCCATTCCACCACCGTGCCCTCGACCATCGTCAGGCCGAGGCGCGGCATCGTGACTGCAGCGGCCAATGCGAACTAGCCCTCGAGCGCGGAATGAACCGCTTCGACGACCTGCGCCGGAGACGGAATGTATGCGTCCTCGAGAATCGGGCTGAACGGGACGGGCGAGTGCGGAGCGGTGACGCGCCGGATCGGACCGCGCAGTAGATCGAATCCCTTGTCCGCCGCGAGGGCGGCGATGTCGGTGGCCATCCCACAACGCGGAGGCGCCTCGTCGACGACGACGAGGTAGCCAGTCTTCCCGAGCGACTGGAGAACGGTCTCTTCGTCGAGCGGCGAGAGCGTTCTGAGGTCGACGACTTCCGCCTCGATGCCCATCCCCGCGAGGGTCTTGGCGGCGGCAAGCGACGTATCGACCATCCGGCCGCAGGCGACGATCGTCACCGAGCCACCTTGCCGGGCAATCGCCGCTTTGCCGAGAGGCACGATGTAGGGTTCCTCGGGAACCTCGCCGCTCACCGTGTAGAGCGATTTCGGCTCACAGAAGATCACCGGATCGTCGTCGGCAATCGCGGCGAGGAGCAGCCCCTTGGCGTCGTACGGATTCGACGGCACGACGGTCTTCAAGCCCGGAATTGCCGTCGTCAGCGCGTGCAGCGATTGCGAGTGCTGCGCCGCCGCACGGACCCCCGCGCCGATCATCGTGCGCACCACGAGCGGGACCTTGGCCTTGCCGCCGAACATGTAGCGGAGCTTCGCGGCCTGGTTCAGCAGCTGATCGAAACAGACGCCGATGAAGTCCATGAACATGAGCTCCGCCACAGGACGGAGGCCCGTCGCCGCCGCGCCGACCGCCATGCCGATAAGGCCGGTCTCGCTGATCGGCGTGTCGATGACGCGGTCCGCGCCGAAGCGGCCGATCAGCCCCTTGGTCGCGCCCATCACTCCCCCCCAGGCGTCCTCCTTCTGCCCCGCGCCGCCGGCCACGTCCTCGCCGAGCACGATGACCAAAGGATCGTGCTCCATGGCTTGAAACAGCGCCTCGTTGATCGCCTGTACGAACGCTCGTTTGCGGCTTGCCATGGCGCCCTCCTCAGCTCGGATAGTTGACGTACACGTCGGTCAGGAGCTCGGACACGCTCGGCGGCGGACTCGCCTCGGCGAACTTCACCGCCTCGGCGATTGCCTTGGAAACCTGATCGTCGACAGCGCGGAGCGCGCTCGCCGAGACCTTCCCGCCCGACACCACCCGCTTCTCGAAGTTGTCGATCGGGTCGCGGCTGGAACGGACCTTCTCGGTCTCTTCCTTGCTGCGGTAGGTCAGCGGGTCGCCGACGTAGTGTCCGAAGTAGCGATACGTCTTGCATTCGATGAGCGTCGGTCCGTCGCCCCGCCTCGCGCGCTCGATGGCGGTCGACGCCTTCTCGAATACGTCGAAGAAGTCCATGCCATCGGCAATCACGCCCGGAATGCCGTAGCTCGTCGCCCGCACCGCGAGGTCGGGGATGTTCACGTGGTACTCCACCGGCGTCGCTTCGCCGTAGCCGTTGTTCTCGATCACGAAGACCACGGGCAGCTTCAAGATCGAGGCGATATTCAGGCTCTCGTGGAACGCCCCCTGGTTGGTGGCGCCGTCGCCGAAGAAGGCGATCGTGACGCCGCCGCTCTTGCGGACTTTGGCCGATAAAGCGGCGCCGATCGCCAGTGGGATGCCCGCGCCGACGATGCCGTTGGCGCCGAGCATCCCCTTGCTGACGTCGGCAATGTGCATCGAGCCGCCCTTGCCCCGGCAGATTCCGGTGCTCTTGCCGAAGATTTCGGCCATCATCGCATTCAAATCCACGCCCTTGGCGATCGAATGCCCATGGCCGCGGTGGGTGCTCGTCACGTAGTCGCCGTCGGCGAGCGAGGAGCATACACCGGCGGCGATTGCCTCTTCGCCTGCATAAAGATGCAGAAATCCCGGCACCCGGCCAGCCTGCGAAAGCTCGTTCAAGGTCTGCTCGAAGCTACGAATGGTCCGCATCGTCCGGTAGGTTTCGACCAAGCGATCACCGGAAAACTCCATGAGCGTCACCTCCGGAGTCTCTCCTAGCAAAGGCGCTCGCCGAAGGCCACCTTTACTCTCCGCACCTTTCGCTTTACTCTCCTCGCGTGCGGCGACGTAATGTCCGCTCCGCAGTAGGGGTCCTGATCGTGGCCTCGCTCGCGGGCGTCGGGTATCTGGTTCATTCGAGCCTCGAGGCCGGGAAGTCCAAACAGGTCGACCGCTCGAGTCTCGAAGGCATGCTGCCAGATGCGGTACAGTGGATACAGAACTTTCACCGCATCGAGATCCGGGACGGCAAGAAGGCCTGGGAGCTCGTAGCCGACGAGGCGCAGTACCTCGAGGGCGAGAACCAGGTCGTCGTCCGCAAGCCGCGGACCACGCTCTACATGAAGGATGGGGAGAAGGTCACGGTCACCGGCGATCAGGGCAAGGTCGAATTCGCGGGTAAAGATTTGCGGAAGGCGATGCTTCACGATAGCGTGGAGATTCATGTCCGAGGGTTCGTGATCCGCGCCAACGATGCGGTCTATGACCGCGGCACGGAGAAAATCGTCGCCATGGGTCCGGTCACGATCGTCGGAGAGCAGGTACAGGTGGCAGGCAACGACATGACCGTCTTCGTGAAGGAATCGCGCTTCGAGCTCAAGAAGCCGGTCCGGGTGACATTGTCGCCGAAAGCGCTCCAGACGTCCCGTCCCTCCTGAACCGCTGCATGTCCTTACGAAACGTTCGTGGAGGGCTCGGGCTGATCCTCGCTCTAGCCACCGCCATTTTTGCCGGTCCGGCGCCGACTCCCGCCAAGACCGATTCTACGGCATTACCGGGCATGGGAGATTTCAGCTTCACCTCGAAGAAGGAGCCGATCGAAATCACTTCGGAAAAGCTAGACTTCGATTACAAAAATCGACGTACGGTGTTCCATGGCGACGTAGACGTCATCCAGGGGAACGTGCACTTGCAGAGCGACATCCTGACGGTGGACTATGCCCAAGTCGGGGATAAGCAGGAGCTGAAGGCGGTCACCGCCGACGGACACGTGACCATCACGCAGGGACCCAAGAAGGCGACGGGGAACCACGCGGTGTTCGATCAGTCGAGTCGTACCGTCGTGCTCACCGGTAACGCCATGCTCGCGGAAGGCTCGAACCAAGTGAATGGCGACCGGATCATCGTCCATCCCGACGAATCGCGGATGGAAGTGCTCGGAGAGAACCGGCGCGTCAAAGTCATCCTGTTTCCGGGAGAAGGGCCGCTCGCCAGCGGCACCCCCGGCAAAGAGAAGACGAACCCAAAGCCGAGCGCAACCTCCGCGCCCGCGGTGACCCCGGAGCGGAACAAGGGGCCTCTCGGCACGCAGAATCCGTGAAGGCGTCCGCCGATGGCCCTCCCATTGAATCCTCGGACGACACCCCAGGCCGATCTGCACGTCGCTGACGAACGCGACGCCGCTTCACGGTTCCTCCGCGCCGAAAGCCTGAGCAAGACGTACGGGGGACGGACCGTCGTCAAGGGGGTGTCGATCGAGGTCCGCAGCGGCGAAGTCGTCGGCTTGCTCGGACCGAACGGGGCGGGCAAGACGACCACGTTCTACATGATCGTCGGCCTGACGCGTCCCAACGGCGGCCGTGTCTTTCTAGGCGACGCGGACGTGACCGAGCTTCCGATGTATCAGCGGGCGCGCTTCGGGATCAGCTATCTGCCGCAGGAGCCATCGGTCTTCCGCAAGCTGACCGTCGAGGATAACATCCTGGCGATTCTCGAGACCCTCGACTTGACGCACCCAGAGCGCGAGGAGCGGCTGACGACTCTGCTCGATGAGCTGTCGATCGCGCACCTTCGCAAGAACCGAGCGCACTCGCTGTCGGGAGGTGAGCGCCGGCGGCTCGAGATCACCCGCGCGCTGGTGATCTCGCCTGCCTTCATGCTGCTCGACGAGCCCTTTGCCGGCATCGACCCGCTCGCCGTCCTCGACATTCAGAACATAGTGGCCCAACTCCGGGAGCGGGGGATCGGCATTCTCATCACGGATCACAACGTCCGCGAGACCTTGGGAATTTGCGACCGGGCGTATATCCTGAATGAAGGCGTGATTCTGGAAGAAGGGAACCCTGCGCAGATCGCTGGCAGCAAGCGAGCACGCGAGATCTATCTCGGCGAAAAATTCCGGCTGTAGACGCACTTCACAGACGTCAGACTGACCGACGATGGGCCTCGAGCCGAAGCTCTTCCAGAAGCTCTCCCAGCAGCTGGTGATGACCCCCCAGCTGCGGCAGGCCATCAAGATCCTGCAGGTTTCGCGCACCGAGCTCGAATCGCTGATCGAGACGGAGCTCGAGGAGAATCCGATTCTCGAGGAAGGGTCGCCCGAGAAGGTCGCGATCGAGGTCGAAACCGAAGAGCCGCGGGTCGACGGCGTGATGGGTGAAGTCGAGCCGACTCCCGAAGCGCCGAAGCCCGAGGCGGAGAACGCGAAGGATCTCAAAGAGATCGATTGGGGCGAGTACTTCGAAACCTACGGCAACGAGTTTCATGGTGCGAGTTACGCCGACACGGATCCCGGCGACGACGACCGCCGACCCTCGCTCGAGAACGTCCTCACCAAGACCCAGGACCTCCTCGGCCACCTCGAGTGGCAGCTCAGGCTCTCGAGCTTCACGGACGAAGAGGAGCGGATCGCGGCGCCGATCATCGGTAACGTCGACAACGACGGGTATCTCGGCGCCACGGTCGAAGAGATCGCCGAGATCGGCGACGTCGAGCCGGCCGCGGTCGAAGGCGTGCTCGCCAAGCTTCAGGAATTCGATCCACCGGGGGTCTGCGCGCGAACCTTGCGCGAATGTCTGCTGATCCAGCTTCGCCAGCTCGGGGCCGGGGACTCGCTCGCCGCCCGGATCGTTCGCGACCATCTCAACGCGCTGGAGAGCCATCGCTTCGAGAAGCTCGCTCGCGATCTTTCGGTCTCGATCGAGAACGTACTCGAAGCGTCGAAGATCGTGGCCTCGCTCGAGCCGAAGCCCGGCCGCAACTTCGGCGAAGGCGAGGCCCGCTACGTCACGCCGGATGTCTTCATCACCAAGGTCGGTGACGAATACGTCATCAACCTGAACGACGACGGCCTCCCCTACCTGCGCGTCAGCCATTACTACAAGAAGATGCTCGGCGCGGACCCTTCTGGCGAAGCCAAAGGCTACATCCAGGAGAAGATGCGAGCGGCGAGTTGGCTCATCAAGAGTATCCAACAGCGCCAGCGGACGATCTACCTCGTGACCCAGTCGATCGTGAAGTTCCAGCGCGACTTCTTCGAGAAAGGCATCTCGGGACTGAGACCTCTGGTACTCAAGGACGTGGCCAACGACATCGGCATGCACGAGTCGACCGTTAGCCGCGCGACCTCCAACAAGTACGTGCATACGCCGCAGGGCACCCTCGAGCTCAAGTTCTTCTTCACGTCGAGCCTTCACGCCGGCGGAGGAGAGGACGTCTCCTCGGAGAGCGTCAAACAGCGCATTCGCGAGATCATCCAGAGCGAGGATGCCCGCCATCCATACAGCGATCAGTACATCGCCGCGCTAATCGCCAAAGAGAACGTGTACATCGCGCGCCGCACGGTCGCGAAGTATCGCGAGATGATGGGCATCTTGCCGTCCTCGAAGAGGAAGCAGATGTACTGATGAATCCTGGCCCCAGGCTTCGGCGAGAGACGAAGGGAAGGTTTTTTCTGAACCCCGAAGCCTGAAGCCGTGGAGGGTTGTCATGCGGGTGACGGTGACGTTCCGGCACATCGAGCCTACCGAAGCGCTGCGCAAGTACGCGCAGGACAAGCTCCAAAGACTGTCGAAGTATCTGCACCGTCCGATGGATGCGCACGTGATCCTTTCGGTGTTGAAGAAGATCCATCGTGCGGAGATCAACCTGTCGGCGAACGGCACCTCGCTGTTCTCGGAAGACGAGACCAACGATCTCTACTCGGCCATCGACCTGGCGCTCGACAAGATCGAGCGGCAGGTGAAGAAGCTCAACGCGAAACGCAAGAATCACCAAGCCGAGCGCACGCTCCCCGGGCTGCGTCTGCAGGTTCTGTCGCCGGATCGCCTCGACGAGCGTGGCGTGCCGGAGATCATCCGCACGCAGCGGATTCCCGCCAAGCCGATGTCGGTCGAAGAGGCGGTGATGCAGATGGATCTGACGAACAACGAGTTCTTTGTGTTCCGCAACGCGCAGAGCGAGAGCCTGAGCGTGATCTATCGGCGAAAAGACGGCAATTACGGCCTAACCGAATCCGAGGCGCAGTGACCCACGACGAATGAAAATCCTCGACATCCTCGCCGCTGAAAACGTCGTCGCAGATTTACGGGGAACCTCGAAGCTCGAGGTTCTCGAAGAGCTTGCCACGGTGCTCGCCGAGCGTCATCCGGAGATCGCCAAGGACCGGCTCGTCGAAGTCCTGTTGGATCGCGAGAAGCTCGGCTCGACCGCGATCGGAGAAGGCATCGCCATCCCCCACGGCAAGCTGCCCAAGCTCGCGGGCGTGGTCGCCGTCTTCGGGCGCAGCCGCACCGGAGTCGACTTCGAGTCTCTCGACGGTGGTCTCACCCGGCTCTTCTTTCTTCTCGTCGCTCCCGAGGATGCCTCCGGTGCGCATCTGAAGGCTCTGGCACGGGTGTCGCGGCTGTTACGTGACAACGATTTTCGCCATCGACTGCTTGCGGCAGACGGCGCGGGGCAGATCTACCAGACGATCCGCGAAGAGGACGACAAATACTGAAAGAGGGGTTTGCGGCTGCCGGCTACCGGCGAAGACGCCTGGCTCCTTTTGCGGTAGCCTGTAGCCGTTCATGAATCCGCGCGTCACGATCGAGGAGTTCTTCCGGGCCAACCGCGAGAGCTTGAGCCTCCAGCTCATCGGCGGACGGCGGGGACTGGCGCGCTCGGTCGAGATTCCGCGGATTCAGAAGCCTGGTCTGGCGCTCGCGGGGTACTTGCCGCAGATCCATCCGGACCGCATCCAGGTGCTCGGGAACACCGAGGTCTCCTATCTCGCAACGCTGCAACGCGCCCGCGCGCGAAAGGCCGTACGGACGTTGCTGCATGCGGGTGTGTCGTGCGTGATCGTCACCAACGCCGCGAAGCTCCCCGACTATTTGCGGGAGGAGGCGGATCGGGCCGGGGTCGCGCTGCTCTCGACGCGACTGCGCAGCGCGCTCTTGATCCGTGGCGTCACGGTCTGGCTCGAGCGACGTTTGGCGCCGCAAACGCAGCTCCACGGCGCGCTGCTCGAGGTCTTTTACCTCGGTGCGCTCATCCTCGGACAGAGTGGCATCGGCAAGAGCGAGGCAGCCCTCGATCTCGTCAGTCGCGGTCACCGTCTGGTCGCCGACGACGTCGTCGTCATCCGCCGCGAGGGGATCGCCGAGCTCGTCGGCATGAGCCCCCGCCTGCTCGGTCATCACGTCGAGATCCGCGGACTCGGCATCGCCGACGTCGCGTCGCTCTACGGCCTCCTGGCGACGCTCGAAGAGAGCCGCGTGGACTTGGTGCTCGAGCTAGAAGAATCGCAAGTGCAAGACGAGATCGAGCGGCTGGGGCTCGAAGAGGAGAACTATCGCATCCTCGACATCGATTTGCCGCTCGTGCGGATCCCTGTCCGTCCGGGCCGGTCGATCGCCGTGCTGATCGAGGTCGCGGTGAGAAACCAGGTGCTCAAGCGCCGCGGCGTCTACAGCGCACGCGAGTTCTCCTCGCGGCTCGACGCGGTCCTCGCCGCGCAAGCCGAGCGGGCGGCCAAAGGACCGGGACGCAGAAATGGCTGAACGCTTCTTCGACGTCGGCTCTGGTCTGGAGCGGCGAAATGGCTGAGCGCCCCCGCGTCGTGATCGTCACGGGGCTCTCGGGCTCGGGAAAATCGACGGCGATCCACGTGCTCGAGGATCTCGGGTTCTACTGCATCGACAACCTGCCGGTCGTGCTGATGCCTCGGTTTCTCGAGCTCTGCGAGGGGCTCGGCGAAGGCATCAACCGCATCGCACTAGGAATCGATCTGCGGGAGCGGGCGTTCTTCGGTGAATTGCCCGGCGTGATCGACCAGGCGCGCCGCCAGGGACATCGCGTCGAGGTGCTCTTTCTCGATGCCGCCGACGAGGTGCTGGTGCGTCGATTCAGCGAAACCCGTCGGCCGCATCCGCTCGCCGACGGGGGATCTCCGGTCGACGGGATCCGCCGCGAGCGAGAGCGGTTGGCGGCCGTGCGTGCCGGCGCCAATCGCATTCTCGATTCGACCGCGCTCACCGTTCACCAGCTACGCGCCGAGCTGACCCGCGACTATGGCGAGCACGCGGCGCAGGAGGGAATGTCGCTCTTCCTCACCTCGTTCGGCTACAAGTTCGGAATTCCGACCGACGCGGACATGGTTCTCGACGTGCGCTTCCTGCCGAATCCGTTCTTTATCGACGAGATGCGCGTGCTCTCGGGCCTCGACGAACCGGTGGTGCGATTTCTCCTCGACCGTCCCGAGACCGTGGAGTTCCTGAATCACGGCCAGGGCTTGCTGCGATTCCTCTTGCCCCGCTATCTTCACGAGGGCAAGTCGTATTTCACGCTGGCCCTCGGCTGCACCGGGGGCCGACACCGCTCGATCGTGCTCGTCGAGGAGATCGGTCGGCGGCTCGCGGCCGAAGGCTACCGCGTGCAGATACGGCATCGTGACATCGCGAGATGAGAAGAGGATGAGATGATCGGCATCGTCGTGGTGACGCACGGGCGTCTCGGGGAAGAGATGGTGCGGACCCTGCACGGAGTCCTTGGCCCCGTTCCCGGGCTGGAGGCCGTTTCGAGCAGCGAGGCGGATCCGGAGGCCATCAAGGCTGAGATCCGGCGCATGGCCGAGCGAGTCGACGACGGCGACGGAGTGCTCGTGCTCACCGACATGCTCGGCGACACGGCCACGAACCTCAGCCTCAACTTTGCCGGCACGTCGTGCGCGGAGGTCGTCGCTGGGGTCAACATGCCGATGCTCATCAAGGCCGCGAGCGCCCGCGGCACCATGGCACTCCGCGAACTCGCGGGCTTCATTCGCGAGTACGGGCGAGACCACATCTTCTGGGCGAGCGAGCGCAGCCGCTCGACGGACGGAGCCGTTCGTCGATGAGCGAGCCGCGGACCCCGTCGTTGAAGGAGACGTTCGTGATCCAAAACCGTCTCGGGCTTCACGCCCGGGCGGCGGCGCTCTTCGTGCAGACGGTTGCGGGGCTCGACGCGGACGTGTTCGTCAGCAAGGGCGACGAAACGGTGAACGGCAAGAGCATCATGGGCCTCATGATGCTGGCCGCCGGCATGGGGAGGTCGATCGACGTCGAAGCGCGCGGCCCCGCGGCGCAAGAGGCCCTCGCCAAGATCGGCGCGCTGATCGGGGATAAGTTCAGGGAGCCGGAGTAACGAGGAAGCTGCGTCACGGATCGCTCCCGTTGCTCGCGAACCGTCTCCGACCAAACGGCTTACCGAGCCAGCGCCGTTCCGTCGAGGTAGGATGAGGCCGTACCGGTCCCGCTTCGTACGCGATGGCGCGAGCAGGGGCCGTCTCGACGCGTGCTCGGGACGAGAAGGACGCCTACAGAACGGCCCTGCGCGCGCGCCGGGAGGAACCCTCCTCGCGTGACCCGCGCACGGGGCGGGGCGTTTCCAGGCTTCGGGATTGATTGTCCGGTGCCGATCGGCTACGTACGGTCGGTTTCGCCTTAGGGCCTCCCGCGGAGGGATTTGATGCCATTGAAAGACTTTTTCTTCACCTCGGAGTCGGTGTCCGAGGGTCATCCCGACAAGATGTGCGACCAGATCTCGGACGCCATCCTCGACGCGCTGATCGCCAAGGATCCGCAGAGTCGGGTGGCCTGCGAAACCCTCGCCAAGACCGGGATGGTCGTGGTCGCGGGCGAGATCACCACCAACACTCTCATCAATTACCCGGACGTCGTCCGTAAAGTCGTTCGCGACATCGGCTACGTCTCGTCCGAAATGGGTTTCGATGCCGATACGTGCGCGGTTCTGATCGCCCTCGACCGCCAGTCGGGCGACATCGCGATGGGCGTCGACGCCTCGGTCAACAAGGAGCAAGGGGCGGGTGACCAAGGGATGATGTTCGGCTTCGCGTGTGACGAGACTGCCGAGCGGATGCCGCTGCCGATCCAGATTGCGCACGAGCTCGTCAAACACCTGGCGAAGGTCCGGAAGGACGGCCGGTACTCGTTTCTGCGCCCCGACGCGAAGTCGCAGGTCACGGTTCAGTATCGTGACGGGAAGCCGGTACGCGTCGATTCGGTGGTCATCTCCACCCAGCATTCAGCGGACGTCTCGAACGAGACGCTCCGGGAAGTCGTCGTCGAAGAGGTGATCAAGAAGATCATCCCGGCGCAGTACCTGGACGCCAAGACGAACTATCACGTGAACCCGACGGGGCGATTCGTGACAGGCGGACCCAAGGGGGACTGCGGTTTGACCGGTCGAAAGATCATCGTCGATACCTACGGCGGATATGGCCGTCACGGCGGCGGTGCCTTCTCGGGCAAGGATCCTTCGAAGGTCGACCGCAGCGCCGCGTACATGGCACGCTACGTGGCGAAGAACGTCGTCGCTGCCGGCCTCGCGAAGAAATGTGAGGTGCAGGTTGCCTACGCGATCGGCGTCGCGCGGCCGCTGTCGGTGCTCGTCGATACCTTCGGCACCGGCCTCATTCCCGACGAGAAGATCGTCGAGCTCGTGACCAAGAACTTCGATCTCCGCCCCGCGGGAATCATCGAAGCCCTCGACTTGAAGCGCCCGATCTATCAGCCGACGGCTTCGTATGGGCACTTCGGGCGCGATCCCGAGGGCGGCCTCTTCCCCTGGGAGAAGACGGACGGAGTGGAGAAGCTGCGCAAGGAGGGATGGTGAGAATGGGCCCGAACGGAAGGGGATACGACATCGCCAACCCGGCCCTCGCCAAGCAGGGCCTAAAACGCGTGAACTGGGCGGATCAGGGCATGCCGGTGCTGCGGCAAATCCGCGACGAATTTGCCCGCACGCGGCCGCTGCAGGGCATGACCGTGGGTGCGTGCCTCCACGTAACCGCTGAAACGGCAAACTTGATGCGCGCCTTCAAGGCCGCGGGGGCGAAGGTGCTGCTCTGCGCATCGAATCCGCTTTCGACCCAAGACGACTCTGCCGCCGCGCTCGTGAAGGAGGGAATCCCCGTTTTCGCGATCCACGGCGAGGACCACAAGACCTACTACAAGCACCTTCGTGCGGTGCTCGATGCGCGTCCCGACGTGACCCTCGACGACGGTGCCGACCTGGTCTCGCTGCTGCACACGGAATACGCCAAGATCTCCGATCGCGTGGTCGCCAGCATGGAGGAGACGACGACGGGCGTGATCCGGCTGCGCGCCATGGCCGCCGACGGCGCGCTCAAGATCCCCGTGGTCGCCGTGAACGACGCCGCTACCAAGCACTTGTTCGACAATCGCTATGGCACGGGGCAATCGACCATCGACGGGATCCTCCGTGCGACCAGCGTGCTACTTGCGGGCAAGAACATCGTCGTCGCTGGCTACGGCTGGTGCGGCAAGGGCGTGGCGAGCCGCGCGAGAGGAATGGGGGCGAACGTCATCGTCACCGAGGTCGATCCGATCAAGGCGCTCGAGGCGGCGATGGATGGCTTGCGGGTGATGCCGATGGGGGAGGCGGCCGCCGTCGGCGACATCTTCGTGACGCTGACCGGTGACGCGCACGTGATCCGCAAAGAGCACCTGGCGAAGATGAAGGACGGGTCCCTGCTCGCCAACTCCGGGCACTTCGACATCGAGATCGACATCAAGGCGTTGCGGGCGATGTCCAAGAAGGTGCTGAACAACGTGCGGCCATCGGTCGACGGCTACGTCCTGAAAGACGGCCGCACGCTATATCTGCTCGGCGAGGGACGACTCGTGAACCTAGCCGCGGCGGAAGGACACCCTCCGGCGGTCATGGACATGAGCTTCGCCACCCAGGCGTTGATGACGCAGTGGGCGGCGAAGAACGGCCGCACGCGCCGGCTCGAGGTCAAGGTTCACGATGTGCCGAAGACGATCGAGGACCGTGTCGCGACGCTGAAGCTCGCAAGCATGCGAATCAAGATCGACCGCTTGACCGCGGAGCAGGAGAAGTACTTGCGATCTTGGGATCAGGGGACGTAGGGGGGCGATCGGCGATGGGCCTACGACCGCCGAGCGTAACGCCTCAGTCTTGGCCTCGAATGCTTCGGGAC
>Ga0315273_10005780_pt1 | contig 15352 bp, 16 predicted proteins | sample YL17G02_0_MG_FD_205753 | JGI IMG/M metagenome (GOLD analysis project Ga0315273, IMG submission 205753) | Sediment microbial communities from Yellowstone Lake, YNP, Wyoming, USA - YL17G02_0 | ecosystem: Environmental > Aquatic > Freshwater > Lake > Sediment | place: USA: Wyoming | collected...
ACAATAACGCAATTGAAAATATTTGTCAAATTTTAAACGATACCGAAACAATTTATCCAGGCACTGATTTAAAACTAATTTACAAAACTGCGACAATATAGTCTGGCTCCGGATCAGGAGATCTGAATTTAAGGAGGATCGTAAAATGGTTACTTACATGATGTTGATGAAATTAACCGCTCAAGGCATTAAAAATGTCAAGGAAGCGCCGGAAAGGATAGAAGGAGCTATAAAGGCTTTTGAAAAGACTGGAGGAAAATTAATTGGAATCTGGATCTCTATCGGTAAATACGATTACGTTTCAATTGGCGAATCTGCCAGCGATGAAGCAGCTCTTGCCTGGGCAGTAGGATTGTGCTCCCAGGGCAACGTAAGGGTTGAATCGGTGAAATTGTTTAGCAGGGAACAATTTGCAGCCGCGATAAAAATGCTTCCATAGTTGCAAGTAACTCCTTTCAACTTCTGAAAGATGCTTTTCGGTAATCCGCAATTTATGCATGAAGTTCCGACTTCAACACGCATAGAGTTGGGTTTGGAAGTTCATTTTGTTTAGTCCGAACTTATTAGTGATTAAATAGAAATGAAAAAGCCCGGTCCCAAAGTCCCAGGCTGTAGTGTCTGATGATTAATATGCTGATATAGAAACAGTTATAATATAGTGCAATTGTAACAAATGCCCTAATTGCTTGCTATTAAGCGATTTAGGACACTTTGAATCAAGAATGAGTCGATACTACTTAAAGGGAGTAAGTGGCTTAAATGGGCTAGAAATGGCCTTAGATGGCATTGTGACAATGTTGTATGCCGTTGATATACTGGGTTGTACGATAATTTATATTGGCTGAATAATTGGGATTGCTGATTGTTAATTAGTCTTTGAGATGAATAGCACTTTTACATCAATACTCTACTTTACTTTTTTTTCAAGGTAGATCCCTAAAAAGTAATAGGAGGGATAATTATTGGCAGACTTTTGACCTCCATTTAGGCTGACCTTATAGAGCTGATCAGTAATAATAAAAAGCCCCCAGTGATTTCCGAGGGCAGGTAATAAGTTATTGTCTTATGGTTAAATATCTTTATTTTAGCAAGATTTAGCTCTTTTTAGTTTCCTTCTTCTTTTCCTCTTTCTTTTCTTCTCCTTTGATCTTACTTTCCTTTGTCAGCCCCTCCTTTACCTGTATGTTAATCCCATCGGATAATCCTGTTTTTATATACTTTTTCTCAAACTTCTGAGGCGTGGAAGTTTCAATTTCCACATAGGCAGAGTCATGGTCAAATTTCAAAACGGACTCCTCGATGCTGAGAACGCTGTCTGCCCTCTCCAGGACGATATCAGCATTGGCGCTATAGTTGGCCCTTATAAAAACGCTATCCTTAAGTGATACGGCAGCTCTTATCTCAAACTGGACCGCACCATTTTCCTCCTTCCCCTTAGGCGCAATATATTCCAGGCTTGCGTCAAACTTTGCGCTGTCAATAGCACCGATCGATAAAACAAGAGGCATGTTGGTTTTCAGCTTTCCAACTTCTGTCTCATCCACTTTTCCCTTAAAAATCATTTCTCCCATATCCGCTACGCTGGCAACAGTGGTACCTTCATTGAAGTTGTTGGATTCGATTACTGAATTACCAACTTCTACCGGGACATCAAGTACCATGCCTTTAATAGTGGACCTAATTAGAGTATTGGTGACAGTCCCTGACTTCTTTGAGACACCTTCCCGGATAAGCTGGAGGTTGTTTTCCGCTGATTCCAGCTCCTCAACAGAATTGTTATAACTCAGACGGGTTTGCAGGAATTCAGATTCTGAGATAACGCCTTGGTCATAGATCTTTTTCTGACGATCGTAAACCAATTTGGCATCTTCAAGATTGAGCTGGGCCCTTTTGAGACGCGATTCGGCATTATTCAGATTTACCATATCAGGGATAATCCGGATCTTGGCAATAAGGTCTCCTTTAGCCACATTATTACCTGCTTCAACATAAAGCTCCTCAATAATTCCGGATACCTGTGGTTTTATGAGGATTTCCTTCCGCGGTACCACGGATCCGGTTGCGACTGCTTTTTTAATTATATTATTTACTGTTGGACTTTTCAGCTCATAAACCACAGTCTTTTTCCGTGACTTGTTATATAAATACCCGAATGTGGCCAAAATTGCAGCCAGGAATATTACAAGGAGGCTGATCCGAAAGAACTTTCTCATTTTTAATAATGTTACTTTAAATATTTAGGTTTATAGGCTTTCATTCGTATCTCAATGCATCAACGGGTTTCATACTTACAGCCTTCCTTGCAGGAATAAGTCCTGCCACAACACCTGATATAATAAGTACAATTAATGCAGTTACTGCTACCTGGATATCAACCTCAGGATTCTTGAACATTTCACTTTTATCACCCGAAGATGCAAGCATATTGTTTATCACTTCCAGCAGAAATACTCCCAATACAAGGCCAAAGCTGCCTGCCACCGCTGTAAGCGTTACCGATTCTGTGATAATCTGTGACATTATTCTCCAGGGAGTAGCCCCAATTGCGCGTTGTATTCCTATTTCCTTTGTCCGTTCTTTAATAATGATCAGCATAATATTGCTGACTCCTATCACGCCTGCAAGCAGTGTCCCTGTACCCACAATCCAGATAAGGATCCGGATCCCGAGGAACAATCCATTCATCTTTTTAAACTCTTTCTCCAGATTAAAATGGCCAAATGCCTGTTCATCCTCAGGCGCTACATGATTACGTTCGGCCAGAAGCTTCATGCATTTCTCCTCTACCACCGAAGCAGATTTGTTAGGTTTTGCCGTAACAAGAAAATAGTGAACATCATCACCCAGATTGTAACTTATCTGCATGGTGGTAAATGGGATAAAAACGGACTTATCCTTCTCACCTCCGATATTGATATTTTTATTCTTTGGCTCGAAGACTCCCACCACCTGGTAGTACACGCCATTTATCCTGATATACTCACCGACAACGGGCTCACCGTTTTTAAACAGTTCATCTCTCACCCTGTTTCCAATTACTGCAACCTTTCTTTTGTTCTGAAGATCGATTTCATTAATGAAACGGCCCATCAATATACGGACCGGATCGATTTTATTTATCGCAGGATAATCTCCTGTAATATTATAGGCCCCTGTTTTTAATCCATGTACAACATTGTTTCCACCGTTTCCTCCCCAGGGTTGTAACCGGGGCGCCAGCTGGTCTATCTCGGGAATATTCTTTAAAAGCGCTTCCATATCAGATGTATGGAATAACCATTCTCTTCCCCTTGGGAATCCTTTATAGGGAATGGTTGTCTGGTGGGTAAACATTATGGCACTATTGGTGGCAAAATCACCCATTCCGTCATATACAGCATTACGGAGACCATTACCCGAACCCAGCATGATAATGAGCATAAAAATTCCCCAGAACACACCGAATGCGGTAAAGAATGTCCGCAGCTTGTTGCTTTTCAAAGAACTGTAAATTTCCTGCCATTTATCTCTGTCGAACATGCTGATTTTTTTCTGTTATTCGTCACGTAAAGCAATAACCGGTCTGATCCTGGCAGCCTTGATAGCCGGGAACAAACCTGCCAGCATGCCAGATAAAACCAAAACTAGGGTAGCCGAGACTGCAATGTTAAAATCTACTTCCGGGTTCCTGAAAAAATCACTGGCCGGCATAAACTTGTTCACAAGTTCAAGCAATCCTATTCCACCAACCAGTCCAAAATAACCTGCAAATGCAGTAATTATTACCGACTCAAAAATGATGAGAAAAATCACCGACCAGGGAGTCGCCCCAATGGCTTTACGGATGCCAATTTCCTTGGTTCGTTCATTAACAACAATAATCATAATATTACTTACCCCAACCACCCCCGCAATGATTGTAAAAAGCCCGATTACTGTAACAAATAATTTAATACCCATAAACATATTCTGGAATTGCTTAAATTCCTTGAGAGTATTACCGATATAAAGAGCAGATTTATCTTCACTGTTGAAACGGTGAAGCTTGGCCAGTTTAGTGCGGAGAGTCTGCTCAAGGACTTCACTTTCCTCAACTGAAACATTTGTCGTAATAGTCAGATTATGAATCTTGTTTCCCCCGTTAAATATCATTTGTGCAGTTGAAATAGGGAGATAAAGTCTTTGCTGATCGCGGTCACTCCGGTCTGTAAAAACACCGACAACCTTGAAAGGTACTCCATTCACCCTGATATATTCCCCTAAAGGATTTTCTCCGTTTTTAAACAAAGCCTCTTTAACCGGAAGTCCGATAATGACAACTTTCCTGTTCCTCAGCAGGTCAATCTGGTTCAGCTTCCTTCCCTGGTCAATGATGATCTTCTCAATCACCTGCATATCGGGGTGTACACAAATGAGATCAAAAGAGCCAAATTGCTTCTTATAGGATATTATACGGTTTTCCCAGAAATAATACCTGGCTGATATTTCTTCAACACCAGGAATATTTTCCTTGACAAACATATAATCTTCGTTTGTGAAATTGATTTGCCTTCCGGGTTTCATTCCTTTAAATGCCATGGTCGTAGAACCGGGATTCAACCATATGGTATTGGTGGCATCTGATTTAAACTGATATTCTACACCATTCTGAAGACCATTTCCTGAACCAAGCAACACTATCAGCATGAAAATTCCCCATGCAACACTGAATCCTGTGAGGAAGGTACGAAGCTTATTTTTCCTGATGGTTGCAAAAATCTCCTGCCATTTATCGAGATCAAACATAGATTTTTTATTGAATGGCTAATTCTGTTTCATCTTTTCTACAATGATATTTTCCCCGATCACACCATCCTTGATATGGATAATCCTGTCGGTAAGAGTGGAAATGTCATGTTCATGGGTAACTATGATCACAGTAATCCCGGTCAGATTCACCTCACGGAGCAATTGAATCACTTCCAGAGATGTCTGGGAATCCAGGGCGCCGGTTGGTTCGTCCGCAAGAATAACTTTGGGTTGGGCAATTAATGCACGGGCAATAGCCACACGCTGTTTCTCTCCTCCTGACAATTCGCCTGGAAGATGGTGAGCCCAATCACGCAGGCCAACCTTATCAAGGTATTCCATTGCGATAATATTCCGCTTCTTACGCTTTATTCCCTGGTAATATAAGGGAAGGGCAACATTCTCCAGGGCATTTTTAAATGCAATCAGGTTAAAACTCTGGAATACAAATCCAAGGGTCTTATTTCTGAGTTTTGCAGCCTGGGTTTCATTCAGATCCCTGATAAGTTTACCATCCAGGAAGAACTCACCCTCATCATAGTTGTCGAGAATACCGATAACATTAAGAAGAGTTGACTTGCCTGAACCTGATGAACCCATAATAGATATCATCTCCCCTTTTCCGATATTCATGTCCACACCTTTGAGTACATGGAGGCTGTTCTGACCGATATAATATGTTTTATGTATGTTTTTGAGTTGGATCATTGAGGAAGATAATGTATAAGGTGCAAAAATATGAGTTCCAAAATACTTATGTTTATAATCTAAGTCATTTATTTGAGGATGTTACATTATTCAAAATTAATAAATGGTTTTAGTAATTCCTAAAGAAATGAGTAATCTTAAAATGGAATCTTCCTCGTTTTCAAAGTTAAAGTGACAATACGAAAAAATTTCTCGCTGATTGATAATCCTGATATGGGATTTGTTTTTTGTCCAGCATATGATATAGTATCGTCCAGCCTGGTGAAATAAGAGATGAAATAAACACCTTTGCTTTTAGTGATTAAATAGAAATGAAAAAGCCCGGTCCCAAAGTCCCAGGCTGTAGTGTCTGATGATTAATATGCTGATATAGAAACAGTTATAATATAGTGCAACTATGCAACATGCTCTAATCGCCTGTTAGTAAGCTATTTGAGGTATTGTTGCGTTTCAATATAGTAGAATACTATAGAGAGGTAGAAAGTGTCTTAAACAAACTATAAATGGCCGTCGGTGGCATTGTAGTAATGCTGTATATTATTGATATACTGTATTATATAGTAATTGAGAATAGGTGGGAAATTGGGGTGAGGAATTGTTAAAGATTTTTACTCATTTCCCAAATTTATCCTTACCCTAATATCACAACTTATCCTCCCGGTATAACTGAAAGCAGTACCGGAATAATGATCAATCGAGTTAGAAATTAAAAATATTCTCCTCCTCAATATTAATTTGCCTGTGCAGGTTTGCTTTTTGGAATAAGAAAATACCCAAAACCCAATGCTAAGAACAGGTAGAGTGCCACAATCAGCCATGCCAATGGATTTAACGCACCCGATATGATGGCGATCAATGTAATCACAAATCCTATGGCATCATAAACGAATAAGGCCAGGATGATGGCCCACCTTGCTTCTGACTCCTCCGCGTTTCTGGCAAACCATGTAAGCATTAAATTTCCCATCATGGAGGCTCCATATTCCCTTGCCGCAAAAACACCCCCCGCTGCCAGAGAAGCCCCAAAGATGGAATATGTAAAGTTTGGGACCAGTAATATGGGTATTCCAAGACACAAGCACACAATTGCTTTGATAATCATTAACGTTTTTAATTTCATAGGTCTACTCCTTTCTTTAATAGTCAAACATTTAATATATGTACTCACCAATTCATATAATTGCCAATGTATGCAATTATTTTCATATAACGGTACAATTTGATTAAATAAATTTCTGAATATCAAGCTGTTAATAAATTAACAGTGATATTTTAAAGATTAATACCACTTTATTATCGTCTTAAGCCTCCGGTTAGATAACAACTTTTTAATAAATTTGTACGTCAGGATTACGTAGTGCCTGAAAACGCTTCTGATACTGAGTTAATACTAATGTGTCAGGTAGTATGAGATAATGCCTCACAGAGTCGACGTACATAGGCACGTACAGCTACTTTTGAAGGGGGTTCGGGTATCATTTTAATTTTATTATTTTACTCACCCTCTGGTCAAACAATTGTTTTACCTATGGCACTACTTTACAAACATTACTGACAATCCTAAAATAATACTTCATAATACTTGTCATCGGGACTAACATGCCATCTCTATTTATCATTCATACAAATTAATTTTCTGATAATCAAATCTTTTGTAAATTAATCATTATCTTTATAAAGGATTCGGGTTTAGGTTTAATGCAGTTCCTCGTTTCGTTGCCTCAAGTTTATTTAATGACTCGGGAACTTTTTTTTGAAGAAAAGAAATTAGTAAAATGCACTTTAAAAATCCTACCCCATGAAAAAACTAGTATGCATTCTGATTAGTCTTACCCTCTTTTCTTTTTCACAAATATCAGCTCAGCAAAATACAGCTGCATCGTACTGGAAAATGGAACACGACACTGAATTTATGCGAATTTTACAGAAACAGAATGCAGGAGAGCTGCTTTCAACGCAGGAACAGACCTATGTTACTGAACACAAAACCAGGCTGACTGAATATTTTGATAAGTTGTCTGACAATGAAAAATCAGTCTACTATCAAAACCGGCTCAAATGGTCAGAACAACCTGGTACTGTAGATAAGATTCCGGTTCAGCAGAATGGAGAGGTATATGCCGGAGAAAGAAGCAAGTATTCTCAATATCTTATCTCTTCAGGTTTATTTGGTTTTCTTTATGGAGCCGCTGTTGCTTATATTTTTGATATGGGAGAGGGCGCCATTGCACTTCCATTACTAGCAGCCGGTACATCTACTCTAATCCCTATGCTTTCTATCAAGGATAAAAATGTTTCGTATAATTCTCTGGCTCTTTCAATTCACGGCAAGGCAATAGGAGCTGTTCAGGGGGCAGCATTCTCGTTGCTATTAACCGGAGATAATACGAATAGTGGAAAACTATTGTTGGGAATTTCGACTATTTCAAGTATCGCATTGGGACGAGTGGGCTATAATCTCGGGAAAAACAAACAATGGTCGCAGGGAAGAGTTGCACTATATTCTCATTATGGCTTCCTTATGCCTTTTGAAGGAGTTGCAATTGTTGCTGCTTTCGGTTCTGAAGACCCCAGACTTTACGGAGCCGCTTCCCTTGCATTCTGGGCTGGAGGCTATTTAATTGCTAATCATGTTGCGAATTGGAATGATTATACTCTCGGAGATATAAGAGCAACCTCTACTCTTTCAGTTATGAATGGCATATTAGGTTTTTGTATTGTATCGGATCTGTCAATGAATAATGATATAGGCCCGGCCTCCCTTTTAATTCCGGCAGTTGGCGCTCTTGGAGGTACGGTTGCAGGACATTACCTGCTTAAGAACGCCAGACTTAACAATCAGCAGGGTAGAAATACCACCCTTGCCACAATCGGGGGTTCTGTGATCGGACTTGGATTAGCTGCCATCTTCACACCTGAAACCGGTACTGCGTACTATGTTACCGGCTATTTAACCGGACTGTCGGCATATGCATTAATACTAGGTAAATACAAGAATGACAACAAGATGGCTCTGATAAAACATGATGAAGAAAGTCCCTGGAATTTTAATTTTATGCCACAGAATATTTTTTTCAATCGGCAAATAGCTTCATATGCTCTGGCTAATCCTCAAAAGCGGGTTACATTGCTTCCGGCGTTTTCAGCAACATTGAGATTCTGATATTACTCATATACTTTAATACTAATAAACACATCCAGTTGTCTTTATTGATGCTTTAGGAGAACCCGGAACAAAAGGAAACATCCTGATATACGATTATTTGGAAATATTAAGGACAATATTTGGTGAATACGAAAATACAACTTGATTAAGAGAAATACAATTAATCTTCAACTCTTTCACCAAATAACCAATACCTTACTTTGAAGACCTTAGATCATTTGTCTTATAACTGGCATCACAAATACCCTCAATCAAATTCAATCGGGCGCGAGCCGTTGCGAGTAGCAGACAATTTTCGGCATATTAAGTGGGGAATTGAATGACTGAAGCAAGGCTTATGCTATAACCCGTAGGGCCCTGGCCTTGCTGTGTCATGAAATATTGCTTTATGCAAACCCACGAGTGCCGATTAAAATTGGCTGTAGCAGGCGAGCACTTATCAATAGTGAGGGTTGCGATTTATGTTGCATACCTTAGACCTATGCATTCTGCAATGCAACATAAAGAGAGCATACCCGAACACCTATTGACCTGGTTAAATAGTTAAATTGTTAAAAAGCCCGAATAGCACGCACATAGAATGTGTAGTCCTTATCGTAGTCGAGCTGATTACCACTGCTGAAGTCCTGTCTCCATGCGTAGAACTTACTGACCTCAGTAGAACTCCAATAGTAGGTATCAGCAAAACCGCCAACCACGCTTTTTTGCAGGTATAATAAATTCAATTCATATTTTGAGGGTAAATACCAGTCGCCATAAGTAATACCACCAGCAGTTAAAGAATAATCTGCACAAACTTTTGCGGCAAAATTTCCTGCTTGGTCATCAGCCATTTGAGTAGCTACTATTATTGCAGTATTCATTACACCATCTAATAATCCATCACCAGTAGCACCATTAACTCTTAAGCTCCCATTATACCATCTAATTCCTATGCTCTGGTCGGCAGTGGCTGCTATTAAGCCGTGCTGTCCATTATCATATACATAAAACACTTTGCCACCACCGTAACTTTCGCCAATGTAGTGGACAGGATTATTACCATATAGCTTTTGAATAGCTTGCAAAATATTATCAGTGGCGGTTACCGTTCCTGCTCCACTTACATATCCCGTTAATACTTTCCCAATAACAGCAGCGTTGGTAACTACTGTTGCACCCTGTGTGCCTGTAACTTGCCCAGCCAGACTTCCTGTGAAAGAAGCTGATGAACCTGTAGTATTTTGATTCAATGTAGGGAAACCTGTTAATGATGCTGCACTACCATTCGGAGTCAGATAATCTGTCCCTGCTACCGCAATAGAAGGAACACCTGTTGAGGTTGTATTTTTAAGAATGCCTGTTGCTAAACCTGCTAAAGAAGTGCCATTTATTCTTACTACTGTTAGTGCTGAAGCACCTGTAGCATCTCCCGTATGGGTAGCATTGGTTACCTTGGCTGTGTTTGCAAGCATTGCTGTGTTATTAGTTACGCTTGTTTGAAAGTCGCTGACTTGCGAAGCAGTAATGCTAATTCCTGAACTTTTATTCCACGCAACAAAAATTGGGTCGGTTTCGGTAAAACTTGCAGCAGTTTTTGCATATAAAGCATAAGGAACACTCAACAATTGGCTTGTCCCTGTTATGCTGTAACTCGTACCTCCTGTAGGGTCAGTTTCAGTTTTAATGAAAAAGGTGAAGTTTGCCCAATTTATTGCATCAAAACCCGCTCCGCCACCTATTTCAATACCTACTAAACCATTGGCATTGGTAGTTGGGGTTTGTGTTTCTGTATAAACAACAGTTCCTGATGAAGAACCTTGCAAAATACTCACACGTATACCAACTGTATGATTGGTTACTAATTGGTCGAGAGAGTTTCGTATCACTGCCTGATAACTCATTTTTTGCGGACTTTGCGCCCATATAATTGCAGTTAATAATACTGCAGCCATAATTGTAAATATCCTTTTCATAACTATTTAGTTTTTAATTATTTTAAAGGTTTTCATTACTTTATTGTTGTCAGTAACCTTCAAGAAATACGCTGAAGGCAAAAGATTCTGCATTGAAATATTCGTCTCTTGACCTTCAACTTTATTATCCTGTAAAAGGCTACCATTCATGTCATACAGTTGAAATCTGAGATTTTCGACTTCGTAGTTCTTTATCTTTAATTTAACGAAGTCCTGTGCAGGATTTGGATAAACCTCAATTTCAAGCGAGATGTCTAATGCTTCTTCAATACCAGTTACTACTGATATTTCATAAGGCTGTTGTACACCTTGGGCGGCAGAACTATTTGTTCCAGTATACGTGTTATAAACAACCTGTCCAATGGTATAACTCACCGTTCCTCCACTACCAGTTGCATTTCCACCAGTCACAGGTATGGTTTCTTGACCTTGCAAAGCGGAACAGAAACCACAACAGCAAAGAATTACTAAAAAGCATCCAATTTCCTTTTTCATAGTTTTACAATGTGTTAATACTTCAAGAAACAAGAAAGAAATAATAGTGATTATGAAAAGTTTTCATAATGTATATTTGAATTTCAAGAATATCCATTCACATCAAAGTTTGTTAAATATATTCTTAAACAAAGTTAAGCTATCAAAAGACCAAAGTCAAGTTTATTTTAAAAGGAACCCCCGACCTGTCTGCACATCGGGTGTTTTTGTTTCGCTGCATATCCGAAAGGTTCCGGATATCTTAGGAGCTAATTTAAAAAGCCCCCGGAACTGATTCCAGGGACTTACCTCTCGCTGCATGGTCGTAAGGAATCCGACTATATTTCAGGGCCAATTTAAAATATACCGGGGCCAAAAACAAATTTATTTGAACTCGAATAGAAAGCTACCGTCTACTGCCCTGCCATTGGCATATCACTATTCCAGATGTTCACAACTACTTTCCATTGTCCGTCAATCTTCTTCCAGATATCAATCCATTTGCCCATGTCGTCAACAGGTCCATTTGGTGTTTTTATGGTCATTCGGTCATTCCCTCTAACGTATGCGAGGTCTCCGGAGGCTGAAATTTCTATGATATCGATTTTGCTTGAATAGGTTTTATGGAGCAAAGTAGTATCTGTAAAAAAGGATTCTCTTTCTTTCCGGATGGCTTGTAGGCCAATGAAAATTTGAGTGTTCGGCTTCATCTGTACAGCCTCGGTCGTAAAAAAGCCGATGATCTTGTCAGTGTCTCCATTCTGGAGTGCGACAGTCCATTGATCTTCAAGATCGCGGATTGCATTTGCTTCAGTAAGAGTATCCACTTTTGGTGTGCGAGAGCATCCGATTAAAATGATGCAGGTGTAAAATAGTACGGTAATTTTTTTCATGTTTCAAACTTTTAGGTTAATTTCTTATTGATGATTATTAAATCAAAGTTACACCTCCTAAAAGCCAAAGTCAAGTTTATTTTCAATCGAAGCACAATAAAAAAAGGTTATCCGGTACAGCACCTCGCTTACATAAACCAACTTAAAAATGCAATTGCTAAAAACCTCCAGTCCTGGTATTCATATTGTGCACAAAATAATACCTGATGCAGATAATCATCAACTCCAAACATATTTGGTCCCTCCTCAAATACGTTTTTTGCCCGACAAATGCCAACTTCAGCCAAAACGGGCGCCTGCTTCACTTGCCTTATTGGCGCTACCGTTTTGGCTGCAGTTCGCACCATTTCCGGTTTGCCCTTTCACAGTGACTCAGAGGATACTGTAAGATTTTAAAAGTTGATAGGATTTCAAGCGGCCTCAGATAATTTTGGGATAAAACGATTGTTTTGAAGCTTGCAGTGAGGGCCTGCTGTAAGCAATACTGTTTGAGGGAGCAAAGCGACCGTGTTGTATTGCGTTGACAAGACGAAAAACAGTAGCCCCAAAATTATCTGCAGCCTTGATTATTCTTTGGTTACTTTCTTTTTATCAAGAAAAAGAAAGTAACATGTAGTAATGAGTATCTCACAAAAAAGGGTAAACGAAGAAAATCAATAGATTTGTATTTTGATACAGATACTTACAAAATATATTTTTGTAGAATAGTTAATTCAGTTTAATAATGAAGGCAGCAATAATAACAATAGGTGATGAACTTCTGATTGGACAAACAATCGATACCAACTCAGCATGGATGGGTGCAGAATTAAGTAAAGCCGGATTCGATGTCTATCGTATGATATCAATCCACGACAGGAGGGAAGATATCATTAATACATTGCATGAAGCAGCAGGAAAGACTGATGTTGTTCTGATAACCGGCGGACTTGGTCCGACAAGTGACGATATAACAAAACAGACATTGTGTGAATTTTTCAAAACCCATCTTGTTACTAATGTGGAAATACTCAGGATGATTGAAGGTATGATGAGTCGCCGTAATTTCCCAATGAATGAAAACAATCGTCGACAGGCGGAGGTTCCTGAATCATGCAGAGTTCTTAAAAATGCAACCGGAACCGCTCCCGGTATGTGGTTTGAAAAGGATGGGACAATATTCATTTCAATGCCTGGTGTTCCATATGAGATGAAGCATATAATGACAGAACATGTGCTACCTGAATTGAGTAAACGCTTCACATCACAGATCATAATTCACAGAAATATAATGACATATGGTACTTTTGAAGCGAAACTGGCAGAGATGCTTACCGGTTTTGAAGCCGGACTTCCTGAAAATATTAAATTTGCATATCTTCCAGCTTCAGGGGTAATCAAATTGAGACTTACCGGTACAGGTACAGAACATGAGTCTGTATCAAATCTGATCAACGACCAGGTGAATAAACTATATAAGATCATTCCTGAGTTTATCTATGGAGAAAATGAAGAGTCGCTCGAAATGGTCATCGGAAAACTTTTAAAAGCGAAGAATAATACGGTCTGTACTGCTGAGAGCTGCACAGGTGGAGAAATTGCTCATATGTTAACAAGTGTCCCGGGAAGCTCAGCTTATTACAAAGGATCTGTTGTCGCTTATGCTAATTCTATTAAATCACAATTACTTGGAGTGCAGGAAGATATAATCGAAAAAAATGGAGCTGTAAACGAAAATGTTGTACAGGAAATGGCAATCGGAGCAAGAGACTTACTCAAAACAGATTATGCTGTTGCTACATCAGGTATAGCAGGACCGGACGGTGGTACAGAAGTAAAGCCGGTTGGAACTGTATGGATAGCAGTTGCCTCAGAAAAAGAGATTGTTTCTGAAAAGCGTGTTTTCGGAAACGAAAGAATTACTAATATTAAAAGGTTTTCCCTTGCAGCTTTAAACCTCCTTAGAAAACAGATAATCAAATATTAACCTTCATTTCTGAAGGCTGTTCAAAAAAAGTAGATTAAATATTTGTTTAATCAGATAAAAATCACGTATTTTGCGCTTCGTTTTAAAAGGACAAACGTTAGTTAAGAAGTAAAACAAATATCAATGTCAAAGATTTGTCAGGTTACAGGGAAAAAGGCGATGGTCGGAAACAACGTTTCGCATTCGAAGAGGAGGACTAAGAGGAAATTCTATCCTAATCTTTTTGTAAAAAAATATTACCTGCCTGAAGAAGAAAGGTGGATCTCACTTAAAATATCGGCTTCAGGTATCCGTCTTATCAGTAAAAAGGGACTCACAACTGTGCTTAAGGAAGCAAAAGAAAAAGGTTACATTTTGAATTATTAAAACAGGATAGAAAATGGCAAAGAAGGCTAAAGGTAACAGGCAACAGGTAATTCTGGAATGTACTGAACATAAAGAGAGCGGACAACCAGGAACATCAAGATATATTACCACGAAAAACAGGAAAAACACTCCTGATCGTCTTGAAAGGAAGAAATACAATCCTATTCTTAAAAAACATACACTTCACAGAGAAATCAAGTAAATAGTTTAAACCATGGCAAAGAAAGTTGTTGCAACACTTAAGACAGGTGCCGGTAAGGCATTTACCAAATGTATTAAAATGACCAGGTCCGATAAATCCGGAGCTTACCTGTTCAAAGAAGAGATCGTTCATAATGATCATATTAAAGACTTCTTCGCAAAGAAGTAACAGAATTTATTGCTTATACGATATTCATGGCTTTCTTCTTTGCAGAAGGAAGCTTTTTTTATATTTACTTTTAAAAAAAATTATTACCTGATGGCTTTGCTGGGATTTCTTGGGAAAGATAAAAAAGAGAGCCTTAATAAAGGTCTCGAAAAAACTAAGGAGAGTGTTTTCCATAAGCTCTCAAGAGCCGTTGCAGGTAAATCAAAAGTCGATGATGAAGTCCTTGATAATCTGGAGGAAGTATTGGTTTCTTCTGATGTCGGAGTTGCAACCACCCTTAATATAATTGAACGCATTGAAGCCAGGGTAGCAAAAGATAAGTATTTAAATACCAATGAACTGAATGCTATTCTTAAAGAAGAGATAGTTGCGCTACTCGAAAAAAATCAAACTGCTTCTGAATCTGACTTCTCCTCGCCTTTAAAAAATACTCCGTTTGTAATTATGGTTGTTGGAGTAAATGGTTCCGGAAAAACAACTACCATCGCAAAACTGGCATATCAATTCAAATCTGCCGGTAAAAAAGTACTTGTCGGAGCTGCTGATACCTTCCGTGCGGCCGCGATCGATCAGCTCCAGATATGGACTGACAGGGTAGGAGTTCCGCTTGTAAAACAGCAAATGGGATCAGATCCGGCATCAGTTGCATATGATACTCTCAAATCCGCAGTATCCGGAGGAAATGAT
>Ga0315273_10005782_pt1 | contig 15344 bp, 6 predicted proteins | sample YL17G02_0_MG_FD_205753 | JGI IMG/M metagenome (GOLD analysis project Ga0315273, IMG submission 205753) | Sediment microbial communities from Yellowstone Lake, YNP, Wyoming, USA - YL17G02_0 | ecosystem: Environmental > Aquatic > Freshwater > Lake > Sediment | place: USA: Wyoming | collected...
GGCGATTCGCCGAAGCGCGATTTCGACGTCAGCCGTTTCTTCCGCTGGCGCATGTATGAGGACTACGCGGGCGGGCCGTGCACAGACCTTTTCCCGCACTCCCTGAGCCCGGTCGTAAGCATGCTGGGCGTCACGTTCCCGAGCCTCGCCGTGGCCACCGGCGGCATGTTCCGCTACACCGAGCGCGAGGTGCCCGACACGTTCAACATGTTCATCGACTATCCTCAGAAGATCACGGTGGCGGTCCTGGGCACGCAGGGCAATAACGACCCGACGATCCCCGGCCGCGGCGCCGGCGGGCGGATACCCGTCATCCGCGGCTGGGACGGGTCGCTGACGGTCTCGGGCAAGGAGATCCGCTTCGTCCCCGCCGACGGTTGCAAGAAGCCGCGCCAAACCTTCCCCATCGAGCACGCCGAGAACAACGTCGACCACTGGAAGAACCTCTTGGATTGCACGAAGACCCGCAAGAACGAACTGAACGCACCCATCGAACTCGGGTACCACGTGCAGACGGCCCTCATCATGGGCTATCTGGCCCTGAAGCAGGGCAGGACGGCCCGGTTCGACGCCGAGAAACAACAGATCGTCGTTTAGGGCGGAAGCGCTCGGACGATCCGGACTCCGCGCCGAGGCAGGCCGTCGTGCAAGACAGGAAACGGGCGGGGACGGGTTCAAAAGTGGTGGGCGAGGAGGGATTCGAACCCTCACGGGGCTACGCCCCAAGGGATTTTAAGTCCCTAGCGTCTGCCAGTTCCGCCACTCGCCCACGAGATCTGCCAAGACAGAGTATCCTGGGGGGCGCTGCCGGGTCAAGCGAAGACCGTCCGATGAGGCGGAAAAGAAAAAAAGACTTGACGCGCGGCTATTATGGTGTATAGTACTCCCTGGAAGATAGGACTGAAAGGTCTGTGCTGCCGGGAAGGGGTTCCTGGCGGAACAGGCCGAAAGAAGAGTATCCGGCGGCCGGGGGAGTAATTCCCAGGCCGCTCCTTTTTTTCTGCAACCTGGGTCGGACCCACAAACCGGGGGAGATCGGCCGCGCGGCCGGTTTCCCCTTTCGATTGGGTGGACGGCGCCATTTGCAGTAATAGTTGAGGGCTCTGCGCTGCCGGGAGGGGGTTCCTGGCGGAACAGGCCGAAAGAAGAGTACTCGGCGGCCGGGGGAGCAATTCCTCGGCCGCCTTTTTTCGCGGTGGAGGGTAATGGAGAAACCGGGGGAGATCGGCTGGCATTCCCCTTTTTGCATTCGGGGGGCAGAGGTCAGCGGGAGCAGGGGAACCGGTAGGAAGGAGGGGGTCCATGAGGCGAGTAATTCTTGCCTCGCTGGTGGTGCTGGTTTCGGCCCAATGGGTCTCGGCTGACGAGGGGGTGCCCGCGATATCTGCCGCCGAGGCACTGGGGTTCAGCAGTCCGCCGATTGACTGCGGCGATGGCACGTGGTTTCTTGGCGCCGGCCCACCCCCAAGTCAGTTGAATATCCGGCACACGACGAATGTGAACGCCGCGGACACGACCAACGCCGACCAACTCCGCAGCGGCGGCGGCCTTGGCCTCAGCCTGAGCGGCCAGGGCGTCACCGTGGGGATTTGGGACGGTAACGCCGTCCTGGCGACCCACCAGGAGTTCGGGGGGCGCGTGACCGTCATCGACGCGGTCGGCGCAGCCGACCACGCGACCCACGTGGCGGGGACCATCGGGGCCGCCGGCGTCGTGGCGAACGCCAAGGGCATGGCCCCCAGCGTCAGCATCCGCAGCCGGGAATGGACCAACGACACAGCCGAAATGGCCGCCGACGCCAGCCTGATCCAGATCTCCAACCACTCCTACAGTTTTACCAGGGGATGGACGGTCATGAACTGGGGGAGCGGCTCCGAAGACACCTGGTATGCTGACCGAAGCGTCTACTCGACCGAAGACCCCTACTTCGGCAAGTACGACAGCAACAGCCAGGCCCTCGACCAAGTGCTGCACGACAACCCCCGGCTGCTTAGCGTCTGGGCCGCATCTAACGATCGCGGCGACGCCTACCAGAACCTGCGCGGGAACAACACCTACGTAACCTACCTGTCCGGCGGCCCCTCGGGTTCAGGCTGGTACAGAGTCCCCACCACGTCGTATCCCGCGCCGCCAAGCGACGGCAACGGCGGCACGGGTTACGACTGCCTGCCACAAGAGCAGGTCGCCAAGAACAACCTCACCGTCGGATCCGTCCTGGACCACACGGTGGACCCGCACAATCCCGCGACGATCACGACCAACAGTTTCTCATCGTACGGCCCCACGGACGACGGGCGGATCAAGCCCGACGTGGTCGGTAACGGAAACAGCCTGTATTCCTCAGTGGCGTCTTCAGACTCTTCCTACGCGTCCTACTCGGGCACGTCGATGGCTGCCCCGAACGTCACCGGGAGCATCGCACTCCTCGTAGAGCACTACCGCAACAAGAACAGCGGCACGACGCCCAATAGCGCGACGCTCAAGGGCCTGGTCATCCACTCCGCCACGGACGCCGGCAACACGGGCCCCGATTACGCGTACGGCTGGGGCCTGATGAACGCCGCCGGGGCCGCCGCGTGCATCACCGGCGCCGTGGTCAATCCCCCGTCCGCACGCCTAGCCTGGATCTTCGACGGCGAAACGTATGACGGCACGGCATGGATACTGAACCTCCTCTCGGACGGGACGAATCCCCTCAAGGCAACGATCGCGTGGACCGATCCCGCACCCACCACCTTGCCGGGCAGCGGCGTCGACGACGCAACGTCCGTCCTGGTCAACGACCTGGACCTCTGGATCATCGGCCCCGACAGCACGGTGTACTATCCCTGGACACTGGACCCGGCCAACCCGTCCAATCCCGCAGTTCGGACGCAAGCCAACCACATTGACAACGTCGAGCAGGTGTTAATCGACAGCCCTGGGGCGGGGTGGTACTCCCTCCGGGTCGCCCACACGGGCACGATCACGGGCGGGACGCAGGATTTCTCCCTGCTCGCGACCGGCGCCGTCCCCGAGCCGGCGACGATGGGCCTGCTGGTCCTGGGCGGGCTGGCTCTGCTGGCACGACGGCGGCGGAAGTAGTCAGGCCTAAAGCGGTAACGATTTGTGACGCACACGGGCGGCTCCTTACGGGCCGCCCGCTTTGTTCCGGTCGGGGTGAAATAATGAAAGCGCGGCTCCAGCCGCCGCGGTATCGTGACGGTGGGAACCGCAGAAAGGCGAAGGGAGCGGCGGGGCGGGGGTTGATCGGCGCGCGGGGCGATTCTGAGTTGGAGGCGGCGGCGGGATTCGAACCCGCGAATACCGGTTTTGCAAACCGGCGCCTTGGTCCGCTTGGCTACGCCGCCCCCGATTAAACCGAGGCGGGCCAATTCTAGCCGACCGCGCCCCGGCGGTCAACCCTTCGTCAACCGGCAGGTAGGGGGGGTCGGCATTCTGTGCGGGGAAAAAACTTTTTTTTCCCGCTACCGCCGCACCCGTGCTGGGTTGAAGGGATGAATAACGACAACCGGTCGGCGGGCGGGGGTCGCGGAACGGCCTTCACCCCGCCGCCATGCACGCGGGCTTCGCCCGATCGAAGTCCAGCAGGAGACAAGCCTATGGCCGAGCCAGCCAAATCCCGCAGCAGCGACCCAAAGGACGACGCACGCATCAGCCAGACCGACGACATCGAGGCCGTCAAGGCGCTCAATAGCGCGTACCGGAAAATGTCCGACCAACTGAGCCGTATCATCGTCGGCCAGAAGGAGGTCCTTGACCAGATTCTGGTGGCGATCTTCTGCCGGGGCCACGCGCGCCTCGTTGGCGTGCCGGGCCTGGCGAAAACGTTGATGATCAGCACGTTCGCGCGGCTGCTGGACCTGACGTTCAAGCGGATCCAGTTCACGCCCGACCTGATGCCCAGCGACATCACCGGGACGGACGTGCTGGAGGAAGACCGGACGACGGGCCGGCGTATCTTCCGTTTTATTCACGGCCCGGTGTTCGCGAACATGATCCTGGCGGACGAGATCAACCGGACGCCGCCGAAGACCCAGGCCTCGCTGCTGGAGGCCATGCAGGAGCGGATGGTGACGGTGGGCGAGCAGAACTACCCCCTGCCCGACCCATTCTTTGTGCTGGCCACCCAGAACCCGATTGAGCAGGAAGGCACGTACCCCCTGCCGGAGGCCCAACTCGACCGCTTCATGTTCGACGTCAAGGTGGACTACCCGAGCGCAGAGGAGGAGACGGCCATCATCAAGCAGGTGACGGGCACGTACGAGGCGGACCTGGAGACGGTCCTGACGGGGGCGGACATTCTGCGGCTCCAGAGCATCGTGCGGCGGGTGCCCGTGGCCGACCATGTGGTCGTCTATGCCCGCGACCTGGCGCGGGCGAGCCGGCCCACGAACGCCGACTCCCTGGGATTCATCAAGGAACTGGTCCACTGGGGCGCCGGACCCCGCGCGGGCATTTACCTGATTCTGGCCGCCAAGGCGCGGGCGATCCTGCACGGCCGGTACCATGCGACGACCGAGGACGTCCGGGCCGTCGCTCCGCCGGTCCTTCGGCACCGGATCCTCACGACGTTCAACGCCGAGGCGGCGGGCATCACCGCCGACCAGGTGGTGGAGCGGCTGCTGGCCGAGGTCAAGCCGCGTGTCGAACAGGTCATCGCCTAGACTCCGGGCCCCATGCCGCCAAGCATCCGCGAAAAGGGAGTGAGCGAACCCCATGGCCGTTGAGCGCGTTGCCCGACCATCCTACATGCGGCTGCTGGACCCCGAGGCGCTGGGAAAGATCCACCGCCTGGAGTTGATTGCGCGCGGGCTGGTGGAGGGCTTTTTCTCGGGGCGACACCGCAGCCCGTACAAGGGCTTCAGCATCGAGTTCTCGGAGCACCGCCAGTACGTACCCGGCGACGACATCCGCGACCTCGACTGGCGCGTGTACGCCAAAAGCGACCGCTACTACATCAAGCAGTACATCGAGGAGACAAACCTGCGGGTGGTGATCCTGCTGGACGCCTCCGGCTCGATGAAGTACACGGGGGAGGAGGCGGCGCGGCACGATGGGCGAAGGTTATCGAAGTTCGAGTACGGCCAGTTTCTGGCCGCGTCATTGGCGCACCTGATGATCCATCAGCAGGACGCGGCCGGCCTGGTCACCTTCGACACGCGCATCCGGCGATACATTCCGTCGCGCAGCCGGGTCAACCACCTGCGATTTCTGCTGAGCGAACTCGCCGACACCCAGCCGGGCAACGAGACGGCCGTCGCGCCGATCTTCCACGACATCGCCGAACGCATCCACCGCCGCGGCCTGATTATCGTGATCTCGGACCTCTTCGACAACGCCGAGGAGATTCTCAAGGCCCTCCACCACTTCCGGTACCGCAAGCACGAGGTCCTCGTGCTGCACGTGATGGCGGAGGAGGAGTTGACGTTCCCGTTCGACCGCTGGAGCCTGTTTCGGGACCTGGAGTTCGACGAGCGGCGGGTTCAACTGGACCCGCGGTCGGTGCGGGCGGCCTACCTGGAAAAGGTCGGCGACTTCCTCCGCCAGATTGAAGCCGGCTGCGGTCAGATGGACATTGACTACGTGCCGCTCTCCACCAAACGGTCCTTTGACGCAGCCTTGGGCATGTACCTGGCTCAGCGAAGGCGTCGAAAGAAATGATCTTCTGGACCCCCATCATGCTGGCGGGGCTGGCCGCCGTCGCCATCCCCATCCTCATCCACCTGCTGAACCGCCAGCGCGCCACCCTCGTGGACTGGGGCGCCATGCGGTTCCTCCTGGACTCCCTCACCAGCCGCAAACGCCGCATCCTCATCGAGGAAATCATCCTGTTGGCCTTGCGGTGCCTGGCGATGGCGTTGGTGGCCCTGGCGATGGCTCGCCCGTTCATTCCCAGCCGCACCACCATCCCCTGGGTCATCGTCCTGCCGGCGATTCTATCGGCCGCGATGTGCGCCGGCGTCGGCATAGCAATGCGCAGCCACCGCCTTGCAGGCCGGCTCCTCCTCGGCGCCGCCGGGGCCCTGGTGGCCTTGGCGCTCATCACCTCCGCCGTCGAGCATTTTCTCCAGACGCGCCACTGGTCCCTGAGCGGCGGCGAGAAAGACGTCGCCATCATAGTGGACGGCTCGCGCTCGATGACCCTGACGCTGGACGGCCAGACGAACTTCCAGCGGGCCATCGAAGAGGCCAAGGCCACCCTCGCCGTCTGTGAACCAGGCGACGGCGTGGCTCTTTTCGTGGCCGGCTCCGTGCCTCGACCCATCATCCAGAAGCCCACGGCCGACCATAAGGCCGTCGAAGCCGCCTTGGCCGGGCTCGCGCCGACGGGAGGCACAATGAAAGTGCCTGAAGCCCTCGACGCTGCCGTCACCGCCCTGAAGGAAGGCTCCAACCCCGCGAAGATGATCGTCCTGGTGACGGACGGCCAGGCGCTCGGATGGAACGTGGAGAACGAGGCGCGGTGGCGCTTCCTCGCCGACGATGCCAAGAAGTTCCCCACCCCCTTGCGCTTCTTCTGCCGGACCCTCAAACTCCCCGGAACCTTCCACAATGCGACCCTGGCCGACCTGGCGTTCTCCCGCCCCGTTGTGGGAACCGACCGGCCCGTGAGCATCGCGGTCAAAATCACCAACTCCGGGACCGTCCGCGTCGAACCGTCGGGCGTCAACCTGTCGGTGGACGGCGAGACGGTGGGGCGCCAGCCTATCGCCCCGATCCCTCCCGGTGCCGAGGAGGCAGTCCGCTTCGAGCACCGTTTCCGGACGCCCGGCCCGCACGTCGTCTCCGCCCAGGTTGTCTGTGAGGACGACCTGCCCGGCGACAACAGCGACACCCGCGTCCTGGAAGTCCTGGACGTGCTAAAAGTCCTCGTCGTGGACGGCGCCCCGTCGCCTTTGCCGCTCGAAGGCGCCTCGGCTTTCGTTGACATTGCGCTGACACCCGGCACGGCAGGCGAAGAGCCCGCCGCCCCCGCCGGGAAAACCGACGAGGCCCAGGAACCGGCGCTCGTGGGGCACCTTGTCCTGCCGACGGTGCTCGCGGCCCCGGACATCTCGCGCGCCGGGAACTTGAAGGATTACTCCCTGGTCATCCTGGCGAACGTACCGATGCTGCCCAAGGACTTTGCCGACAACCTTGCCCAGTTTGTCCAGGAGGGAGGCGGGTTGCTCATCGCCCCCGGCGATCGTGCGGACGCCGCCTTCTACAACGCCTGGACCGCGCCGGGCGGCGGACCCATCATGCCCGCGGGACTGGTCACCCGAAAGGCTCGGACCGACGAGCCCGCGCGCCTGGCTCTGAAGACGCTGACGCATCCGGCGCTGGCCGTCATCGCCAACAGCACCCAGTCCGACGCCAACAAAGCCCTCGTCAGCGCCTGGTGGCGCCTGGGAGCCAAGGAGAAAGATCCCGCGATCCGGGTCGGCGGTTTCCTGGACACCAACGACGCCGTTCTCGTTGAGCGGAAGGTCGCCAAAGGCTTGGTGCTGGCAACGGCGATGGCGCTGGACCGGCAGGACTCGAACCTGCCGTCGCTTAAGTGTTTTGTCCCCCTGGTCCACGAGATGGCCTACTACCTGGCGGCGCCGAGCGTCGTTCAGCGGAACATTCCGGCAGGAACCGATGTGGTGCTGGACCTGGCGCCCAAGCCTGGCACTCCCGCCGCCCCCGCCGGCTCGTTCGCGGTCGGCGTTCAGACGCCCGGCGGGACGACGGCCCAGGCCGAGGCCACGGTCGAGGCCGGCCGCCTCCGCCTTCGCTACACCGCCACCTATGAGCCAGGGCTCTACCGTCTCCTCTTGCCGGACACGGCCGCCAAGCCGTTTGCCATCCGCCTCGCGCCGGGGGGCGGGGTCCCCTTTGTCGTGCTCGGCGAGCCGGAGGAGAGCCGCCTCGCCGCCCTGACCGACATGAACTTCGAGGAGGTGCGGAAGCACCTGGAGATGTTTCGGGCACGGACGACAGACGAACTGACGACGGCCGTGACCGGCGGCATCCCGGGTGAGGAACTCTGGAAATACCTGGCCGTCGCCCTCCTGCTGGGGCTGGTGGCCGAGAACGGCCTGACGCGATGGATCGCGTCGCGCCGCAAGTACCACTCGGACGCGACCGTCCGTTTCGGCGAGCAGTTCACCGACATGCAGACGTTCCGTCAGCACGCGCAGGATATCCTGAGCCCATCGGCCCCCAAGGCGGAGGCGACCGCGAAACCCCGATGATCCTCGCGATCCAGGAACATTACGTCCTTCCGCCCAGCGTCCCCACGGCCGCGGTGATCCTGATGGCCGTGGCCGGCGTCGCCGCCTGGGTCGGCCTGCACCACCTCAAGCGGCGGGCCTCAGGCCGGCAGATGCAAATCGCCCTGATGGCGGCCGGCGCCCTCGTCGGGTTCCTCGCCCTCTTGGCCGTCGCCCAGGTCCTCCTGCGGGTTATCGTCCTGGCGACCAACTGGTCTATTTGGCCGGTGGCTCTGCTGGGCGCCCTGGCCGTGGAGGTTATCCTCGGCCTGTTCGATCTGGAACGGCGGACGGTATCGCGCGGCAAGGCGCTCGCCCTCGGGGTCCTGCGGGTCGGGCTGGTCGCCCTCGTCATCCTGATGCTCACGCAGCCGATATGGCAATGGGAAAAGGAGCGGCGCGAGGAACGCTTCGTCGCCGTCCTGGTGGATGCCAGCGCCTCGATGGACGTGCCGGACACGCAGATGACCCCTGACGAGAAGGTCGCCTTGGCGAATCTGCTGGGGGCAGCGGGCCCGGACGGGATGGACCGCCTAGACAAGGTCGCAACGCGGCTTCGGCAGGTGAGAGAACTGCTGGCAACCCAGGTGGAGTGGCTTGCGTCGCTCGCGCAGGCCGACCCGAGCACCCGTGCCGCCAAACTGGCCGACCACCGCGAGACCCTCCAGACCACGCTGCGCGAAGCCGCTGCCGCCATCGAGCAGCAGACGGCCGCCCTTGCGGCCGCTACCACCGGCAGCGTGACACTAAAACCGGAAGCCGCCGCCGCCGTCGCAAATCTGAAGAAGCGGCTCACAGATGACGTTCAGGGGAGGCTGACGAAAGCCGTCCAGACCCTCACCCAGCCGAACGACCAGGCCTTGGCGGAGGCGTACGACAGCCTGCAGAAGGCGGTCGGCGGCGCCGCGGCCGCCTTGGCGGAGGTTCTCCCGGCCGTGGACGACGCCGCCCACGCCCTCGACGAACTGCTCTACGCCGCACTCTCGCCCGAGGACCGGGCGCGCGTGGACACCGTCGCCACCCGGACGCGTGCCGACCTGGCGCGTGACCTCCTGCTCGGGGCCTCGGTGAAGGCGCCCGGTTCGCGTGCCGCCGAACCGCTGCTCTCGGCCTTGGCCGGGAAGTACACCGTCGCCCTCTACACGTTCGCCTCAAAGCCCACGAAGGTGGACCGCGAGGCGTATGGTCGGCTCGTGCTTCGTAGCGAAGAAGCATCGCTACTTCGCAGAGTAGCATCGACTGCGCCGGGCGAGTCGCCCGCGGCCCCAAACACAGCGGCGCCCCCGGCCGAGGAACCTGCTTCGGCCGGGCAGGCGGCCTCCCTCCTGAGCGAGCCGCTGCAGACAAACATCGCCGCCGCACTCGGAAAGGTGACGACAGACCTGGCCGGTTTGGACCTGGCGGGGGTGGTCCTGGTAAGCGACGGCCGGCACAATGCGGCCTCGCCGGTCGAGCCGCTCGCCAAGCAACTGGGCCTCCAGCACGCCCCCGTCTGCCCGATCATCATGGGCAGCCGCAAACCCCCCATTGACGCCAGCATTCTGGCGCTTGAGTCCCCCGACACCGTCACGACCAAAGACAAGGTCCTCGTCGTCGCAGAAGTGAAACTCGACGGCCTGGCGGGACACGATGCCAAGGTGACCCTCTGGGACGGCGACAAGGCTGTGGACTCCAAGGACATCCACGTGGCGGCGGACTCGCTGCGGACGCGCGTCGAGTTGGCGGACCAGCCCGGCACGGCGGGCCTCCACGCGTACCGCGCCCAGATCGCTCCGCTCCCCAAAGAGGTCCTCACGACCAACAACTCCTTCCCCGCCACGGTGAGCGTGACGGACGACCGGACGAAACTGCTGCTGGTTGAAGGTTGGCCGCGGTGGGAGTTCCGCTACATCAAGAACCTGTTCGAGACGCGCGACGTGTCGGTGAAGTTGCAGTATGTGCTGTTCCATCCGGACCGGATCGCGGAGGTGCCCTCGCGTCCTGCAATGTCGGCGTCGGCCGCCCGGCCGCCCGAGTTAAGCCAGGCCACCGCCCTGCCCGGAAACCAGGAGGAGTGGAACAAGTTCGACGTGATCATCCTGGGCGACCTCGCGCCGAGCATGCTCCCGGCCGAGGCCCAGGAAGCCATCACCCAGTTCGTAACGCAGCGCGGCGGGACGCTGGTGGTCGTCTCCGGGCCCAAGTTCATGCCACACCATTACGGCAACACTCCCCTGGCCGAGATCCTCCCCGTGCGGTGCGACGCCAGCGACAGCATCTTCCTGGCGTCGCCGGAACGGGTGTTTCGCATCGGCCTGACGGTCGAAGGCCGGGCCCACACCATCCTGCGCGAGAAGGTGGACCCGACGGAGAACGTTCAGGTCTGGCAATCGTTCCCGCCGATCTTCTGGCGCCACACCGTGACGGCGACGAAGCCCGGGGCGACCGTCCTCGCCTATGCCGTGCCGATCCCCCCGCCTGATTTTCTCAAACCCGCCGCCTCCGAAACGGGCGGCAATGCCCCCAAGGATGGGGACGAGGCCTCGCTCCGCCGCCGCGAGGCCTTCGAGCGAGAGAACGCGCTCCTCGCGCTCCACAACGTCGCCGCCGGACGCGTCCTGTTCCTCGGCTTCGACAGCACGTGGCGGCTGCGGTACGGCCTGGGCGACACGTACCACCACCGCCTCTGGGGCCAGATTCTGCGGTGGGCGACGGCCAACAAGTTGCTGGCCGGCACCGACTTCGTCCGCATCGGGACCGACCGCACGCGCTACCCGATCGGCCAGCCGGTCCAAGTCCGCGCCAAGATCCTCCGGACCGACTACAGCCCGGTCCAGAGCGACACCGTGGCTGTCAAAATCCTTTCGACGGATGGAAGACTCCTCCGCCAACCGTTAAAATATGTAGAGAGTTCGAGCGGCATGTACGAAGCGGAGGTCAAGGGCCTTCCCGGGGGGACGTACCGGGTGGAACTGGACGCCCCTGCCGCCCAGCCCATGCTCGCCTCCGAGGGTCTCCAGACCGTGTGGACGCAGTTCAGCGTGGACCCGGCGTTCCTGGTGGAGACGGCGGAACTGGCGACGGACCGCGGCCTAATGAGCCAACTGGCCGCCTTGAGCCAGGGCATCGTCGCCGAGCCGGCCGATGCCGCACGCGTCCTCGACGCCCTCGGACCCGGAACGGTAGTAGAATATGATCGGCACGAATACGTGTTGTGGAACTCCTGGCCCCTATGGCTTGCGATGATCCTGCTGGCGTCCGCCGAATGGATCCTCCGAAAGAAAGTGGGCTTGACATGACACGCGACAACGCCGACAAGAAGGCCGCGGCGCGACCGAACGGGCGGACGCCGATCCCCGAAAGCATCGTCCACTCCCTGACGGGCCTCATCCGGCGCCTGCGCACGGTGATTCTGGTGCGGGGCATCTCGGCGACGCTGGCCACGGCCGTCGGCGTCCTCTTGATGGTCATGGCCATTGACGCCGGTATCATGCTTTTCTCGCTGGCGACGCGCTGGCTCCTGACGCTGGTGGCCCTTGGCGCGACCGCCTTCGTCGCCGTCTATTTCCTCATCCTGCCGCTCGCCAAGACCTTCACCCTGACCGGCATCGCCCGCGCCATCGAAACGCGCCACCCCGAACTGCAGGAACGTCTCAGTTCAGCCGTCGAACTCCTCTTGAGCCGCGACATGCCGCAGATCCGTGGCTCGGAGGTGCTCATCGCGGAACTGGTCAAGCAGGCCAGCCGCGACGCCGGCCGCGTCCAGCCGACGCGCGAGATCACCCTGCGGACCGCCCGGCCGTTCCTCATCGCCGCCGGCGCAACGGTCCTGGTGCTGGCGGTCCTGATGGCGCTGGTGCCCTTGCAAGCCTCGCGCCTGCTGGCGCGCGCGGTAGCGCCCTATCTGAACCTGCCGAACATCTCCGCCGACCAACTCGCGGTCCGCCCCGGCGACATCCGCCTGCTCCAGGGCGACAGCCTCGACATCGAGGTCGTCGTCGCCAACACCGCCGTCGGCGCCGCCGAACTGAGAAAGGTCGGCCCGGACGGTTCCGAGAAGACCGAGGCGATGACTCGCGTCCCCGCGCCGGGCGTCGAGAAGCCGCGCTTTGTCCTGACGAACCCGTCGGTCAACGAAAGTTTCCGGTACCGCGTCCGCGCGGGCGATGCCCTCACCCGCTACTATAGCGTCACCGTCGTCCAGCCGCCCGCCATCGCGAGGATCGAGGCCCGCTACGAGTATCCCGCCTACATAGGCCGACCGCCCGCCGAAGGCGAAGCCCCCGCGGGCAAACTCAGCGCGCCGGCCGGCACGGCTGTCCGCGTCGTTGCCGTCTTCGACAAGCCCCTGGTCAGCGCCGAGGTGCTCGTGAACGGCAAGCCGGTGGCGGAGGCGCGCGGCACGGCGGAAACCCGCCCCGACGGGTCGCCCGCCTGCGCTTTCCGTCTGGACCTTCGGCCCGAGATGCAGGGCGCCTGGGCGCTGCGAGTCGTGGACCGGTACGGCTTCACGAGCAAGACCCCCGACTATCCGCTGGAGGTGCTTTCGGACCATCCGCCGTCGGCCCACATTCTCGTCCCCAAAGAGGACCGCCTGCGCCTGAAGCCGGATGACCGGTTGCCCATCCAGTACGCGCTGGAGGACGACTTCGGCATCTCGCGGGCTGAGTTGCAGGTGGAATCCGACGGCCGGAAACTCGAGGCCATCCCCGTTTCCTTGCCGCCATCGGACGCCGAAGCCGCTCGGGCCATCCTCGGCGACACGGTCCTGGACCTCGGCACCCTGCCTCTTCGCGGGACCCAGCGCCTGACGTTCCGCCTGCGCACGCTCGACAACCTGCCGGATGACCTCCACGGGCCGCAGGAGGGCCTCTCGGACCTCTTCACGGTCGAACTCGACACCAGCGCCGCCTCCTATGTCCAGCAACTGCTTTCGGCCGAAGAGAAACAAATCCGCGATACGCTTAAGAAGATCCTCGATGAACTCCTGGCCGCCAAAAAGGACTCCGGCTCCCTGAAAGGCGACCTGTTGAAAGTTCAGGCGCTTGACGACGGCATGGTGCAGCGCATTGACCGCATCCGCAACCACCTCGGCACAGCCGAGGCCACGGCGCGCAATCTCGCGAACCTCGTCCTCTCCGGACCCTACGAAACGATTCACGCGCCCCTCGCGACCATCGCCGACACCATCCGCACCGCCGACGGTGTGACGGGGCGGACCAAACTCACCGACAACCCTCAGCAGCGCGGACTGTTGGCCGGCCAGGCCGACACCCACATTGACCGTGCCATCGAACTGGTCCAGCAACTGCTCAAGCAATTTGAGGAACTCCTTAATGCCATGCACCTGGCGGAAAACCTGGAGCAGATGGCCATCGAGGAAATGCGGCTGGCTGAACTGATGGCCGCCATGGATGCCGCCGTCGCCGAACTCGGCATGACGCCTGAAGAGTGGGCCAAGGCCCAGAAAGAACTGAACAAGGCCCTGGCGGAGATGCTCCAGAAGAACCCGGACGCCCTGGCCGCCGCCCTGGCCTCCGCCGCCGAGCAGGCCAAGGCCCTGGCTAAGGAAATCCTGGAACTGAAGGCTCAGCAGGACGACCTCATCAAGGATGCCGGACAACTCGGCGAGGTGGCCCAGGCTCAGGCGGCCCAGACCATGCTTGGGCAACTCCAGGCCCAGCAGGCCCAATTGGCGGCCGAGGCCCAACAGTTGGCGAAGGAAGCGGCAACGGCACAGTCGCCGGCGGCCCCGACGGGCCAACAGGCCGCCCAAAGCGCCCAGCAGGCGGCAAGCCAACTCCAGACCGGGGACCTGAGCCAAGCCGCTCAGAGCGCCCAGCAGGCTGCCCAGCAACTCGGGCAAACAGCCGGTCAACTCGCCCAGCAGGCGCGCCAGGAAGCCGCCCAGCAAGCGGGACAGGCTGCCCAGCAAGCGGCACAGGCCGGTCAGCAAGCGGGACAAGAAGCCGGTCAGCAGGCGGGACAAGAAGCCGGTCAGCAAGCGGGACAAGAAGCCGGTCAGCAAGCGGGACAAGAAGCCGGTCAGCAAGCAGGACAAGAAGCCGGTCAGCAAGCGGGACAAGAAGCCGGTCAGCAGGCGGGACAACAGTCCGGCCAGCAAGCAGGACAACAGTCCGGCCAGCAGTCCGGTCAACAGACAGGCCAACAGGCCGCGGCCATGTCGCAACAGGCGGCCGATCTTCAGCAGCGCCAGGAGGCCCTTGCGGAGCAGATGGGCGCCCTCGCACAAGACAACATGATCGGAGCCATGACTGCGGAGCAGGCGGGCATCGCCGCCCAAGCCGAGCAACTCGCCCAGCAGACAGCCGGGCTTCAGCAACAGGCTCAGGCCCCCCAGGCTGCTCAGGCAGCGGCGCAGATGGCACAGGCCGCCCAGTCCGCCTCCCAAGCCGCTTCGCAAATGGGACAACAGGCCGGTCAGCAAGCGGGACAACAGGCCGGCCAGCAAGCAGGACAACAGTCCGGTCAGCAAGCAGGACAGGCTGCCCAGCAGGCGGCCTCCCAGGCGATGGCGCAGGCCGCCCAAGCCCTGAGCGGGATGAGCGAGAGCCTGGCCGCCGCCGCTGCGCCGGCGTCCGGCACGCCTCTGGACAGTGCGATGGCCGGCGCGTATAGCGCTGCTTCGATGGCCGCCGCAACTCCTTCCACGCCGACGGCCGCCATGGCTGCCAGCGCCATGGCGGCAGCCAGCCAAGCGGCCTCCGCCAGTGCATCCGCCCAAGGCTTGGTGCCGGGTATGGTGCCGGGCATGGTGCCGGGCATGTCAAGTGACTCCCGGATGGGCACCGGCCTGCAGGCGGTGGACCCGCGCGTGGCGAAACTGAAGGCGCTCGGCATCACGCTGGCCGACTGGGCGCGGCTGCCGGGAACGCTTCGCAGCCAGATTCTCCAGGCTGCCGATGAAGGCGCTCCTCAGGAGTACCGCACGCTCATCCAGCGATACTTCCAGGAGGTCGCCCGCCGCGGCAGCACCATCCCCGAAGAAAGGAAGTAACCCATGCCCGGACCTGTCACGCGAAGTGGACATCGCGTTCTCATCGCCGTCGTGCTGGCGACGCTGGCCGGTGCGGTGGCGATCGTTCGGCCAGGCGCCACGAGCGC
>Ga0315273_10005783_pt1 | contig 15342 bp, 10 predicted proteins | sample YL17G02_0_MG_FD_205753 | JGI IMG/M metagenome (GOLD analysis project Ga0315273, IMG submission 205753) | Sediment microbial communities from Yellowstone Lake, YNP, Wyoming, USA - YL17G02_0 | ecosystem: Environmental > Aquatic > Freshwater > Lake > Sediment | place: USA: Wyoming | collected...
GAGGTTTTGTACCGTTATCCCGGAATCGGTTTCACCATCAAGAACAATCAGGTCAGCAGTATTTATATTTTTCCGAGATACAAAGAGTGAGCCCTTGAACCCTCGGCCCCTCGACCCCTTGGCCCCTTGAACCCTTTTCTCCTACTGTTTCTCCTGGGTGATCCGGCTGTAGCGGGTGATCAAGGCTTCCAGTTTGGGGCGCAGTTCATTGATAGGCGTTTCTCCGGAGGGGTCGTCCAGAACTTTGAGTTTTTGATCCAAATAAATGCTGAAGATCAGATACATGAGCAGGAAGGCATATAACGTTTGCACATAATAAAATTTATAGCGGATTTCCTCCTTTGAAAAGCGTCGGTAAGGAGGCAAAAAATTTTCCAGGAAGGTGCTTCCGAATTCATAAGGTTTGGACTGGTCCATGAGCCGATCCAAATCGGCGTTCAAATTAAAATTGCTGAAATTTTCATAAATTTTTACTAAATCGGGCGCCAGGGGGTATCGGGAGCCGTTTCTCAATATCTCGATGCGCATCTCTTGAAAGATATCCTGAAACCGGTTTTCATCCGGCCCGCTTTGGGATGAGGCCTGGTCCATGAGGATTTTATAGGCTTTCAGGGAGGCCTCAATGGCCTTTTTAATGGTGGCTAAAAATTCGACCAGGTGGGACCTGAACAGGCAGTTCAATGAAAAATAAAGCTGGGAATGGACAAAATGAAACAACCGGGCCAGAACGGTTTCCTGATCATCGGCGTTCAGCCGTTGCAAAGGTTTCTTGTAAAGGTAATCGATTGCATAAAAAAGATTTAATTCACCTTTTAAATTGCGAAGATTTTTATGCAGATGCTCATCTTCCCTTCCCAGATATTCCAGAAAGTTCAACTCTTCATTTTCCATTTTCCTCCCCCAAAAATCCAAACCCCAAAAAAGGCTTAGATTATCTAAACCCAGCAAGATCTATACCACCCCATTAAACTTGGGGCTGCGTGCTGATAGCGCTTGAGATTCAATTAGTTTTCTATTTTGAAAGGGATGTATATTATTCTAAACCTTGTTAGATTTTTTTTCAATTGTAAAAATGATTGACAAGCGGAAATAGGGGTATGTCATTTCGATGCATAAGTGCACTTTTTATGTAAGTAACGAGGCCTATCTTGCATCTTTCATAGCTATAAAATGTATTTTTCGTGTGATTCGACTTAGCTGTTTTAATCCAATAGCTTTTTAATGAGGATTTCCAGCGGTAAAGGTCCCATTGCGCCGTTGAATCAGCTCTATCAGTTCCTTTTTGCCGGCAAGCACGGCCAAGTCACCGACCGTGCCTGTTCGGCCGCCTTGCAGCGGATAAAGGCGATGAAGATCCGTGCCCGCTTCGATCAGCACACGCGCGATTTCATCGTGCCCGTTTGCCATGGCATAGAGAAACGGAGGGGCGATATCATCAGGATGTTGCGGTAAAGCACCCTTTTCCAGCAGCAGCTTAACCATTTTAAGATCGCCCGCTTCAGCAGCCACCCGCAACGGTGTCATGAGCATCTTGCTTCTTATATTCACATCCGCCCCGGCCCTGATAAGCATTTCGGCCAAGTCCATCCGGCCGGCTTCAAGGCTAATCAGCAGCGGGTTTTGTTCGAATTCATTAACGCTATGTATTCCGGCACCCTTCTCTATCATCCGGCGGGCCTCATCAAAGCGTTCCGACTCCAAGGCTTTCATCAGGCGACCGCCCGGCCCGAAGCTCATCTGGGCAATATAAGGCTTAAGTCCGGCTATCAACGCAACCAGCAGCACAAGCCCCACGAAGGCGCCGGAAGCCATAAGAATGAACTTTACCGAAACCGGTCCGATTTTACTTTCCAGAAATTTTTTTAACCCCAATTCGGCGGGATCTGAAACCGATAGGGTCTCCGCTGAAGACTCGGTGGGCACACTGTTTTCAGATGAAGCGATCAGCGGAAGGGCGTATTTCCAGAAAAAAACGGCAAGGAATAATAAGCCCAAGCCGAAAACCAGGATCAGCAGATCCCGCATATAGAGCGCATAGAAGCCGGCCAGGCGCGGTTTAAAATAAGGAAAAAGAAGGATGTCAACCTCCTGCCCCGGCGTGTAGATTTCAAGCACATGCGCTTTAGTCTCACGCACTGTCTGCAGGCTGCCGTCTTCCGCGCGGTAAGTAAATTCAGCGTAGTGCGCTATGGAAGAAATGCCGGACGGCACCCTATGCTGCTCCCGGTAATAACCGGCAAATTGCGCTTTGGCCCTTCCCGAGGAGGCCGAACATTGCCCCATGGTTTTCCACATCTCCCATGCTCCGTATGCGGCCAGGGCAAGCCCCAGGACTATGAAAAGGACAAGCGCACTTTTGATTGCAACGGCCATAACAAAAAAGCCTCCCGATTTTAATTTTTATTCAAAGACCGGCAACCTGCCGCGCGATAATCGCCCCAGCAAGATGACGCCCTATCAACATGATCAGAAAAAAAACCACAGCCTCCTGCGTTTTATCGGCGTTGGGCTAGGAGGGGTTATTGGGGGCTTGGTGCTTGATGATCCGGTCAATTACTTTTTCAACTGCTTCAGCCAAGACTGCCATGCGGCCGGCCAATTGGGTGTGCAGGTTGAGCATATTGTCGACCATGGATTGGGCGGTGGCGAGGAGGTCTTGTTCGTCTATTTTTTCCGGGTCGTTTTCCATGATGAATTCAGCGACGGAAACCTTGTTTTCCCCCGTTTCGGTGGGGTAATCGATCTTCTTCAAACAGCCGTAAAGGGTTGTCAGATGAGATTTGCATTCGGCCTGCTTTTGATTGAAAACGGTTAAAAAAGATGCGTTTTCCTTATTGCTTTTTAAATTGTCGCTCAGAGCCGCCAAGGCGGCGCAGGAACTCCGTAAATGGTCGAGGGCGGGAAAACAGGCGGCAAACTCAGGATAAATTTTAAGCAGAAGCGAAGCTTCTCTTTGAGACTCCGCAGCATTGGGCATGTGCTTCAAGATCGGCGGTTCTTCCAGCAAAGAAAAGGCCAGTTCAAGGCGGTTCGCAATCAGACTCGTCAGCTTGCCGACTTGAGACTCCAGATTGGTCTTATCGGTCAGGGCCTTTTTTAAGGCCCGTTTGGCCACATCCGGCGTACCGTCCGCCAGGTTGAAAGACCCGGATTCGATGATCAAATCCGCTTGCAGCAATGCATCGGCCTGAATCAAGGCCAGGGCCTTTTCGTCCAAGGCCTGAAAATCCTTCAAGCTCTTTTTGTCTTTGATCAATAGTTTTTTGATCTGTGCGGCCCGTTTCAACAGGGCGCCGATCCGTTCCTTGATCGGCTGGTTGCGTAAGTCCGGGCGGGCTTGCAAGGGCAGGGGCCGCAGATCTATAAACAGGCCGGCCAAATATTTTTTTAAAGAATTTTGGCTGGTTTCCAAATGGGCCTGATGCTTGATTACGGCCGTCACCGGCAGCAGGTTTTTCTCGGCAACCGGGAGGTTCATTTGCGAGCGGTAGTAATGAAGCGTCAGCTGCCGGGACAGGTTCGGGAAATCCGCAAAAATTTCTTTAGCCGGTATTTCCAAATTCATCAGGCTGGTTTGACGGTTGGCGGCGACTAAAGCAATGCGGGTTTTATCGGCAGGCCGGACGGAAAAAGGAGTCGTTTCGTCTTTAGATAAATTGCGTTTCAGTTGTTCAGCGGTCGCCTGGGGCAGGCGCTCCAGGTTGGACAGTATCAAATTCATCAAATCATCCGCCAGATGTCTTTCTTTCCAAGCCTGAGTCAGATTTTGCAAGGTCTGTTTGGTCACGAGGTCCAAGGTGTTGATCCGCAAGCGGGTATCGGCAAACCGTTGGCTGCCGGTCAATTGGACTTCGTGGCGGTCCGCGTCATATTCCAATTGTTGCAGCAGATAACCGCTGATCAGCCCGCAGCCTTGCAACCATAAACCCATTAATTTTCGGCAGAGCATGGCCAGGAAAAGACCGACCTGGGCCAGCATTTGCAAATGGAGTTCTTCTCTTTGACTCCATTGAACGAATATCTCGTCAATGGAATCCCCGGAAGCGGAGCCTTCTTTAAATAAGTGGTTGATCCGGCGGGCCATATAGGTCAGGCGCATATTGGCGCCTTCGGAAAAATGCCGTAATTCATGACCCAACAAACCGGCCAATTGGTTTAAGTTTAATCCGGCAATCAAAGGCATTCCCAGAATCAGAACCGATTCACCCCCCAGATAGCCGGTAAAACCGGCCTTAAAACGCAAGAAGAGGCCGGCGTTGCAATCGATTTCAATCCGCCGCGGCATGGGGGCCCGCATGATTCCGCAAAGTTGCTGGATAAAAGAAAAAAGCAATTGCTCCTTAAAGGGATTGATCTCAAGGGTTTGATTCTTTTTAAAACGGTACGGTAATAAGGGTTTGATGATAAAAAAGAGGATACCGGTAACGATCAATAGGGTGATCAGAAATACGATGCTGCCGATTATTTTCCCGGTCCAGGAATTAAACGCGGATTTTAGGTTTGCGATGGCCAGGGCATACCCGGCATAGCCGAAGAGAACAACCAAAGAAAGATATAACAACAGCAACAGCAACAGGCCGAGATTGACGAACACCAGGCTGATTTTATAAATCCAGGGCAGCGGGAAATGATTCATCTCGACTTGAAACGCTTCGGCTATTCGGCTGTTGAGCGGGGCGGAGGCCGCTTTTTCCGCTCTGGCTTTTTCCGCAAAAGGAGCAGTGTACCGGCCGTTTTGGCTTGCGGCTTGAGAGGGCTTTTCAGTGGAGACAATGCGGCATTTAGCTCCGGTTTTTTGGAACGCCGCTTGATATTTTAAAGCTTTGGAGTAGAGGAGGTCGGATTTAAGAATGACCGGGCCGCCTTTGAAGAGGTTATCCACCGTGGGCTGGTCCATGTTGAATAGGTCGGCAATGCGTTTTTTAACCAGAGATTTTTTTTGGCCTTCAAAAAGATTGCCCTCGAAAATGATTTGCCAACCGGTTTCCTTACCCATATCCATCCTTTTCCCATTAAAAGGCTGAAGACAGAACCTTGGTGCCAGACGCCTATTATGCTTTCAGTAACAATAGCTTTTAAAAGCTGGATCCGGCTGATTTTAAAAACCTGGCGTAAAACGGGCGCAACCAATCTAAGGTCAAAGCCTGATTGTTTTAAATGAGCACATTAAGGGTAAACTCATGATATGTCAAGCTAAATTAACTATTTTAAAATCATTTTGATTAATTAGGGATAGTAATTTTATAATACAATAAGATAAGATTAAAATTTAGCCGAGTTTCTGAATATGATGAGTTAAAGTTGAAAGGAATTTGTAACAAGAATTTTTAAATCCGGGGGTGCGGGTTTTGCTTAAGGCATTAAAATGGATCCTGAGCGTTTGCCTGGTTTTTTTGTTGATTTGCGTGCTCGCGGTCTCCGTTTTTCTGCCTTTTTATGATTATAATCGTTTAAAACCCCAAATCAGCCAATTAATATTCGAAGCCACGGGCCGCCAATGTGTCATTGACGGTGCTTTGGAATTCAAAATCAGACTGGAGCCGACCCTGGTTGTTGCCGATATTCGTTTTCAAAACGCCGATTGGGGCACCCGGCCGGAGCTGGCCAGGATCAAACGCTTTGAATTGCAAATGGCCCTGCTGCCTCTTTTAAAAGGAGAGATCGAGGTCCGCCGTTGTCTGCTTGTTAACCCGGACATCCTGATTGAGACCAACTCGGCCGGTGAAGTAAATCTGGCTTTGGATTGGGCCAAACCCAAAAAACCGCGCCCAGAGCCGAAAGCACCGGCGGATCGCTGGAAATTCAGCCTGGCCCAATTCCAGATCAAGGATGGGCGTCTGGTTTTTAAAAACGGTCCATCCGGCCGGAGTTATCATCTGGCCATTGAACAATTTCAATTAAGTTCTTTTACAGCCGGCCGGCCGGCCCGGTTCCGCTTCAAAGGTTCTTATGAAAAAATAAAGTTCGATATGCAGGGAACGGTCGAGCCCCCCCTGGATTTGAATTGGGAGGCGGGGCCTTGGAAATGGCAAGCAGTTCTTAAAAACAATGCCGGAGTTTTGACTCTGGACGGCGCCTTGCAAAGCCGGCCTAACCGCCGGCCCAAGCTGGACCTCTGTTTTTTGCTTAAGACTCCGGAACTGGCCCGGTTGGGTCCGATCATCGGAAAAATGTTGCCCCATGTCGGACCAATCGAAGCCCAGGGGTGTCTCAGGAACAGCGCAGCCGTTGCAGCGTTGCCGGCTCAGCCGGAAACCTGGCGCCTGGATATGAACCTAAAAGCCTTAGAAGCGCATGGCGCTTTGAACGGCTCTTTCCGGGGGCCAGGAGAAAAGATCGAGCTTGATTTTGATTTCGCGATCGAAGGCGAGCATTTGGCCCGCACCTTGAGAGTAAACAACCAACAACGACTCGATGAGCCTTTCAAAATAAACGGGCACCTCCGGAACCGAGGGCCGGCCTTGTTCACTTTCTCTAAAGTACACGCCCGGTTAGCGCAGAGCGATCTCGACGGGGTTGTGAAAATAGACTGTTCCCGCAAACCGCTGCAGATACGGGCCGCGCTGCATGCCCAGCGCTTGGATCTCCGACGCTATTTAAAGGAGGCTTTTAAATTTAAAAAAGAAGATTGCCCTGCAAACAGCGCGCAACCCTGCAAAGTCTTTTCGCAGACGCCTTTTCAGTTGATCTTTCCCAAGTTCTTTGAAACGACTTGCAATCTGAAGATAGATCAGCTCATCTTTCCACAATTGGTCGTGTACAATATAAAGGCCGGGGTCAAGCAAAAGAAAACGGGGCTCTCCATTCAATTGACCAGTTCGGCCGTGAGCAGCGGAAGCTTAAATGGCTTTTTAAGCATTGAACCCGATCAGCAACAGACGGCCCTGAATTTGCAAATCAAAGGCCGTGATCTGGAGCTGGGGCAGATGCCCAAAGACTTGAATCTAGAAAATGCGATCCAAGGCCGTATAGATATGGATATCCGTTTAAAGAGCCGGGGCCAATCCATGGCCGCTCTAATGGCCGGCCTGGACGGGTACACGATTTTGACCATGAAGGAGGGTAAGATTAATAATAAGCATATCGGCCGCATGCGCATGGATTTGGCCACCGGCCTTTTTACCCTTTTCAATCAACCGGCCCAAGATGATTTTATAAAAATCAATTGCCTGGTAAGCCGTTTTGATATTGAAAAAGGTCTTACCAAGACCACTGTATTTCTTTTGGACACTCCGGCGTCGCGGATCGTGGGCCAAGGCACGATTCATTTGGGGACCGAAAAGATCGATCTCAAGCTCAGGCCTTTGCCCAAAAAAGGGCTCGGAGCCAAAGGAGTCGGTCGAATCAATCTGAGCTTGGGGTCCTTGGCCAAACCCTTTAAGCTAAGCGGTACCTTGGCAAAACCGACCCTGGGCATAGATCCGGCCCAGACTTTCATCACCGTCGGCAAATTCATAGCCGGAGCCGCCGCGTTCGGTTTCGCGGGATTGGCGGTGGCCCTATTCAACTTCAATTATGACGATTCCAATGCTTGCGAAAAGGCCGTCAGCCTCGCCCGGCAAGGGCCGAAAAAATTCGCGGCGTCGAGTCAACCGAAGAGCAACGAGAAGTAGTAATTTTGCCGGATTTGTTTATTATCCCGGATTATGCCAGATTATTCATTAAGGAATAAGCATAGGTTCGCCTGATCTTTTTAGGTTTTTCACAACCATAACTATGGGGTTCCAGTCCTTGAAGGCAAGGGCAGAAGCCCTCGCGTGGCAGGCGCTGAGACTTTAAGGTTTGTAAAGCGATGATTCAAATGATTTCAAATGCTTGCATAGAAAGATATTTGCGCCTGCCGATCTTACGGCAAGGTCCGGAGAGCAGATGAGTTACAGTTGTGAAAAACCTAAAAAAGTCAGGCTTCGGCTTAGTTAGCGGTCGAAATTTTCTAATGCATATTTTGGGATTATGCATCAGGCCAGTAAGATAAATACGAGCATACGTTTGCCTGAAGATCTTCAGGCCCGGTTAGTTTGTTGACCAAGCATTTTCTAACGCATCATTTGGATTATCGATTTCCGGGAGGAGTGGCATGATCATCGATCAATTGGATAACGGCTTGTTTTATTTTGCACTGAATGAGCGTTTGCGCAGGGCTCTGCTTTATTTACAAAAGACGGATTTGCCTGCCCTGCCGGTCGGAAAACATGAAGTCGAGGGCCAAAGGATTTTTGCCCTGGTTGAAGAATTCAAAACCAAACCGGCCGAGCAAGGGATCTGGGAGGCCCATCGCAAGTATTTGGATATTCATTACGTGATCGCGGGTCGTGAGAAGATCGGATACGCGGCCATCAAGCATATGCGGCCGGGCGCGTATGATGTTGAAAAAGACTTGGGGATTTTTGAAGGCGAAGGAGATTTCATGGTTGCCCGTCCAGGGACATTTATCATCATGTTCCCCCAGGATGTGCATAGGCCGGGTATGGCGGTCCAGGAACCGGAACCGATCAAGAAGCTTGTCATGAAAGTTGAAATGGAGTAATGCCTGAATCTAAAGAATTTTAGACAGGATTAATCCCGTGATACGTGGGATTAAGAGGATTAATCCAGTGAAACACGGGATATGCAGGATTTTTGTAGGGGCAGGTTTAAAACCTGCCCCTGCCAAAGAGACAGATTACCAACTGTGAACCTAACTATTTCTAAATTCATATCCCGTATCCCCCGCGAGCTGCGTTTGTTCATCCTGGCCACTTCGGCCATGGGCATCGCCGGCAGCATGGTGGACGCGACCTTTAATAATTTTCTGAACGAGCGTTTCGCCTTAAGCGGGTTCGCGCGCTCGCTTTTGGAATTTCCCCGCGAATTTCCCGGGTTCTCGGTGGTTTTTGTATCGGCTCTGCTCTGGTTTCTGGGCAGCCGCAAACTCGGCGTGGTGGCGATGCTGCTTGGTGTCGCCGGCACCTTACTGATCGGTTTTGCCGCGCCGGTTTACGGGGTCATGTTGGTTTGGCTGTTCTTCCTGAGTTTGGGCCAGCATTTATTTATGCCTTTGTATTCCAGTATCGGCATGGAACTGGCCAAAGAGGGCCAAATGGGTCGGCGCCTGGGTCAGCTAAACGCCATGCGTAACCTGGCCGCCATTGGCGGCAGTTTTCTGGTTTACCTGGGGTTTCGTTTCCTGGGCTTCAATTTTCAGCATACCTTTGCTTTATCGGCCGTGGCCTATGCCGCGGCAGCCGTGTTCCTCTTCGCCATGAAACCGGAAAAAGCCGCACCGGTCAAGACCTACCTGAAACTTCATAAAGAGTACCGGCTTTATTATCTGCTGGCCGTGCTCTTCGGTTCGCGCAAGCAGATCTTTCTGACGTTCGCACCCTGGGTGCTGGTCACGGTATTTCATCAGCCGACCCAGACCTTGGCCACACTTTTGACCATCGGCGGCGTGGTCGGTATTCTTTTTCAGCCTTTGTTGGGCTGGGCCACGGACCACCTGGGCGAGCGGTTCGTGCTGGCATCGGAAGCATTCCTGCTGGTGTTTGTCTGTTTCGGTTATGGGTTCGCCAAATTCCTGGTTCCGGAAAAACCGGCTTTTTACATCGCCTGTGTCTGCTTTTTGCTGGACCAGATGCTGATGTCGGTCAATATGGCCCGTTCGACCTATATGAAGAAGATTGCGCTGGACCCTTCGCACGTGCAGCCGGCGCTGACCGTGGCCGTGACCATTGACCATGTTTTTTCCATCAGTATCGCCTTGGTGGGCGGGGTCATCTGGAGCCTCTGGGGGTTTCAGTATGTATTTCTTTTGGGCGTGTTCATCGCGGTCGTCAATTTTTTCACCGCCTTGCGGGTGCGGATCCCGAAAGCTTAGGCGCTTAGTTCAACAACATCGACAAAATGTTGTCGATAAGAAAAAAGTAAATAACCAACCGGCCCTATTCTACGGATTTATTCCGGCGCTTTGGCCGGAATTCATGTTTTTTGATCCGTTTTTCAGGATCAAAAAACATTTAGGCTCTTATTTTTAGGATATCGACAATTTGTTGTTGATAAATTTTGATTTTCGTTTGCGCTACATCGTCATTCCGGCGTAGGCCGGAATCCAGATTTTCAGACGTTGATTCTTATGCTTCAAACGTCGACAATTTGTTCTCGATAGGATTTAAAATTTTTGACAGGATTAATCCCGGGATACCTGGGATTAAGAGGATTAATCCCGCGAAACGCGGGACATGCAGGATTTTCTTGAGGTAGCCGCAACCTTCAGGTTGCGCTCATTCGCATCCGTCCGGCGTGAATTGAGCCGAAATCTTTAATAAGCCAAAAGAAATATAGAGCGGTTTCCGGAAGATTTTATGTTTCAACTTAATAACGAAGAATTTGAAGGAATTTTGCGGTCACAAATTGTGACCGCAAAAGATCTAAGAAAAAGACGGTTTTTGCCGTTCGCTTTTACCGAACATTGTGTTGCCATGCTTTCCAGTGTTTTAAAAAGCAGTAGAGCCATTCAAACCAATATTCAAATTATGAGAGCTTTCACGGAGTTTCGACATATTCTGATTGAACATAAAGATTTACGAAGAAAAATCGAAGCCATGGAAAATAAATATGATAATCAATTCAAAGTAATTTTTGACGCCATAAAGCAGTTATTGGATATTAAAGAAACGGCTAAAAAGAAAATAGGTTTTTAATGCTGATTTTTTGATTGATGATTTAAAGCTAAATAAAAGAAAGAGCGAAAGAAGGGGCCAAATCTTTACTCTTGACAGATTAGGTGGATATTACTTTCATATCGTAATGTAATTGCATTTTGGTGCAACTTGTCAATATTGAAGATCTGACCCCAGAGTCGTTACTGTCCTATTCCGGCGACCTTGCCGGAATTCAGGTTCCGGCTCAAACCATTGCCGGAATGACGTTTTTTTTTGATCCTACGCTTTTCAGGATCAATAAAACCTTTCGCCCTGACGACCCCGTCAACCTTTCCGAATTCTTTGGGCGAGATATACCAAAAAAATAAATTGTTGCAAAAAAACTGTCATGAGATTATATTTTACTATAATAACTAATCTGAATTTTTATTAATTATGATAGATATAAATATAATTAGATAAAAACCTAACGCTTCATTTAATTAAACAGCCATATGTTAATAATAATTTTTGCCTTTCCGTATTTCTCCCTGGATGTGGTGGTATACAGAATTATAGAATAACTTGTTAGGCCTGCTCAGCAATAAGAGAGATATCGATGTTCAAAAACGCAGAGGATGCAAAGAAGAACAATATTCTAGACATGGCAATTACTTTCACGTCCATGATGAGAGTATTTGCTAAAGGTTCCAAAGAACGAATCGCTCAAAAATTTTGGGAGGTAACATCGGGCTTGCCTGCCATAACCGTTGTCGATGATTATGAGCAAACACATAAGATGTTTTGTGAATGGTTCTGTCGAGAAATCTATACCGCCCAGAAAACACTAAAAAACGGAAGGATCAAGTCAAGCCAGCTGGCATCATATGGTCAAGCCGCCAAAACATTGGACATCGTATTAAAGGTCTATATTTTCTATTGCTTACAACCATCCTCTGATGTGGCCTGCCGAATCAGTCGGTTCCTTCATGGTGCAGTAGATACGCCTATCATGAACCATCTCAAGCGCGTGTATTCTGATACAACGATCAAAGCCATAACAATCGAGCAGGTTGATAAGTCAACATATCAGATACTTCAAGATTTGCTCGCCCGTGATATCAAAGACCGTTTTCATGGCGACGTATTGCCGGTACAGTATGATGACATTATGTGGCTAGCGCTAAATCGCGAAACAGAAGAGCAGGCTTAACACCGGCTCCAGAGAGCCAAGGCCGAGTGGAAAGAGAGGGGTCAAATCTTTACAGGCTGTTGCTCAAATCAAAATGCAACCACAATTTGATTTTTAACTTCATATGGCAACCAATAATTTCAATGGGTTAGAAAAACACTTTAGCTATTATAACTAAGGAAAACCACAAGAAGACCATTTGGGCAACAGCCTGTAAGGATTTGACCCCAAGGGGCACAATGAACAAGCAATGTCTAGTCGCAAGGAAAAAGATGAAACCGCTTAAATTCATCCACACATCAAACAAACTGAACCGCAAATGAAGGTAAATACAACACTGGAGAGGTTTGGTAATCATGGCTATGGCCGACAAGAGGGTGGCTTTGAATCCGCATCTGTAGTCCTGCCGGTAATTAACGAGGTCAGCTCGCTATACCAGACCATCGACACCATTTTAGAATATGTCGGAGAAAGCATTCGGGAAGTTATTATTGTTGTCTGTCACAAAACCACTGCTGAGAGTCTCTCTGCCTGTAATGAATTAGGGGAGCGATATGTCGGACAGATCAGGGTCATTCAGCAGAAACTCCCTTTCTTGGGAGGAGCACTGCGGGAAGGCCTTCTTGCTGCCGGTGGAAGTCATGTCATCGTCATGTTCAGTGATGGCGAGTCAGATCCGCGAAGTGTCGGTGATCTCATCAGCGAGGCAAGGAGGAAGCCTGAAGCGATCATTTCGGCATCGCGTTGGTTGAAAGAAAATTCTTTCGACGGTTATCCCGTTGGGAAGAAACTATTAAATTATCTCTTTCAAAAGGCATTCTCGCTCCTCTATGGGGGAAACATTACTGACTTTACCTTTGGTTATCGAATCTACCCGGTGCAATTGATCCATGCCATTGAGTGGAAGGAGATGGGACACTCCTTCGTGTTGGAAAGCATCCTTAAACCGATGCGTCTCAAAGTGAATGTCATTGAAATACCCAGCGCTTGGAAGGCGCGATCCGAAGGTGAGTCGCAGGTAAAACCATACATGTATCTCAGATATCTCTGGATTGGTTTGAAGATAAGGATTACCCAACGGATTCCCTTCAAAAGCAATACCTTATCAAAGTGATTTTTACGACCTAGTTTTGGATTGGTATTATGGCGGTTATTAAGTTGATACTGGAACGAATTTTCAAGAAACTCAATCTTTAAAAATAATGCGCGCCAAATTGATCTATTGCCTGTTGAGTTACCAAGGAGCTTACTAATGTCAAAAAATACTGATAATAATCTGCTTTCAAATGTGACTCAGTTCAATCACGATACCCCATTAACTACATCAGTAACGCAGACTTCTTCAGTAGTTCCATGGTTGGTTTTTCTAATTTCGATCACCGCACAATTTATTTGCATGGATCGATTCGTGGGCTTGTATGACGAGGGAGTTATTCTCTTCGGGGCGGAACGCGTATTCCATGGCGAGGTCCCATACCGTGATTTCTGGACAATGTATGGTCCAGGTAGTTTTTACCTTACCGCGTTTCTTTATTCGATGTTCGGGATATCGGACCTTGTTCTTCGGGTGAGTGTAATCCTCATCAAGGGTGCGATTACAAGTCTCTCTTATGTGATCGTTAAGCGCTTCGCCCCTAAGTCCATCGCATTGGTGGCTGCATTCGTCATTCTTTGCGTCTTGATCCATGTGATGTGCAACCGTGTAATTCCCGTCTTTCCTGCTCTTGCCCTTGCAATTACGTCCATGATTTTCTTCGATCTGAGCTTAAGGCGAGGAAACGGCTACCTTGTCATTTCTGGGGTCTGTACGGGCTTGGCAACCACATTTCGTCACGATCTCGGTGCCTACAATGCAATCGCGATTGTTTTGGTTAATTTCTTTTTTCAGTACCTGCTCGATGAACGACAACGCCTCTGGTCGATTATTAAGAACGCCTGCGTACAAACCGGCGCTTACACGGCAGGGATATTTCTGGTGATAGCGCCTGTTGCCACATTGCTTCTTTACGCTGTTCCGCTTCAAGATTTGTACGAAAACCTCATTCAAATTCCTGCCAAAGTTTATCCGGCTGTTCGATCACTTCCGTTTCCTAGGCTACAAAGACTGATAGTGGGCGGCCGCTTTCACCCCTCCGTTCTCTCAGATTTCTCTGTCTACCTTCCTTTTCTCTCTGCAATATGGGCCACGGTTGTTGAAGCCCGCTACATCCAGCAGCTCCGAAATAAAGGTATCTCTTATGCACAACTGCTTACGAGCGGTTCGGCATTGATACTTCTCCTCGTAGTTACAGACCTTTTTTTTATATTAAAAGGAATCGTCAGAGTTTCAACGATTCACATGGTGCAGTCGTTGGTCCTCTCGATAATGCTGTTGGCTATCGGCACCACCCGGTTGGACTGGCGATCCAAGTATGAGAGGTGTCTCTTCGCCCCTTGGCTTGCCGTGGCGATTATTTTGATAGCACTGCCGACTTTATTTGGTGGGGATAAGGTCATCAACGGCATTAGAGACATCGCATCGGGATCGGATAATTTGATTAGTCGATGCAAAACCCCGATTTTGCCGCGCCTCCGGTGTGTAAGTGCCGATAAAGACTACCTTTTAGCGGCTCGGTTCGTTAAGACGCAATCCAACGAAAATGATTTGGTCTATGTTGGAACGAATCGTCATGACAAGATATTTGTAAACGCTATCGCTTTCTATTTCATGGCGGAACGTTGCTCCATCACGAAGTGGCATGACCTCCATCCCGGCATTCAAACTGCACTAGATGTACAGCGCGCAATAGTGACTGAAATGCAGGCGGTGCCTGTCCGTTTCCTAATCCTTGATAGTCGCTGGGACAATGTGGAAGAGCCGAACGATTCCAGAATATCGACTGGTGTGACTATCCTCGATGAATATATCCAGACGCACTTCGAGGAGGTGCAGCGCTTCGGTTCGGTGCACATTCTGTCTCCACTTTGACATAAACGCTTTAGTTTTAGTTGTTTCTTTACTTTTCGTTTTACTTACAGTATATATGAGAAAAGAGAGAGGGGTCAAATCTTTACTCTTGATAAATTAAGTAGATAGAACTTACATATGGCAACACAGTTGTATTTTGACTCCAATTGTCAAATTCAAGAAATTGACCCCAAGGGGCTACAGTCATGGAGATATTATAATGAACAAACTCAATTATTCCATCGCCGATGAGGTATTTATTCAGTTTCCGGATTATGTACGGGGGGTTGTGCTGGCCTATGATGTAAAAAACAGTGAATCTCCTTCCGAGTTGATTGCGATGCTGCGGGCTGCGGAAGCGTCCGTGCGGGAGCGCCTGAACTTGGAGAAGCTGATTGAACATCCCCGCGTCGCCTCATGGCGGGAAGCTTATCGGAAATTGGGAATCAAACCATCCGAGTTTCGTTCTTCCATCGAAGCAATGCTGCGGCGTGTGCTTCGCAACCAAGAGCTGCCGTCGATCAATGCACTGGTGGATATCGGCAATATTATTTCACTGCGATATTTGGTGCCGACCGGCGGGC
>Ga0315273_10005784_pt1 | contig 15341 bp, 16 predicted proteins | sample YL17G02_0_MG_FD_205753 | JGI IMG/M metagenome (GOLD analysis project Ga0315273, IMG submission 205753) | Sediment microbial communities from Yellowstone Lake, YNP, Wyoming, USA - YL17G02_0 | ecosystem: Environmental > Aquatic > Freshwater > Lake > Sediment | place: USA: Wyoming | collected...
CGCACCCGAACTGCGCCTACCTGTGGATGGAGCACTCCCTCGATCCCACGGTGCAGGGTGACGTGGCCTACTGGTTCGGCTCGGTGCCCGCGGTCCCGGCGGCGTGCGAAGGCAACGTGCTGCTCACCGACGAGGGCTGCGCCACCAACGGCATCGACAACTTCGACCAGATCTCGTTCTGGAAGACGCCGGAGGCCGACTGCTTCGGGGACGGGGGCGAGTGCGTGCCGTACTCGACCTGGACCGAGGAGTACCTGGCCATCATGGGCGGCAACTGACCGCTCGCTGACCGGGCCCGGGCGGGGTCGGGTGGGGCATCGTCCCCGCCCGACCGCCCCGGGCCCGATCGACGGATCCACCGTTGACCGCCCCCACCGCGCCGCACGCCCTCGACCACCTGACGGTGTGGCACCGCCTGAGCGCGTTCTTCTACCGCCACCGCGGCCTGAAGGTCGCCCTGCTGCTCACCCCGCCGCTCCTCTGGTTCGGCGTCTTCTACCTGGGCTCGCTGGCCTCCCTGCTGTGGCAGAGCTTCTACCGGCTCGACGACTTCAGCGGCACCATCGACGAGACGCTCAGCCTGGACACCTGGAAGGACCTCTTCACCGCCGCCAACCGGGACGTCGTCCTGCGCACGATGGCCATGGCCGCGGCGGTGACCGTGGCCTGCGTCGGCCTCGCCTACCCGATCGCGTACTTCATGGCCCGCCGGGCCTCGATCCGGCTGAAGGCCGCCCTGTTCGTGCTGGTGATGCTCCCGCTGTGGTCCAGCTATCTCGTGCGGGTGTACGCCTGGAAGCTGATCCTGGCCCAGGAGGGCGTGTTCACCTGGTTCCTCGACCACCTGGGGCTGGGCTTCGCCCTCGACGGGGTGCTGGACCTACCGGTCATCGGCGGCTCGGGGCTGTCGGTGTCGCCCCTGGGCCAGTGGATGGTCTTCACCTACATCTGGCTGCCTTACATGATCCTGCCCGTGGCCGCCGCTCTGGAGCGGATCCCGGCCTCGTTCGAGGACGCCTCCGGTGACCTGGGGGCCCACCCTCGCACGACCTTCTGGAAGGTGGTGTGGCCCCTGGCCATCCCCGGCGTGGTCGCCGGGTCGATCTTCACCTTCTCGCTGACCCTCGGGGACTACATCATCCCGACGGTCATCGGGAACTCCAGCCCGTCGATCGGGGAGAGCATCTACAGCTACCAGGGGGCGGCGGGGAACCTGCCCCTGGCCGCCGCGTTCTCGGTCGTGCCCATCGTGATCATGGTGATCTACCTGACCGTCGCCCGGCGCTTCGGCGCCTTCGAGTCGCTGTGAGCGAGGGGCGGAAGGCCGGCTGGGGCCTGAAGGGCTCGGTGGTGGCCGTGCTGGCGTTCCTGCACTTCCCGCTGCTCATCGTGATCCTCTACGCCTTCACCCCCCAGGAGAGCGCCTTCAGCTTCCCGCCCCCGGGGCTGACCACCAGGTGGTTCAGCCAGGCACTGCACACCCCGGACCTCTGGGAGGCCGTGCGCCTGTCCCTGGAGGTGGCGGTGGTGGCTTCGGTGGTGGCCATGCTCCTGGGCTCGATGGCCGCCGCCGCCGTGGGCCGCTACCGCTTCTTCGGCCGCGAGGGCATCTCGCTGTTCTTGGTCCTGCCCCTGGCCCTGCCCGGGATCATCACCGGCATCGCCATCCGCTCGGCGCTCAACCTGGCCGACGTCCCCTTCTCGTTCTGGACGATCGTCGTCGGTCACGGGACCTTCTGCGTGGTCGTCGTCTACAACAACGCCCTGGCCCGTCTGCGCCAGACGTCGGGTTCGGTCGTCGAGGCCAGCCAGGACCTCGGGGCGTCCGGCGCGCAGACGCTGCGCCACGTGCTGCTCCCGACGGTGGGCACGGCCCTGCTGGCCGGGGGGATGCTGGCCTTCGCCCTGTCCTTCGACGAGATCATCGTCACCCAGTTCACCCACGGCCCCGGTCAGCAGACCCTGCCCATCTGGATCTTCGAGAGCCTGTTCAAACCCCGGGACCGGCCGTTGACCAACGTGGCCGCGGTGTTCGTGATCGCCCTGACCTTCGTCCCCATCATCCTGGCCGAGCGCATGACCAGAGGCGCCGGCATCTTCCCGAGGCAGGTCGAAGACCTCACACCGGAGTCGGATCTGGACCCGTCGCTCGAGCCGGAGCCCACCGGGGCCTGACGTCGGCTCTCGGGCTGGGCGAACCACACCGAGGCACCGATGGGGGCGGAGTCGATCGGGGTACCGGTCAGTGGTGCCCTCACGCCGTGGTTTCACGCTGCGTGACCGAATCGGTTGGTCTGGCCCCGTTGTCCCGAACTGGCGCCTGATCTGGGCGCCATAGCACCACAATCAGGCGCCAGAACGAGGGGTGGTCACGCCCGGTGAGATCTGGGCGCTTGCCCGCCCCCGACGACTGGTAGCTCGACCCCACGCGCCCGTGGTTGCGTCGGCTTCCGTCCTGCCGCCCGCCGACTACGGGCTGGTGGCGACCTCGATGCGGTCCTGGCGCCACTCCCGCGCGGCGTCGAGGGCGGAGTCGGCCTGGGTCAGGATCTCGCCGGCGTCGAAGGCGTGGGCCGGGTAGCAGGCCACGCCGGCCCACAGGGTCAGGCCGGTGCTCACCCCGGCCAGGTGGCGGCGGATGCGCTCGACGGTCCAGATGGCGCCATTCTCCGGCGTGTCCTCCAGGACCAGGCCGAAGCGCCCGTCGGTCATGCGGCAGGCCGTGTCGGCTTCGCGGATGGTGGCGCTGATGCTCTCGGCCACGGCCCGGGGCTTGGCGGCCCGGGGACTGCCGTCGGCCAGACCCTCCACCACCTCGATGAGGACGACGGCCACCGGGCGCAGGTGGCGGCGGGCGGCGGACAGCCGGGCTTCGAGGGCGACGTCGAAGTACTCCTGGCTGAAGAGGCCGGTGGAGTGGTCGGTCAGGGCGTTGGCCGAGGCGGCGGCCAGGGGGGCGGCGGTGGCCGGGGCCGGCTCCTCGTCCTCGAGGGTGTCGAGGCGGGACGCGACCTCGTCGAGCTTGGCCGTGGCCTGGCGCAGGCGCCGCACGAGCACGACCACGGACGCGACAGCCAGGACCGACGCCACTGCTACCACCGCACCCATGACGATCATCGACATCCGACCCTGTTCTGTCGCGAGAAGAACTGGCTCTCCATCGGCCCGGTGAAGGCCGGAATCAAGTCCCCGGGGCGGCCCTCGAGAGCGCCGCCAACTCGGCCATCAGTGTGCCCAACTCGAAGTCCTTGGGCGTGTAGACGGCGGCCACACCGGCCGCCAGGAGGACGGCCCGGTCCTCGGTGGGGATGATGCCACCCACGACCACCGGGGCGTGGACCCCGGCCTCCCGCAGCAGAGCCAGCACCTCGGGGACCAGCTCCAGGTGGCTGCCCGACAGGATCGACAGGCCGATGATGTCGACGTCCTCGTCCCGGGCCACGGCCGCGATCTGCTCGGGGGTGAGTCGGATGCCCTGGTAGATGACCTCGAAGCCGGCGTCCCGGCCGGCCACGGCGATCTGCTCGGCCCCGTTGGAGTGCCCGTCGAGGCCGGGCTTGGCCACCAGGAGGCGGGGCGGGCCGCCGGGTCGGGCCCGTAGCTCGGCGGCGATGGCCCGCAGGGCATCGGTGGCGCCTCCCGTGGCCCGGGCCACCCCGGTGGGGGCCCGGTACTCGCCGAAGGCCTCCCGCAGTGCCTCGGACCACTCGCCGGTCGTGCCGCCGGCGTGGGCCAAGGCGATGGTGGCCGGCATCAGGTTCTCATCGGTGGCGGCCACGCGGGCCACCTCGTCCAGGGCCCGCTTGACCGTTTCCTGGTCCCGCTCGGAGCGCCACACCTCGAGCTCGGCGATCTGCTCGTCCTGCACGGCGGGGTCGACCCGCAGGATGTTCTCCGCCCCGCCCAGGGGGGACGCGGCCGTCTCCGTGTAGGCGTTCACCCCGACCACCGTGAGGGCGCCGGACTCGATGCGCCGCATCCGCTCCACATGGGAGCCGACCAGGCGGGTCTTCAGCTCGTCGATGGCCTCGAAGGCCCCGCCGAGGGCGAGGACGTCGTCCAGCTCGGCCTTGGCCGCGTCGAGCAGCTCCTGGGTCCGGGCCTCGACGACGTGGGAGCCGGCGAAGATGTCCTCGTACTCCAACAGGTCGGTCTCATAGGCCAGGACCTGCTGGATGCGCAGCGACCACTGCTGGTCCCAGGGCCGGGGCAGGCCCAGGGCCTCGTTCCAGGCCGGCAGCTGTAGCGACCGGGCCCGGGCGTCCTTGGACAGCGTGACGCCGAGGGCCTCGAGCACGATGCGTTGGACGTTGTTCTCGGGCTGGGCCTCGGTCAGGCCGAGCGAGTTGACCTGCACGCCGTAGCGGAAGCGTCGGGCCTTGGCGTCCTGGACGCCGTAGCGCTCGAGGCAGAGCCGGTCCCACAGAGCGGTCATGGCCCGCAGCTTGCAGGTCTCCTCCACGAATCGGATGCCGGCGTTGACGAAGAAGCTGATGGAGGCCACGACCGCGGGGAAGTCGTCCTCGGCCACCTGGCCCGAGTCCCGCACGGCGTCGAGCACGCCCACCGCGGTGGACATGGCGTAGGCGATCTCCTGCACCGGCGTGGCCCCGGCCTCCTGCAGGTGGTACGAGCACACGTTGATCGGGTTCCACTTGGGGATGTGGGCGGCGCAGAAGGCCACCATGTCCACGATCAGGCGGCGGCTGGGCCGTGGCGGGAAGATGTAGGTGCCCCGGGACAGGTACTCCTTGACGATGTCGTTCTGCGTGGTCCCCCGCAGCGCCTTGCTGGGCACGCCCTCGTCCTCGGCGTGGGCCACATAGAGGCCGAGGAGCCAGGCCGCCGTGGCGTTGATGGTCATCGAGGTGTTCATCTCGCCCACCGGGATGCCGTCGAGGAGCTGACGCATGTGGCCCAGATGGGCCACCGGCACGCCGACCTTGCCCACCTCGCCCCGGGCCAGCGGGTGGTCGGGGTCGTAGCCGGTCTGGGTGGGCAGGTCGAAGGCCACCGACAGCCCCGTCTGGCCCTTGGCCAGGTTCTGGCGGTACAGGGCGTTGGATGCGGCGGCCGAGCTGTGGCCGGAGTAGGTGCGCATGAGCCACGGCCGGTCCCGCTCGTGGTGGGCCTCGGGGGCGGTCACCGCCCCATGGTCCCGCGCGGGCCGGGTCCGTGTCACGCCGGACGGCGCCGATGAGCCCGATCAGAGGCCAGGGCCCTTTGTTGCCGTGCCAGGCCCAGGCGGGTGCGACCTACCGCATCGCGGTCGACGGCTTCCACTACTCCGACGAACCCGGTCCCGTCGAGGCGGGATCGTGCTCCGCGTGAGGGTCTTCTGACCCTCAGGTCCTGAACACGTCGGGCAGCGGCGCCGCGAGCGCCGTTCCCAGTCGCGTGAGGTACTCGTCGCGGGGGATGTCCACGGCCCCGAGCGAGACGAGGTGGGGCGTTGTCCACTGGATGTCGAGCAGGCGGGCGCCTCCGCGCCGGAGCACGGCGACGAGGTGGACCAGCGCCACCTTCGACGCATCGGGGCGATGGTGGAACATCGACTCGCCGGCGAAGAAGCCACCGACGGCCACGCCGTAGAGGCCGCCCACCAACTCGTCGCCTTCCCAGACCTCGACGCTGTGGGCCCAGCCCAGTTCGTGGAGGCGGGAGTAGGCCCGGCGCACGTCGTCGTTGATCCAGCCGTGCGGCCGGGCCGGATCCGCGCAGGCCGCGATCACCGCGGGGAAGTCACGGTCGACGCTGACCTCGAACCGGTCGACGGCCCGGCGCAGGGACCGGGAGACCCGTAGGCCGTCCAGCGGCAGGATGCCCCGGGGGTCCGGTGACCACCAGGCCAGTACCCCGCCGTCGACGGGCATGGGGAACAGGCCCGAGCGGTAGGCCGCCAGCAGGGTGCCCGGCGCGAGGTCGGCACCGATGCCGACCACGCCCCGGCCGTCCGCCGCCGTCGCTAGGGGCAGCTCCCAGGAGTTGGGGGGCGGTTCGACGGCCATGACGACGTTCTACCCGGCCGGCCACACGCCCACCTCGCGCCCGACAGCAAAGCGGGCTACCGTTTCGGCGTCCGACGGAATCACCTGCGGGCACGGCTTGCGGGCCGTTCGACCAGGAAGGTGCTTCATGCGCCATCACTTCCTCCGCCGTGCTGGATTGGCCCTCGCCGTTGTCGGGCTCGTTGTCGGCATCGGTGCCCCTGACGCGGGCGCTGTCGGCCCGGCGGGCGCGGACGGCTTCAACGCCGCCCCGCTACTGCCTCCCGGCCCCGGCGTCTACACCGGGAACAACCTCACCGCCACCGCACAGGCGGGGGAGCCGGCCATCGACGGCAACACGCCGGCCGCGTCGGTCTGGTGGAAGTACCGCCGCCGCACGCCCGGAACCGTCCAGCTCACCACCCGCGGGGCCAATTTCGACACGGTGCTGGCCGTCTACCGGGGCACCTCGGTGCAGAGCCTGACGCTCGTGCGCGAGAACGATGACGCCAACTCCAACGTGCTGTGGAGTCGGGTCCGGTTCCAGGCCCAGGCCAACGTGACCTACCGGGTCAAGATCGACGGGTACGAGAGGCCGCCGGTCCGCCGCGGGAGGTACGTGCTCCGGGTCACCCTTCCCTGACGCAATGACGCAATGACGCAATGACGCGATGACGCGATGACGCCCTGAGCGTCTCTGGGAGCGGCGCCTTCGAGCGCCGCTCCCAGGCCGCCGGGCCACGGGCTCGGCGGCTCGCCCGCTCGTCCTGCGGAATGGCTACCGCGAGTACTCGTAGAAGCCCTGGCCGGTCTTGCGACCGAGTTGGTCGGCCACGACCATCCGGCGCAGGAGGGGGACGGCGGCGTAGTGGGGGTCCCGGAACTCGTCGTAGAGAGCGTCGAGGATGGACACCGAGGTGTCCAAGCCGACGAGGTCGAGAAGCTCCAACGGGCCCATCGGGAAGTTGCAGCCGCCCTTCATGGCGGTGTCGATGCCCTCCCGGTCGGCCGTGCCGTTCTCCAGCAGGCGCACCGCGTTGTTGAGGTAGGGGAAGAGCAGGGCGTTCACGATGAACCCGGCCCGGTCCTTCACCTCGACGGGGTCCTTGCCGCACGCCTCGGCGAACGCGGTGGCTTCGGCGATGGTCTCGTCCGACGCCGTCAGCGGGCGGATGATCTCCACCAGCTTCATGGCCGGGGCGGGGTTGAAGAAGTGGATGCCGCACACCCGGTCGGGGCGGTGGGTCTCCACGGCCATCTCGATGACGGGCAGGGTGGAGGTGTTGGTGGCCAGGATGGCCCCGTCCTGGCAGATGTGATTGAGCTCGACGAAGAGCTCCTTCTTGGTGGCCAGATCCTCCACCACCGACTCGATGACCAGGTCGCAGTCGGCCAGGTCCTTCAGCACCGAGGTGGCCGTGATGCGGCCCAGGGTGGCGTCGCGGTCGGCCTCCTCGAGGCGACCCTTCTCGACCAGCCGGTTCAGGCCCTTCTCCAGCGAGGCCAGGGTGGCATCGGCCGTCGCCTGCTGGCGGGACCGCAGCACGACCTCGTGGCCGGCCTGGGCCGCCACCTGGGCGATGCCCGCCCCCATGATCCCCGACCCGATGATCCCCACGCGCGTGATCTCCATAAGGGCGGCGATGTTACTGACGGGTAGCTTTGGCCGGAAATGGCCGTGGTCGATTCGTTGCTGGGTGCCGGGTATCTGCGCATGTTGCCGCCCCGGGCCCGGACGGTGATCCGGGAGCACCGCCGCCGTCTCCTGCACGACCTGACCGGGCGGGTGCTGGACCTGGGTGGGGATCCGGGCCACCTCCCGCTCTATCCGGCGTCGACCGATGTCGTGACCGGTGACGGCGAGGGTCCGTTCGATCACGTGGTGTCCATCCTCCACCTGACCGCCGTGGCCGACCCCGCCGCCGAGTTGGCCCGGGTGCGGAAGTGCCTGGCCCCGGCGGGCACCCTCGTCTTCCTGGAGCCGGTGGTCGCCCCCGGCCTCGGCGCCCGTGGCCAGCGCCTGGTCGCCCCGGTGGTCGGTCGATTGGCCGGTTGGCGTCCCGATCGCGATGTGCCGGCGTTGTTGCGCGACGCTCATCTGGTCATGAGCGACCTGGTCCGCACGCCGATGCCCCGCCATCTCTGGCCCCTGACCGAACTGGTCGAGGGTCGCGCCCACCACCGGATCAACCGATGAGCGGAGCGGGGGCCCGAGCGGCCCGGCGGCCGAAGGTCGCCCGGAGCGGAGAACGGTGAGCGGGATGTTGGCCCTGGTGGGGGGGCAGGCGTTCACGGCAGGTTGCACCTTCGACAGTGACCTGCTGGCCGCCAGCGGGGGCGACGAGGTCGTCGTCGTGCCCACCGCCGCCGCCTACGAGCACCCCGAGCGGGAGGTCGAGGCCGCCTCCGCCCACTTCGCGACGTTCGGTGGTCGGGTGACGGGCCTGGACCTGCTCACCCGCCGCGACGCCATGGACACCGACCGGGCGGCCCGCGTCCGGGCCGCCCGCTTCCTCTACCTGGTCGGCGGCTCACCCCTGCACCTGCGCTCGGTGGTCAAGGACAGCCCCGTCTGGGGCGCCCTCGTCGCCGCCTGGCAGGACGGGGCCGTGGTCGCCGCCGCCAGCGGGGCCGCCCGGGTCCTGTGTGACCCCATGGTCGACCCGCGTGGCGGTGCCTTCACCGTGGGCCTCGGCCTGCTCGACAACCTGGCCGTCGTCCCCCACCACAACCACTGGTCCGAGGAGAAGGCCCACCGCACCCTGCTGCTCGCGCCCGCCGGACTGCTCGTGGTCGGCATCGACGACGCCACGGCGCTCCTTCGGGCCCCCGACGGCACCTGGCGGGTCGACGGGGTCGGCTCGGTCGCCGTCTTCCGAGCCCGCGAGCACGTCGGCCTGGACGCCCTGCCCACCGCCTGACCGACCCCGAAGGCCTTGACCTTCGAGTCGGGTCGAAGGCCTACGGTCGGGCGGTGACCACTCGATCGTTCCTGGGCCTTCCCTTGCGCCGGGTGGCGGCGGTCCTGTTTCTCGTGACCGTCGCCCTCTTCGCCGTGGGGGTGGCCCTGGAGAAGGACGGCCACGCCGAACCCGCCGCGGCTGTCACCGAGGCGCCCGATCACGCCGAGGGAGGCGAGGAGGGCGGTCACGACGAGGACACCGTCACCGAGGAGGTCGGTCACGACGACGGCGGGGAGAGCGAGTCGGTGCTGGGGGTCGACCTGGAGTCGCCTCTGACCGTCACGCTGGCCGTGGTCGGGTCCCTGCTCCTCGCCATCGGGCTCTGGTTCACCGACCGCCGAGGGGTGGCGGCCGCCGCCGTAGCAGGGGGCCTGGCCTTCGCCGTGTTCGACGTCGCCGAGGTGGCCCATCAGGTCGACGCTTCCCGCAGCGGCCTTGCGGTCCTCGCCGTGGTCCTCGTCCTTGGCCACACGGCCGCCGCCGGTGCCGCCGCCCTGAACGTCATCTCGACCTGATGGCACGGCCGGCGGACGGGTCGGGTGGCGTTTCGGACTACTGGAGGACGATCTTGAGCACGGGGCCGGCGAGGGACAGGAGGTAGAGCTCGCCGGTGGGGTCCTGGGCGAAGGCGACGGGGGCCTCGACCGGGTCGGCGATGGTGGCGTCGTCGACCACCTCGCCGTCCGGGACGGCCAGGGCCCGCAGTTCGCCGGCGCAGTAGTCGGCGTACAGGTAGGCGCCGAACAGCTCGGGGATGGCCGTACCCCGGTAGCGGTAGCCACCGGTGACCGAGCAGCCGGCCTCGCCGTGGGGGTAGGTGAAGACCGGTGGGCTGTGGTCGTCGGGCTCGACGCCGTCCTCGTAGGGCTGGTCGCCCTCCATGGCGTTCCACCCCAGGTTGGCGCCACGACCGGCGTTCAGGCCGTCGGCGTCGGCGGGCAGGACGTCGATCTCCTCGATCTCGCCCTGGCCGACGTCGCCGACCCACAGGTCGCCCGTGGCCCGGTCGAAGGAGAACCGCCAGGGGTTGCGCACGCCCTTGAGCCACACCTCCGGCCGGGCCCCCTCCTCGTCGACGAAGGGGTTGTCGTCGGGGATGGCGTAGGCGCTGCCGTCGACGCCGTTCGGGTCGATGCGCAGGATCGACCCCAGGAGCTGGCCCCGGTCCTGGCCCGCCCCCAGCGGGTCGCCCCCCGACCCGCCGTCGCCCAGGCCCAGGTAGAGCAGGCCGTCGGGCCCGAAGGCCAGGTGCCCCCCGTTGTGGTTGGCGAAGGGCTGGTCCAGGGCGAACACGATCCGGCGGGAGGCCTCGTCGACCGAGCCGTTCTGGCCGAGGGCGTACTCATCGACCCGGGAGTCACCGTCCTCGTTGGTCGAGCTGACATAGAGGTGACCGCCGTCGGGGGCGACGACGAGGTCGAGCAGGCCGCGCTCGCTGTCGGTCGTGGTCTCGTCGGTGAGGTCGAGGATCGCCGTCGCCTCGCCGGTCACCAGGTCCAGGTCGAGGACGACCCCGGCTCGCTCGGCCAGGTACGCCCGGCCGGCGATGCCGGGGAGGAACGCCAGGGCGATGGGCTCCTCGAACTCGCCGACGGTCTCGACCTCGACCTCGACCCCGGTCACGGTGTCGACGTCGCCGCGGCCGAGGACAGTGTCCGCGGGGCCGCCGACCGACGGCTCGGTGGCCTCGACGATCGGTGCGCGCGTGTCGCTGGGCAGGGCCTCGCCGTCGTCGCCGCAGGCTCCCGACGTCAGCAGCGCGAGGGCGGCGGCGGCCGCGACCAGGGATCGTCTCACCGCATCGGCCGGATCAGTCCCTCCTGAACGACGGACACGGCCAACTCACCTCCGTGGGTGTAGATCTCGCCCCGGGCCATGCCCCGCCCACCGCTGGTCGACGGCGTGTCCTGGACGTAGAGCAGCCATTCGTCGGCCCGGAACGGCCGGTGGAACCACATGGCGTGGTCGAGGCTGGCCATCATGATCGCCTCGTCGGCGGCCTCGGAGCCGTGCGGCAGCAGGGTGGTGTCCAGCAGCGTCATGTCCGACGCGTAGGTCAGGACGCAGGCGTGCAGCACCGGGTCGTCGGGCAGGGTCCCGTCGGCTCGCAGCCAGACCCGCTGGTGGGGCGGGAGCGGGTCCCGGCGCTGGGTCCAGGTCCAGTCCACGTTGCGGGTGTCGATGGGTCGGGGCCGGTCCAGGTAGGCGCCGAAGCGCTCGGCGAAGGGCTGCATCCGGGTGCGCCAGTCGGGCAGGGTCTCGGGCTCGGGGGGCAGTTGCCCGTCCCACATGGCCTCGGCCAGGTCCACCTGGTGGTCCAGACCCTCCTCCCGGACATGGAACGACGCCTGCAGATTGAAGATGGCCTTCCCGTGCTGGACGGCCACGACCCGGCGGGTGGTGAACGAACGCCCGTCCCGGATGCGGTCGACCTCGTAGAGGATGGGCAACGTCGGGTCGCCCGGGCGCAGGAAGTAGGCGTGCAGCGAGTGCACCGGCCGGTCGTCGTCGACCGTGCGGGTGGCGGCGACGAGGGCCTGGCCCGCCACCTGGCCGCCGAACACCCGCTGGCGGTCCTCGTCGGGGCTCGTGCCCCGGAAGAGGTTGACCTCGATGGCCTCGAGATCGAGCAGCGCGCAGAGGTCGTCGACCGCTTCCTGGGACATCAAGGAAGATCGGCGCAGCCGATCGGCGGGCCGAACGGGGCCGCACCTCGATGAGCCGCCAGGCGAAGAGCCATAAACGGGACCCTACCGGTGCCGACAGGACGGCCATGGCTCTGGTCGATGCCCCGCGCCCACCGCTACGATGCGGTCCATGGTGAAGTCCCGCGCGGAAGTGCTCGCGCGCGTCCGCGAGGCGGACTACCGCAAGATGCTCAAGTACTCGGCCGTCTCGGCCGTGGCCTTCCCGTTCACCCAGGTCATGCTGCTCGTCTTCACCATCGGCTTCGACTGGTCGTTCGTCACGGCCAACCTCGTCGCCGTCACGATCATGGCCTTCCCGGCGTACCTCATGAACCGCTACTGGGTCTGGGGCAAGAAGGACAAGAACCGGTTCACCACCGAGGTCCTGCCCTTCTGGATCATCACCCTGATCGGCCTCGCCCTGTCGACGGTGTTCGCCCACTACGCCGACCAGTGGTTCGAGTCGCCGCTCGCGGTGAACCTGGCCAACGCCGTGGGCTTCGGCGTCGTCTGGGTCTTCAAGTTCGTCTTCCTCGACCGGATCATGTTCGGCGGCCACCAGCACTTCTCGGTGGATGAGGACCTCGAGACCGAGCTCGAGTCCGCGCCCGCCGTCTGAGCCCGTTGGATCCACGCCTCCAAGCCGTGGCGGAGGATGCCCGGGGCTTCATGCCGCCCGACGAGGGGGTGGCGCTGTACGAGGCGGCGTTGGCGTCGCCCGGGCCGTACCTCGAGGTCGGCACCTACTGTGGCAAGTCGGCCGTCTACCTGGGTGCCGCCGCCAAGGAGAGCGGCACGGTCCTGTTCACGGTCGACCACCACCGCGGCTCGGAGGAGAACCAGGCCGGCTGGGAGCACCACGAGGCCGACCTGGTCGATCCCGAGAGCGGGCTGATGGACACCCTGCCCCACTTCCGTCGCACCATCTTCGGCGCCGACCTGGAGGACGCCGTCATCGCCGTCATCGGTGATTCGGCCACGGTGGCTGCCCACTGGACGACCCCAGTCGGCTTCCTGTTCATCGACGGCGGCCATGGCCCGGAGCCGGCCCATCGCGACTATGAGAGCTGGGTCCCCCACGTCGTCGTGGGGGGGACCCTGGCCATCCACGACGTCTTCCCCGATCCCGCCGACGGTGGCCGACCCCCCTTCGAGCTCTACTGCCGGGCGCTGGAGTCCCTCGCCTTCGAGGAGCTCGATCCCACCGGCTGCCTCCGGGTCCTGCGCCGGGTGGCCGAAGGCATTTAGGCGACGCCGGCGCCATGGCCGAGGCATGGGACGGAATGCGGGTGTTGACCGAGCCGTGTCCGTACTGCGGGGTGGACGTCGCCGCGGTCGCACCCGGGGACCTGCCGGATGCTCTCCGGGAAGAGGCCGGGCGGTGGGAGTCGCTGTTGGTCGCGGCCGACGACACGGCGGTGCGGCGCCGCCCCGAGGACGGGACCTGGTCCGCCCTCGAATACGGCGGTCACGTCCGCGATGTGCTGTCGGTGATGACCGAGCGGGTGGCTCGCACGCTGGTCGAGGACGACCCCGAGTACGGCTGGTGGGACCACGAGGCCAGCGCCGTCGACGAGCACTACAACGAGCAGGACCCCGTCGCCGTTGCCGGCGATCTGGCCGCCAACGCGGCGTGGATGGCGGGCACCCTGGCCCTCGTCGAGGGCGACGAGTGGGATCGACGGGGCACCCGACGGGGCGCAGAGCGCTTCACCGTGGCGGGCCTGGGTCGTTTCACGCTGCACGAATTGGCCCACCACCGCTTCGACGCCGAGGGCCGTCTCGGCTGATCGGTGGCTCAGCCCGGTCAGGGGTACCGACCGCTCAGTCCAGGGAGGGCTGGTCCTGGTGGGTCTCGTCGAGGGCGGCCTCGGGCAGGAAGGCATGGTCGATGAAGAGGCGGGAGGCGGCCGAGGACTGGGCCAGCGCGTCGGCGGCCAGGATCACCGCGGCCGCCGTGTAGGTCGAGCGCTCGTCACCGGGGAAGTGGACCTGCTCGGGGTAGACGATGCCGGTCCAGTAGTAGCCGTCCTCGGAGCGCAGGGTCTGGGCGTGGCGGAACAATTCGAGGGCGAAGTCGGTGCGCCCGACGGACAGGTAGGCCAGGAGGCACTCGCAGGTCTCGGCCGCGGTGATCCACGGCCGGTCGGAGACGCAGCGGATGCCCCGACCCTCGAGGTAGAAGGTGTCGAGCCGTTCGTCGAGGTGGGCGGCCCCTTCGTCGCCGCCGAAGACCCCGGCCAACACGGGGTAGTACCAGTCCATGGCCCAGCGGTGCTTGGGGGCGAAGGCGTCGGGCTCGTGGCGGAGGGTGTGGACCAGGCGCGCCGCCGAGAGCTCCCAGTCGGGGCGCTCGCGGCCGAGCGTGGCGGCGATGGCCAAGGCGCAGCGGAGGCTGTGGGAGATGCTGGAGGACCCGGTGAGCAGGGCGAAGGACCACGGGGTGCCGTCGGCGTGGCGGGCCCAGAGGATCTCGCCGCGGGGCGTCTGCAGATCCATGACGAACCCGACGGCCCGCTCGACCATGTCCCAGGTGGCCTCCAGGAAGCCCCGGTCCTCGGTCAGCAGGTAGTGGTGCCACACGCCGGCGGCCACGTAGGCCACGGTGTTGGCGTCCAGCTTCTCCTGCTCGACCCGGTCGGCCAGGTAGTACTGGTGCCAGGAGCCGTCGTCGCGTTGGGTGTCGGCCAGCCAGGTGAAGGCCCGGTCGACCTCGTGGTGCCGACCGCAGACGTCCAGGGCCATGGTCGCCTCGACGTGGTTCCAGACGTCGGCGTGGCCGCCGGGGAACCAGGGGATCATCCCGGTGGGCAGCTGCCATTCGGCGATGGACTCGGCCGTCTTCGAGACTTCGGCGGCGGTGAGGATGCCGGGGACCTCGGGCAACCCGCGGAGATCAGGCGACACGGGCATGACCCTCCATGCTGGCTGGGACGGGCCGGGATTCCACCGAGGCGGCCGTCGGTTTGCGGGCGTACAGGACCAGGCTCTTGCCCAGCACCGGCTGCAGCAGGCGTTCGGCGACCTGGGTGAGCAGAGGGGCCTTCATCATGTCCCACACCAGGAGGCGGTGGTAGGCCTCGACCAGCGGGTTGGTGTCCTCCTGGGGGCCGACGAGGCACCGCAGCCACCAGTAGGGCGTGTGCAGGGCATGGACCTGGTGGGAGCCACCCGGCTCGAGGCCGGCGGCAGCCAGCTTCCGACGCAGCTCCCGCTCGGTGTAGATGCGGACGTGGCCGCCCACGACCTTGGGGGCGTGGTACTCGTCGGACAGCCTCCAGCAGACGACCTCGGGCAGCCACGCCGGCACGGTGACGGCGATGGTGCCGCCGGGCTTGAGCACCCGGGCCAGTTCGGCCGCGGCCATCTCGTCGTCGGGGATGTGCTCCATGACCTCGGCGGCGATGATGTGGTCGAAGGTGGTGTCGGGGAAGGGCAGCATCTGCCCGTCACCGACCGCACTGGCGGCCAGCCCGCCCGCGGGGGCCTCGCCCACCGCGTCCATGGCGGCGCACATCTCGCGGCACTCGGCCATGTCGGCGTGGTTGAAGTCCACGGCCACCACCCGTACCCCCCGCCGGTAGGCCTCATAGGCGTGGCGGCCGTTGCCCGCACCGAGGTCCAACAGGAGCTCGCCCGCCCGCACGCCGAGCCGGTCGTAGTCGACGGTCAGCACGGGACGGCCAGGGTCAGGGCCCGGGTCG
>Ga0315273_10005785_pt1 | contig 15337 bp, 15 predicted proteins | sample YL17G02_0_MG_FD_205753 | JGI IMG/M metagenome (GOLD analysis project Ga0315273, IMG submission 205753) | Sediment microbial communities from Yellowstone Lake, YNP, Wyoming, USA - YL17G02_0 | ecosystem: Environmental > Aquatic > Freshwater > Lake > Sediment | place: USA: Wyoming | collected...
ACGAGGTCGGCCAGGGCCACCGGGTCCGTGATCCGGTGGTCGAGGCCTCCATCCGCGTCTTCCGCCCGGGCCAGAGCATAGGCCCTGCCCGCAAACAGGCTGCGCCAGTAGCCGGCCAGCCGCGGCGAGCGAAAGACCGACGCCGGCTCGAAGACCGGATAGAGGCTCGTCTGTGCCGGCCACAATCTGATCCCCGTGGGCGTGAGCCGCATCGGGACCCAGGAGCGGAACCCGATGGGCGAACCGACGAGACCCCGATCGTCGAGCACCGGGAAGCGGCCCGGGTCGCCGGCGAAGCCGGCGGGCAGCGCGGGATCCGTTGGATCGACCCGGGGCAGATACCTGGAGTCCGGGTCGTAGCCGCCGTTGTACAGCACCAGCCATGAGTTCATGTGGACCGTGTCACCTTCGGATCGCGCATAGATGCGGTTCCCGTAGATCTCGTAGAAGGTGCCGCGCCTGAAGTCCCCAGCCAGCGGCCGGCGCACCGAAGGCAGGTAGCGGAACGAGTCCGGCCCGAAGTAGGGGCGCCCGTCCGGCGGCCACGCCGGCGAGGTCGCGAAACGGCTCCAGTCGGCCACGTCCACCGCGCGCGCGCCCTCCCCGTCCGTGGACGGCGGCCAGAGCGCCGGATCGGGCCCGGCCCACCAGGTGTCGGGACTGAAGTTCACCATGAAGCGCAGCGTCCGGGTTCCACCCCCTGCCTCGGGTGGCGCCGGCACGGTCATCACCTTCATGCCGGGCGTGAGCAGCACTGTCGAGTCCCGCCCAGCTCCGCCAGGGCCGTCCGGCCGGGCGGCGGCATCTTCAGCAACAGCACCGGAAGCGTCCCCCTCGCCCGCCATCACCACCGGCAGGAGCGCCGTGCGCCCACCGCCTCGCCACCAGCGCAGGTGCAGCCAACTGAAGGCGGGGACGGTGTCGGCAGGCGGGAACGCCGCCGGAGGATCGACCGTCAGGGGATACTCTTGACGCGGGTGCACGACTGGGCGGAAGAAAGGCCCAAGGGTGACGATCGTGCCAACTGCGGTGGCATCGAGGACGAGCGGACGCTGCCCAAGCCCCCCCCGGCCCTCCAGCACGACGGACGCGGCCGTACGGTCCACCCTGCCCTTCGCATCGACTGCGTAGACATAGAAGACGCGCCGGCGGGGAGTTGGCCCCGCATCAAGGGGCAGGACGAAGGTCGTATCGGTCCTGGTCGTGAAACGATAGTCCCCCGGCCCGGGCTGCGGAAGCGACGCGGAAATTGCGTCGTCGCCCGGGCCGCCACCCGCCTCGACCAGAGCCCAGTAGAAACCGGTGATCGAGTCGTCCCGGCTGGAGCCGGCCCAGTCTACGCGCGCACGCGAGTATCCCTGCGCGACACGGTGGAGCCCTGCGGCGGGAGTGGCGTCCGGGTCCCCCAGGGACAATGTGTCCGTCGCGGCTGCCGTGATCCAGGTCTCGGGCGCCGGGCCAGCGCCAACGGCGGGACTCAGGGTCCGACGGCACCCTGCACTCAGTCCCAGTATCGCGACCAGGAGCCACGCAACGACACGCGTTTCTGTCTTCATGGGAGCCTCCGTGGACGCCCGGTCGTTGTCTGGATGAGGATCAAGCGTACTTCCGGCCACACTCAGCGTCAATTTCAAGTCCGGGTCCGGGACACCGCCCGGGCAGTTCGTGGGTCAGACATGAGGCTACCGCCCGGACTCGGTCGGAGCCGGCCGGATGCGTGCGGCGCGCCAATTGCATGAGTCCCTCTCCGCCTCTTTCCTCCTTGCGCGAGCGCATCGCTTCGTCCAACATGCCCGGCAGGATGACCCCCTCCACCGCGACGCTGACGGACCAGCTCCGCTTCACCACGATCGCCCACCGGGATCACGTCTTCCTCAGCCCGCTGAGCGGTCCCAAGGTGGACCAGGTGCTTTCCATGCTCGAGCTGCCGCAGGGCGCTCGCGTGCTCGACGTGGGCTGTGGCAAGGGCGAGATGCTGGTGCGGCTCGCGGGCCGCTGGGGCGCACGCGGCGTGGGGGTGGATGTGAACCCGGGGTTCCTCGCCGACGCGCGCCAGCGGGCCGAGTCACGCGTGCCGCAGGCCGGCCTGGTCTTCCACGAGCAGTCCGCCTGCGACTTCACGGCTGAACCGGGCTCCTTCGACGCCGTGCTGTGCGTGGGCTCGACCGAGGCCTACGGCGGCTACCGCGACGCACTGCGCGCGCTGGCCAGCCTCGTCCGGTCGCACGGGCGCGTCCTGGTCGGCGAGCGTTTCTGGCGCCGCCGCCCCCACCCCGACTACCTCGCCGCCCTGGACCTAGAACTCGAAGACCTGCTCGACCACCCGCGCAACGTGCGCGCGGGCGAGGAGGCCGGCCTGGTCCCGATCTGCACCGCCGTCAGCACCGAGGACGAGTGGGACCGCTACGAGGGGCTTTACTCCCGCGCGGTCGAGGAGCACGCAGTCAGGCACCCGGAGGATCCGGAGGCGGAGATCCTGTGGAAGCGCATCCGCCGCCACCACGAGGCCTGGGAGCACTGGGGCCGCGACACGCTCGGCTTCGGGCTCTACGTCTTCCAGAAGAAGTAGCCCCGCCGCAACCTGACCGCGAGCGGCCCCGTAGGCCGGGTCCGGCCACCCCGCCGGCGTTTCCAGCCGGGGTGCAGGACGGCGGCCTCCCTGCCGATAACCACCGCTGGCCCCCGACCCCGGAAATCGCCTCGGACCGGGACCGGGCCGCGAGACCTCCAAGGTCGAACTTCCCAGGGACGGTGGCGATGGCCCAGATCGACGATATCCTCAGGCTGGCGCTGGAGCGCGGTGCATCCGATCTGCACCTGAGCCCCAACGCAGTTCCCATGGTGCGCGTGAACGGCGAGGTCGTCCCGCTCACGGACCAGCGGATCCCGCGCGACACCCTGCAGTTGATGCTCTTTGAGATCGCCGATCCGGCGGCACGCGTCCGCTTCGAGCAGACGAAAGAGGTCGGCTTCGCCTACGAGTTGCAGGACGTGGTGCGCGTACGCTGCAGCCTCTACGAGCAGTCGCGCGGGATCGCCGGTGCGTTCCGCCTGCTCCCCGTGGAGGTCCCTTCGCTAGACGACCTCGGCCTGCCCCGCGGTGTCGTGGATCTCGTGACCCGACCGTGCGGCCTGGTCGTCGTCTGCGGCCCCGCCGGCTCGGGGCGGTCGAGCACGCTCGCCGCGCTGGTGGACCACGTCAACCGGACGCTGTGCTGCCACATCGTCACGCTCGAGGATCCGATCGAGTTCAGACACATCTGCCACTCCGCGCTGGTGGATCAGCGCGAGATCGGACGCCACACCCCGGGCCTCGTCCAGGGCGTGCACGCCGCGCTCCACGGGGACGCCGATGTCATCGCTGCGGGCGAGCCGCAGGGCGCCGAGGCCATGGAGGTTGTGCTGAATGCGGCCTCCGGCCGGCTGGTGCTCCTGACCCTCACGGCCGCCAGCGCGGTCCACGCGGTGGACGCGATGATCGACGTCTTCCCGGCCGAGCGCCGCCCGCGCGCCGCCAAGCTGCTGGCCGAATCCCTGGTGGCGGTGCTGCGCCAGCGGCTCCTCCCCCGCGCCGCCCGCCCGGGTCGCGTGCTCGCGCTCGAACTGTTGCTCGGCACGCCCGCGGCCACCACGCTCATCCGCGAGCAGCGGACGGCGCAGCTCGACACGCTGCTGCGCAACAGCGCCGGCGACGGCATGCAGTGCATGGACGCAGCAATCCTCGCGCTGGAGCGCGACGGCATCGTGGCGGCCGGGGGCGCGAGGGTGCGAACCGCGGGGCCGGTACTGCGAAGCGCGGATTCCGGCGACGGGGCGTTGAGCGAAGCGGCCTGAAGCAGACGCGGCGCTCCGGCCCCTGCGCGTCGCGCGGGGGCTTTCGCATGATCGGGGGCTGCCCGGTGGCACCGGCCGACGACAGCCCGGGCAGCGATGCTGACGATGAAACGCCTCGACGGAGGCCATCCGCGCCGACTCCCCACCAGGACCGCCATCGGGGTATCCTGCCCGCTTGCGGTCTGCCGGGCGCTCGAGCCACTCGAGCAGGAAGTCACCCTCATCGAATCGAGGCCCTCATGAACTACCGTCTGCTCGGCACCAGCGGTCTGCGCGTCTCCGAGCTCTGCCTCGGCACCATGACCTTCGGCGAGGAGTGGGGCTGGGGCGCCTCGAAGGAGGAGAGCCGCAGGATCTTCGATGCCTACGTGGCCGCGGGCGGCAACTTCATCGACACGGCCAACCGCTACACCGAAGGCACCAGCGAGCGCTTCGTGGGCGAGTTCGTCGCCGCCGAGCGGGAGCGCTTCGTGGTGGCGACCAAGTACACGCTGTTCACCCGCAGGGGCGATCCCAACAGCGCGGGCAATCACCGCAAGAACCTGGTGCAGTCGCTCGAGGCGAGCCTGAAGAGGCTGAAGCTGGACTGCGTGGACCTCTACTGGGTGCACGCCTGGGATTACCTCACCCCGGTGGACGAGGTCATGCGCGCGCTCGACGACGTGGTGCGCGCGGGCAAGGCGCTCTACGTCGGCATCTCCGACACGCCCGCCTGGATCGTCTCGCGCGCCAACACGCTCGCCGAGTTGCGGGGCTGGACGCCGTTCGCCGGGATCCAGATCGAGTACAGCCTCATCCAGCGCACGGTGGAGCGCGAGTTGCTCCCGATGGCACGCGCGCTCGACCTCGCGGTGACCGCGTGGGGGCCGATCGGCGGCGGCGTGCTCTCGGGCAAGTACAACGCCGACGCGAGCCCCGGGCAGAAGGCCGCGCCGGGACGCATGCGCGACACTCCCGCCGCCGCGCGGCTCGCCGAGCGCAACCTGCGCATCGCCGGCGTCGTGAGGGAGGTGGCGAAGGAGACCGGCCACACGCCCTCGCAGATCGCGGTGAACTGGGTGCGCCACCAGCAGGGCAAGGTCATCCCGATCGTGGGCGCCCGCACGCTCGCGCAGATCGAGGACACGCTGGGTGCCGTGGCATTCGAACTCGCACCCGCGCAGATGAGCCGTCTCGACGAGGCAAGCCGCATCGAGCTGGGCTTCCCGCACGAGTTCCTGGAGCAGCCGAACATCCGCGACCTGGTCTACGGCGGGACCTGGGACCAGATCCTGGATCGGAGGCCGTAGGAGGCTGGGCTGCAAGGTCTTCCGGGACGGGCCTCACGCAGCGTGTGAGAGGCGGTCTGAGTCGCGGCGGCACGGACCCGGCGGACCCCGGGAGCGGCGCCCCGGGCCGGGGCGGGCGGCTCAGCAGCGTCAGTGCTCCAAGCCCGCGGGGCGCTCGAGCCGGAACCACCCGGCCCGCAGACACGAGGCCAGCCCGAGGCCGAGCACGAATCCGAGCGCCACGTTGTTGAGCCCCAGGCAGGCGCCGGCCGTGAGCAGCATGATGAACGCGTCGGTCCGTCGCGTCTGATCGCGGCACACCAGCGCGAGCTCGATCCCGCTGAAGCCGAGCATGACGCCCAGCACACTGGCCGGGAACGCGCGGCACAGCACCATGAGGGATGAACCGAGCAGGACGCCGAGCGCCATCTTGGCCACGCCCAGGAACAGGATCGAACCGTTGGTCCTCGCGCCGAAGCGGTACTGACCTGCCAGCCCCCCGGCGCCGTGGCACATCGGCATGCCACCGAACCAGCCGGCCACCAGGTTCATCATGCCGACCGATACCGCCACCCTCCGGGGCTGGGCCCGGCGCGACGGGAACAGGTCCGCCGAGAGCGCGCAGACGGCGACCACCGAGTTGAGCGTCGTGAGCGGGATCTGCGGGAGCGCGGCCCGCGGGAAGGCGCTCACGAAATCGGCCCAGCGCGGTGGCGACCAGGCCGGCAGCGTGAAGCCGATGCGCAACGCGTGCGCCACGTCGGGCGTGATCCAGATCGCGAGCCCGATGCCCCCGGCGAACAGGACGAGGGCGGCGGGCACCGTGCGCGAGAAGAACAGGACGAGGACCACCAGGGCCGCGAGCAGGCCCGTCAGGTAGCTGTCGGGCGCGATCCAGTGGTGCGTCCCTGCCACCATCTGCATGCCCTTCATGAGCAGCGAGAGTCCGAGCGCAAGCTGCAGCCCGCGCACCACGCTCCGCGGGACGATCCGGTCGATCCAGCCGATCAGGCCCGTCAGACCGAGCACGAGGATGATCGTGCTGACCGTGACACCGGCCGCCATGATCTGCGGCACGGTGAGCCCTTCGGTGAGCGCGACGGCGGCGATGGCCTTCATGGGCTGCACGGCAAGAGGGATCGGGAACAGCAGCCCGGTGACGATGTTGAAGAACCCCGCGAAGAACATCGCCGAGGCGAAGCTCAGCCCGTTCTGCGCCGCCATGCCCACGAGGAGCGGCAGGAACGTCCCGAGGTCACCGAGGGAACCGGCGATCTCCTGGCGGTTCAGCCGCGCGGCGCGAAGGATCGCCCACCCGCGCGGCGCCGCTGGAAGATCGGCTCCAGACTGGGGTGGCGGCACGGGCTCGGGCGTGGGGTCGGGCATCCGGGATCCCTCGAACTGCTCGGGTGGATCGCGCAAGCACACGCGGGCGGGGCTTGCGACCCCGCCTGCATGCCGTGTCGCGCGCGCGGCGCTACTTCGCGCCCGCCATCCTCATGCCCTTGAAGAGCGTCATGACATGCTCCTTCATGGCGGGATCCTGCATCGCGATGTTGAGCGCGCCGTCCATCAGGGTCTGGTTGCTCGCGACCACCTCCATCACGGCCTGGGCGCCGCCCGCGCTGCCGACCAGTTTCTCGATGACCATCGCGCGTGCGCTGTCGCTCCCGAGCAACCGGTCCACCATGCCGCCCGCCGTCGCCGGGTCGGCGCTGATCATGTCCATGACCTTCGCCTGCAGTTCGGGGCTGGCCATCACCTGCTTGCCGGCGTCCCCCGCGCAACCCAGCGCTAGGACCGCGCACACCACCCCGACGAGCACGACCGTCCACTTCGTCTTCCGCATGGTTCGCTTCTCCTTCTGCGATGGCGATCACGGCCCGATGCCGCGCCGCCGGATGCTGCGAACGACTCTCCGCGGGCGTCCGCGCGGCTCACGCGGCCGGCGGGCGCCTCGTGTGCCAGTCCGTCCGCTGCTGGTACGCATGTCCGATGCGCACCAGCAGCGTTTCCGAGAACGCCGGTCCCATGAGCTGGAACGACGTGGGCAGCCCATTCTCGCCGAAACCGTCCGGCAGCGCGAGCGCGGGCAGCCCGCACAGGTTGCCGGCCGCGATCAGCGGGGGACCGCCGCTCACGCCGGGGTAGGCGTCCTCGAAGTTGCGGTCGGCCGGGTAGGCCACGCTCGCGCGCGTCGGCGCCACCACCGCGTCGAAGCGCTCGAAGAGCAGCGCCACCGCCCGCTTCATGGGCCGCCGCAGGCGCATCGCCTGCAGGTAGTCCACCGCCGGCAGCAGCAGCGATGAATAGCCACCCGTGCGGTCGGCCGGGCAGGTGAGTTGCTGTACCCGGCCCGACTCGAGCAGATCGAGGAACGCAGCCGCGCCCTCCGCCCCCACGATGGTCCCGACCGCAGGCCCCCAGGGGAAATCGGGCCACTCGACCTCGCGCGTCACCTCGACCTCGCCACCGAGTACCCGCAGCGCCGCCTCGAAGTTCTCGCGCACCGCGGGCTGCACCTTCTCGGTCACGCCCTTCGGCACGGCCAGCCGCAGCTTCCGCGCGTCCCCGAGTGGCGCGGGCCGCGCGTGGGCAAAGCCGCGTGCGAGCGCGCTCTCGTCGAGCGGGTCGGGCCCCGCCATGGCCGCAAGCACGAGTGCGCAGTCGTCGGCGGTGCGCCCCAGCGGCCCGAGCTTGTCGAGCGTCCAGCACAGCGCCATCGCGCCGTGCCGGCTGACGAGCCCGTAGGTCGGCCGCAGGCCGGTCACGCCGCAGAAAGCCGCGGGCGTGAGGATCGAGCCCGAGGTCTCCGAGCCGATGGCGAAGGGCACCAGGCCCGCCGCCACGGCCGCGCCGGGACCGCTCGAGGAGCCGCCGCTCCAGAACCTCGTGTTCCACGGCGTGAGGCCCGGCCCGGTGTACGAGGCGTTCGCGTGGTTGTAGCCCATGCCGCCCGCCAGCTCGACCATCGCGAGCTTGGCGACCAGCACCGCACCCGCCTCGCGCAGCCGGCGCACCACGGTCGCGTCATAGTCGAAGACCTGGTCGCGGTACGGCTCGGCGCCCCAGGTGGTGGGCACGCCCCTGGTGGCGAGCAGGTCCTTCACGCCGTAGGGGATGCCGTGGAGCACCCCGCGGTCCTGGCCGCGCGCCAGCTCGCGTTCGGCCACCCGGGCCTCGTCCATCGCCGGCTCGCGCATCAGCGCGGCCACGGCGTTGACCTTCGGGCCCAGCCGATCGAGCCGGTCCAGGCAACCGGCCACGAGGTCGGTGGGTTTCAACTGCTTCGTGCGGATGCGTTTGGCAAGCTCGGAGACGGGCAGGAAGAAGATGCTCTCGTCGAGTGCGGCGGGCGGCTGCGGGACGGCGCGTGCCTGCGTTTCCATGGCCGTTCCTCCTACGCCCGGAAGGTGAAGTCGGGCTCGTCGGCGTTGCCCAGCTTGACCTCCCGCATGCGCTTCAGGGCCTTGAGGTCGCCATCGAAGTCCCGCGCGATGGATTCCAGCTGCTCCTTCGAGAGGTGCTGGCCGCAGCGCCGCTCGATGATCCCGGCGAGGGCGCGTGCGTCCTCACCGACCTCGGGCGGTGCGGCGGCCGCCGCCGTGTCGGCGGGCGCTGGAGACGCGGCCGGAACCGCGGGCGCAACCGGCGCGGGCGCCTGGGCGCCGGAGAGCGCCGGCGCCACGAACGCCGACGAGATCCCGACCAGGCCTACGCTCTTCAGGAATTCGCGGCGGTCGGTATTCGAGAGACTGGACATGCGTTCCTCCTGGATGTGGACCGTGGTCGTGACGCGGGCGCTCAGGATCCCGCCCGAGCCACCTGCCGGATGGCCTGCTTGAGCGAAGTGCGGATCGACTCGGGCAGCTTCTCCCCCCGCCATGAGCGGCAGGTGACGAGCACGTTCCTCAGGGTCTCACAGGTCGCGCCGCAATCCGGGCAGTTCTTCACGTGCACCTCGAGTTTCGCGCACGCCTCGGCATCGAGCTCGCCTTCGAGGTAGCGGCTCACGAGCCGCGCCGTGTCGGGGCAGCGCGGGCCCGCCTGCGCCTGCGGCGCGTATGGGGCGAGCAGTTCGCGCAGGGCGACGCGGGCGCGGTGGAGCCGTGACTTGACCGCGCGCTCCGAGAGCCGCAGGGCCTCGCCCACCTGCTTCGCGGGCAATCCCTCGACGTCGCGCAGCACCAGCACCTCGCGCTGCGAGGGCGGCAACTCCGCGATGGCGCGTTGCAGCGCGTCGCGCAGTTCCGTGCGTTCGAGCGCCCGCTGGGGATCCTCGCGCGGGTCCGCGACCTGGAGCGCGCCCGGGCGGGCGGGCGTGCCCGCGTCGAGCGACTCGAGTCGTGCGGGCGCCTGCGCTCCGCGGCGCCGCTGCCGGGTGCAGGCGTTGCGCGCCACCCGGTAGGCCCAGGTCGTGAGCGAGGACTCGCCGCGGAAATCGTGCAGCGAGCGAGCGAGCGCGGCCAGCGTGACCTGCGCCACGTCCTCGGCATCGTGCGGGTCACCGCAGAAGCCGCGGCCGAAGCGGTAGACCGGCCCGCTCAGCAGCTGGAGCAGCCGGTCGAGCGCCTTGCGCTCCCCGCCGCGGGCCGCGGACAGCAGGCGGCGCTCCTCGGCGCGCGTCAGCCGGAACACCGCGGCGCTGCGGGTGCCCGCTTCGAGACTGCGCTTCAGCGACCGCACGGTCGCGGCGCGCGCCGACACAGGGGCTCTGCCCGCCGCCGGGCCGTCATCCGGTGTGCGGCTCAAGGTCGTCCTCCTCCCCATGCCGGTCGCGTGACCGTCGCCGCGACCGCGCGGCCGCAGCGCTGGCGACGGGACGGGCGGCATGATAGCAGAGAGTGCTGGCGACGCTGGCGATGGAAGCCGGGCTGCGCCGGCCTCAGTGCGTGAACAACCAGGCCCCGCCCGCGAGGATCAGCAGGGCCGCGACCACCCGCAGCCAGCGGGTCGCGGTCTGGAAGCGGCCCGGGCGGGCGAGCGCCGCGGCCGCACCGACCGAGGTGCCGGCCACCAGCAGCAGCAGCGAGTGCCCGAGTCCGTAAGCGAACAGCAGGCCGCCCGCCGCTGCCGCGCCGATCTGCGGGACCAGGCCCAGCAGCAGCAGCAGCACCGGCCCGGTGCACGGCAGCGAGACGATGCCGAAGACGAAGCCGAGCATGAACGCGCCCAGCGCCCCCGCGGCGCGCGCGGCGGCCGGCGGCATGGGGATCCTCGGCAGGCGCAGCCAGCCGAGCAGGTGCAGCGCGGTGACGGCGCACACGGCCACCAGCACGTAACGCCACCAGGGCGCGCTCAGGATGGCCATCGCGCCGGAGAAGACGGTGAAGAGCAGCGCCAGTTCGAGCGCGAAGCCTCCGACGAAGAGCAGGGAGAAGCCCAGGGTGCGCCGCCAGGGGCGCTCGCTCGCGCCGCGCCCGACCAGGCCGGCCGAGAAGCCGACCATGAGCGGGACCATGGCCAGCACGCACGGGTTGAGCGCGGTGAGCGCGCCGCCGAGGAACGCGGCCAATGGCGCCAGCGCGGGGCTGTGGGCGATGACCGCGGCCAGTTGCTCGCTCAGACTCTCGAGGATGTCCACGCGTCCCCCGATCCCGCTACTTCGCCGCGGGGCGCAGGGCCACGCCGAGACTGTCCTTGAAGATCTGCTCGATCTCCGCGCGGCCGAAGAAGCCCTCGTGGCGGAACCGCTCGCGGCCGGTCCGGTCGAAGAAGACCTGCGTGGGGATCAGCCGGATCTTGTAGGGCGTCCCGGCCTGCGGGTCCTTCCAGACATCGATGAACTGCACGTTCACCGTGCCCGCGTAATCAACCTTCAGCGCCTCGAGGATGGGGGCCATGCGCTTGCACGGGATGCACTTCCCCGCGCCCAGGTCCACGAGGCGCGGAAGCGCAGCGGGCGGAGCGGGCTTCGGGGCCTTGCGGGCGAGAGCAGGCACGACGGTGATGAGCGCCAGGCTCACGAGCAACAGTGCGATGCGTCCGGTGCGACCTGTCACTGGGATCCTCCTTGGACTCGACGTTAGCCCGGAGCCGCTTGACGACCGCGGGCGATGATACTACATTTCGTCACATGGCGAAATGGCAAGGCGATCATGCTGCTTGAGCTCGAGGCGGCGCTCAAGGCCGCCGGCGACCCGACCCGCACCCGCATCCTCAAGCTGCTCGAGGCCGGTCCGCTGTGCGTCTGCCAGGTCCAGGCCGTGCTGGGGCTCGCTCCCTCCACGGTCTCGAAGCACCTGGCGCTGCTCAAGGCCGCGGGGCTCGTGACCGACCGGCGCGACGGCCGCTGGATCCACTACGCGCTCGCCACGGAGGAGCGCAACCCCTACGCCCGCGCGGTGCTGGCCCTGCTGCGCGGGCCGCTCGACCGGGAGCCACGCATCATCGAGGACCGCCGCCGGTTGCGCAGCGTGAAAGCCGTCCCGGTCGAGGCGCTGTGCGCCCTGCCGCCGGCCCGGCGGGCGCCGTCGCATCTCGTGCAGGTCGGGACGACCCGTCCCTCCCGCCGGGCCGCGCGCCCACCCGCCCGCCGTCGCAGGCCCGCGCATGCCTGAGCCCCTCCCCCGCCTGCTCTTCGTCTGCGTCGAGAATTCCTGCCGCTCGCAGATGGCGGAGGGCTTCGCGCACGCGCTGGGCGAGGGACGGGTCACCGCGTCCAGCGCGGGCTCGAAACCCTCGGGCCGGGTGAACGCGCGCGCGATCCAGTTCATGCGCGAGCAGGGCATCGACCTCTCGGTCCAGCGCTCGAAGGGACTGGACGACCTGCCGGCGGGACACTGGGACACCGTCGTCACGATGGGCTGCGGCGACGCCTGCCCGCACTTGCCGGCCCGACAGCGACGGGACTGGGACCTGCCCGATCCAAAGCAGCTCGATGATGACGGTTTCCGGGTGGTCCGCGATCGCATCCGCGCGCTGGTCCACGAGCTCATCGACGAGGCGGCGCCCGCCGGCGCAGCGCAGAAACCCCTCGACTGACACACGAAAGACACTTCACCAGGCCAAGGAGTCAGGACATGGCAGACAACTCACGGTCCGCTGCGCATGCCGGAGTCGCCGGCAAGCTCTCCTTCCTCGACCGCTACCTGACGCTCTGGATCTTCCTCGCCATGGCCGTCGGGGTCGGCGGCGGCTGGCTGTTCCCCGGCGTGGTGCCCTTCCTGAACCGCTTCAACGCCGGCACCACCTCCATCCCCATCGCCATCGGGCTCATCCTGATGATGTACCCGCCGCTGGCGAAGGTCCGTTACGAGGAGATGGGCCGCGTCTTCCGCGACGGGCGGGTGCTCGCGCTCTCGCTGGTGCAGAACTGGGTGGTCGGCCCGATCCTCATGTTCGGTCTCGCGGTGATCTTCCTGCGCGATCAGCCCGAGTACATGGTCGGGCTCATCCTGATCGGCCTGGCGCGCTGCATCGCCATGGTCATCGTCTGGAACGATCTCGCGAAGGGCGACAGCGAATACTGCGCGGGCCTGGTCGCGCTCAACTCGGTCTTCCAGGTGCTCCTCTTCCCGCTCTATGCCTACGTCTTCATCACGCTCGCGCCCCGCTGGCTCGGCCTCGAGGGCGTCGTCGTGAACATCACCATGGCCGAGATCGCCCGGAGCGTCTTCATCTATCTCGGCATCCCGTTCCTGGCCGGGATCATCACCCGCTTCACGCTGCTGCGGGTCAAGGGGAAGGACTGGTACCAGCGCCGGTTCATCCCGAAGATCAGCCCGATCACGCTCATCGCCCTGCTCTTCACCATCGTGGTGATGTTCTCGCTCAAGGGCGAGAAGATCGTGCAGCTGCCCCTCGACGTGGTGCGCATCGCCATCCCGCTGCTCATCTACTTCGTCGTCATGTTCGTGCTCTCGTTCTTCATGAGCAAGCGGGTGGGTGCGAGCTACCCGCAATCGGCGACGCTCTCCTTCACCGCGGCCTCGAACAACTTCGAGCTCGCCATCGCGGTGGCGATCGCGACCTTCGGCATCCACCACGGCGCCGCCTTCGCGGCGGTCATCGGGCCACTGGTCGAGGTGCCGGCCCTGATCGGCCTGGTGAACGTGGCGCTCTGGTTCCGGCGGCGCTGGTTCCGCGAGCCGGCAGCGTAAGACCACGATGAGCAAATCCCCGGCGCGGCTTGCGCGCCTGCTCCTTTCCCTCGCCGGCGCCCTGCTGCTGTGGGTCGCCCTCTACGGCGTGCTCCAGCGGGCGGCCGCGTGGTTCACGCGCGACCTGCTGGGACTCGCTGCGGGCACGCACCTCGCCAGCGCGGTCGAGTTCTTCGTCTACGAGACTCCCAAGGTGCTCATGCTCCTGACGCTGGTCGTGTTCGGCGTCGGGGTCATCCGCTCGTTCTTCACACCCGAGCGCACGCGCGCCATCCTCGCGGGCAAGGCCGAGTCGGTGGGCAACGTGCTGGCCGCGGCACTCGGCATCGTGACGCCGTTCTGCTCGTGCTCGGCGGTGCCGCTGTTCATCGGCTTCCTGACCGCGGGCATCCCGCTGGGCGTGACGTTCTCCTTCCTGATCTCGGCCCCGATGGTGAACGAGGTCGCGCTCGCCCTGCTGTTCGGGCTGTTCGGCTGGAAGGTGGCGGCCCTCTATCTCGGGACCGGCCTGGCCGTGGCCATCGTCGCGGGCTGGGTCATCGGCCGCCTGCGGCTCGAGCGCCACGTCGAGCCCTGGGTCTATCAGATGAGCGCGGGTGAGGCCGGGCCGCCCGAACACCAGACGACCTGGGAGGAGCGCCTGGACCACGGGCTCGAAGCGGTGCGCGACATCGTGGGCAGGGTCTGGCCCTACGTGCTGATCGGCATCGCCGTGGGCGCGGGCATCCACGGGTGGGTGCCCGAGGACTTCATGGCCTCCTTCATGGGCCGCGGGATCTGGTGGTCGGTGCCGCTCGCCGTGCTCATCGGCGTGCCGATGTACTCGAACGCCGCCGGGATCATCCCGGTCGTCCACGCGCTGCTCGAAAAGGGCGCCGCCCTCGGCACGGTGCTCGCGTTCATGATGGCGGTGATCGCGCTGTCGCTGCCGGAGACCATCATCCTGCGGAAGGTGCTCAAGCCCGTGCTGATCGCGGTCTTCCTCGGGGTGGTCACGGTCGGGATCATCCTGGTCGGCTACCTGTTCAACTGGCTGATGTGACGTCGAGCCTTCCGTCATCCGGAGGGCTCTTCCGAAGGGAGACGAGGATGGTCCGAATCGAGGTCCTGGGCCCCGGATGCGCCAACTGCGAGCGGCTGTACCGGAACACCGAACGCGCCGTGAAGGAGCTCGGGCTCGACTGCCGGCTCGAGAAGGTCACCGACCTCAACGTCATCATGGGCTATCGCATCCTGTCCACGCCCGGGCTCGTGATCGACGGCGTGGTCCAGTTCTCCGGACGCGTGCCCTCGGTGGAACAGTTGAAGGAGATGCTGTCCTGAGCGACCCTGTGCCCCTCGAACTGGAGCCCCAGGCCGTGAGGAGGACATGACGCACGATCACGCACATCCCGCGCAGGACGGCGTCCGCACCGCCTTCCTCGTGGCCGCGGCGCTCAACGTCGCCTTCGTCATCTTCGAGGTCGTCTTCGGGTTCCGCTCCGGCTCCCTCGCCCTGCTCTCGGACGCCGGTCACAACCTCGGAGACGTGCTCGGCCTGCTGCTCGCCTGGGGAGCCATCCTCCTGGCCCGGCGTGCGCCGAGCGCGCGACGCACCTATGGCCTGCGTCGCTCCACTATCCTCGCGGCTCTGGCGAACGCCGTAGTGCTCCTGATCGCCGTCGGTGCGGTCGCTCTGGAAGCGGTGCAGCGCCTCCGCCATCCTGCGCAGGTGGCTGCACCCACGGTCATCGCCGTGGCTTCGCTCGGCATCGTCGTGAACGGTCTCAGCGCCTGGCTCCTGGGACGGGGCCGACGCGACGATCTGAACGTGCGCGCCGCCGCCTCGCATCTCGCGGCGGATGCAGCCGTGTCCCTCGGTGTCGTTCTCACCGGCGTCGCCCTGGTCTTCACTCATTGGCTGTGGCTTGACCCCGTCGTCAGCCTGCTCGTGAGCGCGCTCATCGTCGGCAGCACCTGGGGGATCCTGCGCGAGTCGCTCGACCTCGCCATGGACGCCGTGCCCGGGCGGATCGACCCGGCGGCGGTCCGCGCCTATCTCGAAGCGGTGCCCGGCGTCGTGGACGTGCACGACTTCCACATCTGGGCCATGAGCACCACCGAGATCGCCTTGACGGCCCACCTCGTCACCGA
>Ga0315273_10005786_pt1 | contig 15334 bp, 14 predicted proteins | sample YL17G02_0_MG_FD_205753 | JGI IMG/M metagenome (GOLD analysis project Ga0315273, IMG submission 205753) | Sediment microbial communities from Yellowstone Lake, YNP, Wyoming, USA - YL17G02_0 | ecosystem: Environmental > Aquatic > Freshwater > Lake > Sediment | place: USA: Wyoming | collected...
TCGCTCTCCTGCGTGTAAATGGAGAGTAGCAGCTGACGCCGTTTCGCGTCGCTCAGGTCTGCCAGGCGCACCACGACTGCCTCTGCCCCCTCTTCGGCATAACGCACAGCCCGTAGTAGGCTTTTGAGCGCTGGCAACCGCAGCTCGGGAAGCGCCCCAAGAATAGCGAGCCGCAGGTCTTCCTCTTCCTTAACCACTTCGGGTGGAAGTGAAGGGTCCGGCTTTGATTGTCTCAACCTCGGCCTGCGCATGGTTTCACTCCTGCCTCACTCCACTAGCCAGTTGGTTCAGTCGTCCATACATTGCCCAGGTAGATTGCAGTCTCGGGGAAGCCATTCGCAATGTCCTCGACCAACCGGCCAGCAATCGGTGGATAGAGCTTCGGCAAAGAATCGAGCGGAATCCAGCGAGGTTCGTCCAGATGCTCGCCGGGAGCCTTTGTCAAGGTGACACCCAGTTCACCTCCGATCACTTTTCCGAGGAAGAACAGGTTCACATGATGCTTGCGGTGGTCTGGCGAGATCACGTCAGCAAGGTATGCGAGTTTGCCCAGTTCTATCTCCAGGCCGGTTTCTTCCATCATCTCGCGGCGAGCGCAATCAGCTATCGTCTCACCATCCTTGATTGCGCCCCCTGGCAGAACCCAATAACTCAGTCCAAGACGACGGTGCCTCATCAGCAGTATCTCTGTCCCTCGCAGTAGAATCATGGCAATACGTACCTTCATTAGTATCCTTCCTTTCAACGAACTCGGTGCAGCACGACAGCCCCGGCCAGCATCATCACGGCCGCGTACCCGAAGCCAACGACCGGCGAAACTGCAGTCCACAACAGGCCCACAACCGCGCTCGCCACCAGATCTCCCACGCCGTTCACGGTCGCCATGAGACCATAACCGGTGCCCCGCGCCGCGCCGGCTACGAAGTCCGCCGTGATCGCGCCCTCCAGTGAATCTTGGGCTGCAATGTAGGCTCCTGCCAGACAGAACAAGAACAGGAGAAGCGGCAGGCTTCGCACATGGAAGAAGAACGCCGCGGCAAAGCCCGCTGCCACCAGCCCACCCGCAACGTATCCCGCCGTGAGCAGTCCTCGCCGGCCAATCCGATCACTCCAAGCTCCGATGGGAAAGGATGCGCCTGCGTAGATGACGTTCCGGGCGACATAGAGCAAGGCGGCAATCTGCGCCGCCCGCATTACGCCATAAGCCGGTGTCAAGAGCTGGGTTGCGGCCAGGATCAGGAATGTGTGAGCAAAGTCGCCGATCCCAAACAGGCCCACGCCCGTCAGGAGTCGGAAGTAAGGTCGGGGCAGCGATCTCAGCGTGGCCCAGAAGCGCAGGTCATGGTTGGGCGCTCTTCGCCGTTCAGTGACCAGAAGAGCGAAGGCCAGCGCCGAACTCACCCCAGGGATTAATGTGAGCCAGAAGATCAGTCGGAACGGCGCTGACGGATCTGCGTCGGCCCGCTCTTGAAGCAGCGCGAGAAGCCCCACCGCAAGCAAGGGGCCCACGATGGCTCCCAGAGTATCGCCGGCGCGATGGAAGCCAAAGGCCTTTCCGCGACTTTCCGCTGGGACGGATTCCGCCAGCATCGCATCCCGCAACGGGCCGCGGATGCCGCGGCCGAACCAGGCGATAGCACGACCAACCAGCGCGAGCGGCCAGGTAGAGGCGAGCGCGAACAACCCCGTGGCGACGCCGGTGAGGCAGTAACCGCCGACCGCGATCCCCTTGCGGTGGCCGATACGGTCGGAGTACCATCCCGCGCCGAGTTTGACGAAGCTCGAGATTGCATCGGCTACTCCTTCGATCAGCCCCAGGGCCGCGGCCGGAGCGCCAATGACGGCTAGGAAGCTCGGTAGCACGACGGTTGCCATTTCGTGACCCGCATCCGACAGAAAGCTGGTCAAACCCATGCCGATCACGTTGCGGTTTAGCCAGGTCCTGGTGGGCCTACCGTTTGCTCCAGGGACTCCATCTTGCACGCGGGAACTCTCCTTTCAGGTTAACCTCGTGTGATACTCGGCGTATCGGAGTCTTTGCCGCCACACGGATACCCGCTTTGGTGACGCACACTTACGACCCAATCTTTTCTTCCTTTCGCTTCTCGGGGACTACCCGCAACCCGATGAACGCCAGTGCCGCCAGCGCCGCGCCGAAGGCGAACGGCGCTCCGGGCGAGACCCGATTCCACAACGCGCCGGCGATCAGGCTCGCGGGCAGCGCCATCAATCCTGTGGAGGCGCTGTAGAGTCCGTAGGCCGCTCCCCGACTCTCGTCGGGCACCAACTCGGCGACCATCGCTTTGGCCGAACCCTCGGTGAGCGAGTAGAACAACCCGTAGAAGCCGTAGAGCGCCCAGATCATCCACGGCGCGTTGGCAAATGCAAACCCGGCATAGGCAAGCGCGTAGACTCCCCATCCATACCCCACCATCCGACGTCGCCCGATCCGGTCGGCAAGCTTTCCGGCAGGAATTGCCGTGGAAGCTGAGACCAGGTTGAAGAACGCATAGACAACTGGGATAAGGATTACCGATACGCCAACACCCTGGGCTCGGAGGATGATGAACGCATCGGATGAGTTCCCCAGGGTGAACAACAGCATCACCGCAAGGAACCACGCGAAGGGGCCCTTCAGCACTTGCAGAGACACGGCCTGCTTCTTGACTGAGGCCGAACGCTCGCGCACAAAGAAACCTATGATGACCAGCGGCACCGCGGCCACGATTCCAGCAGTGATGAAGAGTAGGCGGTACTTATCCGGGTGGCTCACCCACACTCGCAGCAGCAGGAATGTCACCAGCGGCCCCACGACCGAGCCCAGGGTGTCGAGCATCCGCTGTATGCCGAAGGCAAGCCCCAGCTTTCTGCTTCCAGCGGAGCTTGCGACCAACGCGTCGCGTGGGGCGTCTTTGAGGCCCTTGCCCAATCCATCACTCAGCCTGAGTCCGAGCGCGGAAGCGCCCGAACCGACGAATCCGAGTCCGAAGCGGCCCAGGGCGGACAGCCCATAGCCCACGAAGACGATGGGCTTGCGCATCCCAAGCAGGTCGGACAAATAACCGGCCCCGATCTTCGCTAGGCTCACGACCGTGGTGAGCGATCCCTCAATGAGACCGATGAACTCCTTGTTGAGTCCCAGCACCGTCGAGTAGAAGAGCGGAAGAATCGGCTGGATCATGTCCTGCGCGAGGCCGCCGAAGAACGCCACCCAGCCAAGGGTGACCACATTGCGTTCAACTCCCGTTTCTTCCGAGACTATGGGTTTGTCCACCTCTGTCTTCATCGTCAATGCCCTCTCGTCATGCGCGCACCTCGAGTACAGGCGGCTGCAGCGGACTGGAGAAACGCGCGGCGTCACCCAACTCGGCCTCGATCTCCAGCAGCCGGTTATACTTGCAGATGCGTTCGCTGCGGCAGGCCGAACCAGTCTTGATCTGGCCACCTCCCATCGCCACCGCGAAATCGGCCATGAAAGCGTCCTCTGTTTCCCCGGAGCGATGCGAAATCACGAATCCCCAGCCGGCCTTGCGACACAACTCAATCGCCGCGATGGTTTCGGTGACGGTGCCGATCTGGTTGAGCTTGATCAGCACGGCATTAGTTGCCGTCGTGGCGATGCCGCGCTCGATGAACTTGGTATTCGTCACATAGATGTCATCACCCACGATTTGCACTCTTTCTCCCAGGGCTGCCGTGTGCTGGGCAAAGCCTTGCCAATCATCCTCCGCAAGTCCGTCCTCGATGGAGACGATGGGGAAACGGCTGATCCATTGTCCATACAGTGCGGTCATATCCGCACTGCTCAAGTTCCCGCCTCCCGACTTCGTAAGTTCATACGCGCCGTTCTTGTAAAAGGACGACGCGGCCGGATCGAGTGCGATGGCGACATCCTTGCCAGGTTTGTAGCCAGCGGCTTGGATAGCCTCGACGATGACTTCGCAGGCCTCTTCGTTGCTCTTAAGGTTGGGCGCGAAGCCGCCCTCATCGCCGACCGCCGTCGCGTAGCCCTTCTTTTTCAGAATTGCCTTGAGCGCATGGAAGGTCTCCGCTCCATAGCGTAGCGCCTCGGCGAAGCTTGGCGCGCCCATCGGCATGACCATGAACTCCTGGAAGTCAACGCTGTTGTCCGCATGCTTGCCGCCGTTGAGGATGTTCATCATGGGCACGGGCAGACGCGTCGCTCCGGTTCCGCCCAGGTACCGATAGAGCGGCAGCCCGTCGTTTTCGGCCGCTGCGCGCGCTACCGCCATCGAAACCCCCAGAATCGCGTTCGCGCCTAACTTGCCTTTGTTCGGTGTGCCGTCAAGTTCGATCATCAACTGGTCTATCTCGGCCTGGCGGGAGGGATCGATGCCGACCAGCTTCTGAGCGATCACATGGTTCACATTTGCGACGGCCTTCAGCACACCTTTCCCGCCATATCGGTGTGCATCTTCGTCGCGAAGCTCGACCGCCTCGTTCTCTCCTGTGGATGCCCCCGACGGCACCGAGGTCGATACTCGTATCCCGTTACTCAATGACACAAATGCTCGCAGGGTTGGGTTGCCCCTGGAATCCAGGATCTCCATCGCTCTTACCGATTCAATGGCTGTCTTCATCGTTAGTCCTTTCCTTTTCGTCTTGTATGTTGCACGCCTCGACGGGCGCGGAATCTACGGATTGTCTCTTCTCCCTGCGTCTGGAGAGGTCTATGAGTTGGCGCAGGTTCGCGTTTTCCAACTGCTGGCCAGCGAGCTTTCTGGCAGCCCGGGCCCAGGCGTCAATCTCCTCGCCAAAGGCCTCATGGTGGTAGCGATGCTCGTGTTTTCGCAGGTAGTCGCTCACCTCGCTCACCAGCGCACCGAGTTTCTGTTGTTCGGTTTCGAGTAACTCGCCAATCTGCTCGGGCGAGGCGCATCGCCCAATGCACCCAATGAGATGCCGATAGCAGAGGCCTTCCGAGCCAAGATAGAGTTCCTTCATTTCCTGACCGAGCGCCGGGTCGAACAGCGTGCTCACGAAGAAGCCCTGGAACGAGGATTCCCGTGCTGTCTCTGATTCGCAAACGGGGCATGATCGGCGCGCTTGAAGACTGTCCGCGATCCGAGTGGCGATTCGTTGCCAGGCTCGCTCCTTTGCCGAAGGTGGGAGAGGGCGCAGTTTTCGTTGTGTTTCAGTCAGGCGGCGCTGGGTGGCTTGTAGAAGGCTCTCGAAGATCGTCGCGGACCCCATGTGGTCGGGCCACTCGCGGGACTCGATGGTGAGCAGGAGGAGGGTATGGCGAACGCACCAACCGACGCTTTCGATGAGTTGGAGCCTGGTGTCAGGATCGAGGATGCTCTCGTCGAGGAAGAAGGAGAAGTACCGTCGCGTCCCCTGGGCGAGGATATTGCAGATCGGGCAACCCCGGTTCGAGAATCCTTCTTTCAGTTCGATCCAAGTCAGGCCTTTCTCCATCGCCGTACCTCAAAGCAAAAAGCTCCTGTCCACCAGCTGGTGGGGCAGGAGCCATTAGCCCGCGTACAAAGAAAGGCTGTTTAGACCGAACCGAATCGGCCTGGGCGGTCTCCATCGCCTACGCTGATTATAGCCACATGCCTGCCCAAGGTCAAGGCCGACCCAGATGTGCTGAGTACGTTTCAGTAGATTGTAGAGTCGACGAGTTTGGAGGGATAATATCTTTTAATAAGAGTAAGCAGGTTAAGAAACATTCTTGCATCGAAACAACTGGGCTTCGGACGAGGTTGCTGATTTCGATGCCAGAGTGTTTTGAGCATCAGCATTACAACTCGAACTCTGGAGCATAGCAATGTTGATATCCGTTAGCTGTCCTCTGAGCTTCGGTAAACGCCTGGCACCTCATAGCCTGCGTCAGACAAAAGCTTCAATAAGATCTGGCGTTTCTCCCTGCAGGGATGGTCGAACAGTGGCGCACACCGCAGCACGTTCTCCCGCTCAGCGGCCACTTCCAGGGCAAACGCGAGACAGGTTGGCTGTCCGCAACGACGACAGCCGACAAAGGCGCGCGTGCCTGCTCCCGGCAACAGCTTGTAGATCGCCAGTATCGTCAGCCGCTCCCGCCGTTCATAGGAAGGCGTGATTTCCTCGCGACGTACCCAGGTATCATTGATCGTCTGCCTGAGCCAGTCGAGAACCGCGCGGGCGTCTTCCGCGTCATCCGCTTTCGCTCCAGTGATGAGATGCGGGTAGACGCAGATGATCCGGTGCTCCATCGGAAACGTGAGCGCGCGACCGGCGTGATTATAGACGGCTTTCGGCAGGATCGCGTTGAGATAGGGCAGTACTTCTTCGAGATTGACCGAAGGCTCCGCGTGAAAGCGAATCTTGCTTGGGTCGGCAATACAAGGGAGAATATGGGTGATCTCGAATTGGCTCACTAACATGGAAGTTTCATTGCTCAGACGTACTACTGACACGTAACGAATGAGTGCCTCCTAGATATAGCGATTGTAGACGCCTGCGAATGCTTTCATCATCGCCTCATAACTCACGAGCGCTGCATCGGGACTACCGTTCACCAGCACGGTTGCGAATGCATCAACAGAGTTCGAGAACTCCTTTACGAGTCGCAGGTAGTCATCTTTCTCTGTAGCCGCCTTCTCCGGCACCGGTGTGAGTAAAACTGCGTCGCGTTGACTGAGGAGGGCGGAGAGTTGTAGTTTCGCAGCTTCCGCGTGCCCGGTTTTGATCTGCGCGAGCATTGTCTTGGCTTGCTTGCGAAACCCGAAGAGTTTATCGCATACCGTGGAGATGCCATTGTTCTCGTGCATCGTGACGAAGAGCGTGCAAGTGACACCGCAGGTCTCGAAGGCTTTATTGTAGTGCCCGCCTGCCACGGCCGCTCGCATTACCTGCAGATTTCCTTGCACCAAGTCAAAATACTGCGGCCACTTAGCATCACCAGTATATGGAGTTGGAGGGGCGGCACGAAAATCGGAGGCAAGACTGGTCCAACTCTTCTCCAGCGCAACGAGTTCGGTATCGAATTGTTCGTTGCTCTCGCGTGGTTTTCCGGCCTGGAACTGCGCACAGGCGGCGATCATTTCCTTGCGGAAGGACGACAGGCGAGTCTCAAAGTCCTCAGTTGGCATTGCAGACGCCCACGCGGAGGCCGACAAACTAAGAATGACAAAACCGCAGAACAGAAAATTTAAGAGACGTTTCAATATCATGATTTATCCTCTCACAATGTAATGCAGGCACTGCTTTCAACCGGAATCTGGAAGATGCGCAGACCAGCCTTGCCGTTATGACGATCTCGTCTCCGCATCTTTAGCGACACCCGTGTCCTTCCTCCGGAGCGCTCATAAGTTCCGGCATTTCATAACCCGCGCCCATGATGTTCTCCATCAAGATACCGATGATGATGAAAACCGGGAGCGTAAAAGCCAGGCGCAGCAGGGAAAACTTGAGACCCAGGAAACCGATCTCAAAGCTGACCATGGGTATTTTCATGGCCGAGAAGGCACCCAGGTAGATGAAGACGTTGCGGATACTACAGCCCTTTTTCCGAAGCATAAGGGCCACGGGAAAGGCGGCGTAAAGCGGCCCGGCGAAAAGCATTGCGAGAATGATTACCCACATGGCGCCTTTAGACCCAGACCCCTCTCCCAGCCGCTTCATCACGGCCTCCCGGGGAATCCATGCATCAATCAGACCGATTATCATGAACACCAGGGGGAGGAAGAGAATCATCTCGCCCACGAAGTCCCCGAACCGGGAGAAGACTGCTATCCCCGGCTTCCATCCCCCAAAGTGAGATAAAATGCCGGCCAGCAAAAACGCGAAAAAGGGCAGATAGCCGATCACGGCTTTGGGGTTGACTGTTTTAGAACCATGCATAGCTTATCCCCATCAAGAGGGCCACAATGATTGCCCCGATTAAACAAAAAAGGTTGCGTAGCAAGGCGGCCTTACGCCCGAAGAACTTGAACTCCAGGGGCAAGGTAACGATCCCGACCATCATCAGGGTGGTGACAAAAACGGCCAGGACCACAATGCTCACGCCCTGTTTCATCAGCACCGCGCAGAGCGGGTAGGCCACGAACCCCGGCAACATCGTCACCGAGCCGATCACTGCCCCCATGATAATGCCTTGAACTCCGGCACGCTCTCCCAAATACGTCCGGATCGCGCTCTCCGGGATGAAATAAAGGAGGACCGCGGCCAACACCATCACGGTCAAGAACTGAGGCAGGATGTTGATGAACATGGTCAGCCCCTTTTTCAGCCCCGTCCAGGTCCGCTTCCAGTCGGCGAGGGCCGAGAGCAAGATGAGGCCCAGGATGACCAGCGAAAAAACTGCCATGGCGATTACTCCTTGATTTGGATACGCATACCTAGCATCCGACCCCGCTTTCAAAGCGCATGGATATGGAGGCAGGCGGGGCGATCAAGCACTTGCCCTGGCCCAGTGCGAAGTCTCTCAGACATCGTATGACCTCCTCATCTATGAACGTGCCATACGTGACAAGAACGAGTTTCATCATTCGCCTCCTGACGTTCGTTGTCGAGAGAATATCAGGTACAGCGCGGGCAGGAAGAGCAGCGTCAGGAAAATGGAGAAGACGAGTCCGCCCATGACCCCAGCTGCCATCGGTTTGAGCAGTTCGGTGCCTTCATGAATGCCGAGAGCAAGCGGAATCATGCCTACAATGCCAACCAGCGCAGTCATGAGGATGGGGCGTAGACGCAGCAGCCCGGCCTGCTCGATGGCCTCACGCGCCGAAAGCCCGCGTTCGCGCAGCATGTTCGCCGCAGTCAGCAACACCACTCCATGGTTCACTTCGATGCCAGCGAGCACCACGACGCCAATCATCGCAGTGGTGCCAATCGGTGTGTGCGCCAGGAAGAGTCCTGCCGCGACGCCGATCAGAGAGAGAGGTACCCGGACCATGATGAGGAACGGTTGAACGAAGGATTCGAACTGAATGGCAAGCACCACATAGGCGAAGAAGAGAGCGAGGAGCAGAGCCAGCCCAAGGCTGCGGTACTCCTGGCCGATCATCGCGGCCTGACCTCCCAGTTTCCAGGAGTAGCCTTCGGGAAGCGTCATGTCAGCGAGCTTGGCGGCCGCCTCGCTGTTGACTTCACCCGCAGTCCTTCCCAGGGCATCGGCCGTCGCCTTGACCAGTCGAGCCTGGTCTTTGCGGTCAATCTGGGCCGGGCCGACCCCAGGAATAATACTGGCGACATCACGGACATAGACAGCTGAGCCATTACTGGACGGCAGAAGGATATTGGCCAGCGCCTCCTTGGTTGCCCAGTGTTTGTCGTCCACCATCACCCGCACGTCATAGTAGTAACCGCTGTCGAGATAAGAAGTGGCGACCTGGCCGTCCACCATCGTCCTCACAGTGCCGGCTACCTGGGAGACATTCACGCCCAGGGCGGCGGCGCGAGCGCGGTCCACCACAATCTGGTATTCCGGTTTATTCACCTCCAGAGAGACGTCATGGTTGGTGAGCCCGGGGATGTCCAATAACTTCTCTCGGGCTTGGCCGGCAATCTCCATGAGTTCGCCAACCGGAGCGCCGCGAGGGCCATAGATCTCTACCTCCACATCGTGTTCCCCGATCTGACGCAAACCGCGCAGCTTGGCATGTTTCACGGAGATGCGTGCGCCGGGCGCTTTGACCTTCTCTTTGATGATCTGTTCCAGCTTCGCCACATACCCGGGGGTGTCCAGCGAGCGTTGACTGCGAGGCACGAGCTGAACGTCTAGCTGGCCCCTTTCTGCGACTTCGTAGGTTACCAAACCCCATACCCAGCCGCCCGAGAGACGTGAGACATGGTGAACCGCAGGATCATCCTTGATTGCCTGTTCGATCTGCTGAAGAAGCCGATCGGTAACCGCCACCGGAGTCCCGGTCGGCATGCGCACGCCGGCGATGATGAGGCCATCCTCCATCTCCGGCAGGAACTCAGACCCCATGGCAACGAGCAGCCAGCATCCGAGCGCAAAGAGAGCGCCTGTGACTGCGACCACGAGCCAAGGACGTCTCAGCGAGAACTTGAGCGCCGGCCGGTATACCCGCACGAGCGCGCGGAGAGACGCCGCGGAGGTTCGAGAGACAATGCCTTGGCTTTCGGTGACAGGCTTTCCCTCAGGGAAGAAGCGCGCCATGAGCATCGGGGTCACGGTAAGCGCCACCACTAGGGAGAACGCAAGTACAACCGCGACGGTGATAACCAGCTCCCGAAAGAGCAACCCCGTCAGCCCGGAAACCAGCAGGAAGGGCAGAAAGAGCGCGAGGAAGGTCAGCGTTGCCGAGGTTACCGCTCCCGCAACCTCGGTGGTACCGGTCTGGACCGGGGTTTTCACCTCCGGATGCTCGGTCTGCAGTCGGGTGACGTTCTCGAGCACGACGACGCAGTTATCCAGCAGCACGGTGATCGCAACTACCAGGCCGCCGAGCGAGAAGATATTCACCGAGAACCCCGCGAGCTTCATCACGAAGAAGGTTCCCAAGAGAGAAATGGGGAGGGTCAGGAAGACTGTGACTACTCGCCGCCAGCCGGTGAGAAAGAAGGCCGTTACCAACATGACGAGGATCGCCGCGATGATCGCCGCCTCGCGGACTCCTTTGACGGAAGCGCGCACGTATTCGCCCTGGTCGTAGGTTACTTCCATGTGGACGCCTGGCGGCAGGGACGCCAGCAGTTCGTCCATCTTGTGGCGGACGCCATCGGATACCTCAACGACGTTCGCGGCGGGTTGCTTGAAGATGCTGAGCTTGACACCCTCTTGGCCGTTCAGACGGGTCATCACACGCTGCACCCGGTGCAGATCCTCTACCTTCGTGATGTCACGCATATAGAGGCTGCCACCGGTCGGGGTCGAGCCGACGATGACATTCCCGATATCTTGGGTAGAGCGAAACCGGCCCATGGTGCGAACCAGGAACTCTCGCCGCTCCCCGGTGATCCGGCCGCCCACCAGTTCGATGTTCTCGTCGCGCAACCGCTGCGCAACGCGATCGGCCGAGAGGTGGTAAACTTGGAGTCGGTCGGGATCAATATGCACGCGAATCTCGCGAACTTGACCGCCGACGATATCGGTGCCGGCCGTGCCCGGAACCGTGACGAACTGATCCTGCAGGAAGTTGTCGGCCCAGGTGCGGAGGGGCACCAGATCCATCGTGTCTGATGTGACGAGGATATCCACCACCGACAACTGTGAAGGGTCGGCCTTGAGAATCACCGGGCTTTCGATGCCTGCAGGCAGACGCTTTGTGACAACTCCCATCTTGGCGAGCACGTCCTGGTAGGCAACATCCCGGTCGGCATCATAGTCGAAGTTGACGAGTAGTTGGTACAGTCCTTCGGTGCAATTCGACTCTAGGAAGTCCAGATTATCGACCGTCGCCATCTGCCGTTCGACTGGATCAGCGAGGTCAGTCTCGATCTCCTCCGGGGTGGCCCCGCGCCAGGAAATGTAGACCTTGACCAGGGGATAGGTGATGTCCGGCATGAGGTTCGTAGGCAACTGGCTATAGCCGAAGACGCCGATGACCGCAATCGCGAGCATCATGACAGTGACTGCGACGGGACGGCGAATGGCGAGCAGAGACAGCTTCATGACTTGCCTCCACTTGCTTTGCCCGACTTGCCCTTGGCAGGCTTCACCTTGACCTCAGCGCCATCTTTCAGACGCTCCTGGCCGCGCACGATGAGCTGCTCCGCCGGCGCGAGGCCGGACTGGATCTCCAGGCGCTCCCCGCTCTCGATACCCGGTGTAATCATCCGTTCCTTAGCCGTGCCCTTTTCAACAACGAAGGCAACCAACTTGCCTCCCGGGCGTGCGACGACCGCATAGGCCGGAACGACGACCACATCATCATGGCGCTCCAGGATCATGGCCACGCGCGCCAGGCTCCCTTCCTTGACTTGCCCAACCAGCATTGGAGCGGGCACCTCGACTGTGATCATTCGTGTGGCAGCGTCCGCTGAGGGATAGATGCGCCCTACTCGGAGCGACAATGGTTCTACTCCAGGCAAGGCGTCCACCTCCGCCCGAACCGGCATTCCGATGCGCAAACGAGACGCTACCTCGTCCGTGACGGAGGTCCGGATGACGAGGCGAGAGGTATCTGCCAAAGTAAGGATCGGTGCCTTAGGTGAGGCCAGGTCTCCAACGAACTGATGCTTGCGGGTCACCACGCCGGAGATCGGGGCGCGCACCGTATAGAATGATGCTTGCGATTGCCAGTAGGAAAGCCGTGTCTTTGCCTGTGCAACCTGCTCCCTCGCCATCGCCAGTTGGGTCTGCGTGGCTCCCTCCCGCAGTTGGCTCAGTCGCTCCCGCGCCCCGGCGAGTCCGGCATCGGCTACGCTTGTTTGGGAATCGGCCGCATCATAGCGCGTCTGAGCGTGATCAACCTCTTGTTGGGAAGCGCCGCCAATCGCCAAAAGCTGGCGCTGGCGCTCCAGGTCACGACGGGCATCCTCAGCGGCCGAGCGAGCCGCCGTAACCTGAGCTTTCGCCTGGGTCACCGCGGCCTCTGAGCCGCGAATCTCTTGCGTGCGTGCCCCTGCTGCAACGTCTCGTAAGCGCGCCTCGGCAACCCGCACGTCGGCCTGGGCTTGCCGCATCTGCGCATCCAATTCGGTCGTGTCGAGGCGCGCGAGCACCTGCCCAGCCTTCACCTTGTCTCCCTCCTCGACCTGCAGCCAGATGATTCGCTGCTCGACTTTTGGACTGACATTTGCTTCGTCCGCGCAGACAACTGTGCCAGTGGTCTGAATGGCTCGCGCGATATCGCCCCGTGCTACCGTCTGCGTCTCAACCAGGGCTATCTTCTTCTGCGACTGTCCAGCTTGCACAGCACCAGGATTTGTGTTCTCTGATTTCCCACACCCTCCAAGTAGAAAAGCAGCCAAGCCTATTGCCAGACCGCCCAAGATCAAGGTTCTCCTCATTGTTGTCCTCCTGCATCGCGCGGTAACGCCTGCTCGCCAATCGGCGCAGGATCGCGCCCGAGTGCGTAGTCCAGTTGTGCCAGGGCAATGCGGTAATCGTTCGTCGCGCGGATGGCATTGGTTTCCGCGCGAGTCAGCGCCACCTGTGCGTCTATCACTTCGATGCTACTCCCCGCGCCGACGCGATAGCGTTCTTGCTCAACCACGAGCGCCCGGCGAGCTTCCTCCACGCTGAGAGCTGTGACTCGCATCCGCTCTTCTGCATCGCGAACCGAAACTTGAGCCCCCCGTATATCAAGTTCGAGTCTCTGTCGAAGCAGCTCCTGCGCGGACTTGGTTTGATCGATGCGCGCTCTGGCCGCCCCCTTTGCTCCGGCCGCATTTCCGCTATCCCAGAAAGGAATGCTCACCCGCAAACCGAAATTCCAGTTCTCTACGTCGGGAGGAATCGAGCCGCCTTCGAGATTGTAGGCCGCCTGTAGGGCGAGATCGGGCCTTGCCAAGGATCTGGCGACGGCCAATCCCGCGTCGGCTCGTCTGATTGCCAATTCGCTCTGAATCCATTCCGGATGCGAGGGGAGCGCTTCTGCTGGAGATGCTTCTGTCGTTTCTGCGGGCGGCATGATACGAGAGTCACTGGTGATTGCTAACGGTGTCCCAGCCGGTCTGCCCATCGCCGTATTCAACGTCATGCACGCCACTGCGACGGCATTCTCTGCTGCGATCCTTGCCTGCTGGACATCGGCCAACTGCACCTCGGCCCGCAACACATCCACCTCTCTGGCCGTACCTACAGAGAGACGTTTTTGCGCGATGTCCCGATGCGCCTGAACCTGGTTGACGGCTTCCTGTTGAGACTTAAGCAATTCCTCCGCTTGTCGCAGCAGGAAGAAGCTTTTGTTGACCTGGAATACCACCGACTGGCGAACGCGGCGGAGTTCCTCATGGGCGGCCAGCAAGTCCAGCCGCGCCTGATCCAGCAGGGCCTGCGTGCGCCCCCCGGAATAGAGAAGTTGCCGTAGCGCAACCTCCGAGTATACATCCGTCGTACCTCCGCCAACGATAGTCAGCTTACCGGAGGGCAGCCATTGATATTCTGTCCAAGAGGTATCGAAGTCAACCTGGGGTCCCTGCAGGCTGCGTGCCTGGCGAATCTTCGCTTCTATCTCGCGCACTTGGCTTGCCGCGATGCGGAGGCTTTGATGTTCCGCCAGCGCGATGCGTGTGCAGTCGTCCAGGCTATGGGGAACCAAAGCATCCTCGGCGTAGGAAGGTAGGTTGCCACTCGCAATGAGGAGCGACACGCCCAGAATGACGAACAAAGAAGTGAGCCTCATGAATCCTCCTCGGGCATTTGCCGCCTTACGATTCGTCATCATTTCTCTCCGTTCGGGAACTTGTTGGGAGAATACCCTCCTCCTTCAGCGCCTGTTTGACCGCATTCCAGATCTTGTGGTCCCGATAGAATGCCCGTAATTCCATCAGCGGCGGGAAAGAAATCGCTTCGCCCCTGCAGAGATTAGCGCACGTCGTGCAGCCGACAATACATTGAGATGGACGCACAACCTGCGGACGGCCATCTCTCCATTCATAGACCTTGCGGCCGCAGTTCATGCATATCCCACAACGCACGCACTTCGTCTCATCAATGGTCGGATGCCAATTAATCGTTTCTCGTTCCACTCCTGCAAACCAAGGCATTGTTATTCCTCCTGATCATCCAAAGCTAAACTTTCTAACGAGCGGTGTAGACGAGGTAGATGCCGCCCAACAGCACCAATACACCGCATATCTTCTTTAGTATGTCTGCGCTGCGTGATTGGGCATTCCATGATAAATAGCGCTGCACCGCTTCCGTCGAGGTGCCCGCCGCGACAATCACGGAACAGTGCCCCAGGCCGAAAGCCAGGAGCAGCGCGATCGCGTAAATCAGACTAGTTGCTGCCACTTGCAGGGTCACGCCGAGCATGGGAGCCATATAGGCAAAGGTACATGGGCCCAATGCGATGCCAAAGATGAGACCGAGTATGAATCCGGCCAACAGTCCGCGCTGGCGCACAGTGCGCTGACCGGGACCAGCCCACGGTAGTGGAATGACACCGATCAGGTGTAGTCCGACCAGGAAGAAGATGCCTGCAACAAAGTAGTTCCCGAAGTGTCCGACATCACCCAGCATCCGCCCCAGTGCCGCTGTTATGAAGCCAATCGCTGCGATGGTAAAGAGAATTCCAATAGCGAAGACAGAAGAAATAGCAAATGCCCGCCGCGTTGTCAGATTCTCCTGTTCCCCAATAAAGCCAACGATGAGTGGGATGCTGGAGAGATGACAAGGGCTGAGCACGATACTGAGGATGCCCCACACGAAGGCCGCTCCCAGGGCGATGTGCGGGGCCCCCTGCACTGCATGCGT
>Ga0315273_10005789_pt1 | contig 15332 bp, 10 predicted proteins | sample YL17G02_0_MG_FD_205753 | JGI IMG/M metagenome (GOLD analysis project Ga0315273, IMG submission 205753) | Sediment microbial communities from Yellowstone Lake, YNP, Wyoming, USA - YL17G02_0 | ecosystem: Environmental > Aquatic > Freshwater > Lake > Sediment | place: USA: Wyoming | collected...
AATCGCCATGATAATCGACGCACACCAGCACGTGTTCTGGCACAAGAAGAACGACGCCGACCTGATCGCCGACATGGACGCCCACCGCATCGACTTTGCCTGGGTGCTCACCTGGGAAATTCCCCCGCACGATGCGAGGAACGGTCTGGGCGTCTTCAACCCCGCAGCCGTGACCCCGGAGGGCTACAGCCCCGGCATGACGTTGGCGGAACTGCTGACGATGCGGGACCGCTATCCCGACCGCGTGGTGGTGGGGTATTGCCCCGACCCTACCCAGCCCGAAGCGCCCGATATGTTCGAGGCCGCCTATCACATGCACGGCGCGCGGGTGTGCGGAGAATGGAAGTTTCGCGTGCTGATGGACGACCCGCGATGCCTAAACCTCTTCCGCCGGGCGGGCAGGCTGGGCTGCCCCGTGCTGTTCCACATCGACATTCCCTACCTTCCCGACGGAAAGGGCGGCAGGGCGTATTCGCCCTATTGGTACGGCGGGACGATGGACAACGTCCAGCGGGCGATGGAGGCCTGCCCGGAGACGATCTTCATCGGCCACGCGCCGGGCTTCTGGCGCGAGATCAGCGCCGATGCCGACGGCGATACCAACGTATACCCCAAAGGGCGGGTCGTCGAGGGCGGACGGCTGATCGGCGCGCTGGGTAAATATCCCAACCTCTACGCGGACCTCTCCGCCGGTTCGGGACGGTTCGCCCTCCAGCGGGACCCGGCGCACGCCAGGAAGTTCCTGACGCGGTTCGCTGACCGCCTGTTGTTCGGCAGGGACTATTACGGCACGGAGCTGCACGATTTCCTGCGGACGGTGAGCCTGCCCAAGGCCGTCCGCGACAAGATTTACTTCAAGAACGCCCTGCGCCTGGCCGGGCGGCCCTTGGGCGGCAAGTCGCGGCGCGGGCGGCGCGGTTGACATCGCCAATCGGCGGGAGCGAGAGCATGGACAAGGTGCGAGTCGGATTTGTCGGCGTCGGCTGGATGGGACAGGCTCTCCTGGGGCAATTGGCGCGGCGGGGGGACGTGGAGATCGTGGGCGTCTTTGAACCAAACGCAACCCAGGGCCGTTCCGTGCTGGAACAACTGGGCCTTCCGCTCGCGGTCCTTGTGGACGACTTCGCCAAGCTCACCGAAAACCCCTCCATCGACTGCGTGTGGGTGGTCAGCCCCAACGGTTTCCACGGGCCGCAGACCCTCCAGGCCATGCGGGCGGGCAAACACGTCTTCTGCGAGAAGCCCGCGGCCACGGAATTCGCCGACTTCCGCCGGCAGATCGACCTGGAGAAGGCCGACCCCTCGCTTATCACGATGGTCGATTACATCCTGTATTTCGACACGATGGAGAGGCTCCTGCGGGGAATGGTCGCCGAGGGGCAATTCGGCAAGGTCACGCAGGTACAGGTCAACTACCGCCACCCCATCAACATCGCCGGGGAGAAGGCGTGGAAACTCAAGCAGCGCGTCATGGGCGACGCCATCGGCATGGGCGTGGTTCACGGCCTGTCGGCGATGGTCTACCTGATGGCCCCGCAGGCCAATCCGGTGGAAGTCTACGCCACCAACTTGCCCGCGCAGGTGCGGCCTTTCGAGGCCGAGCCGATCTGGAACATCCTGCTGCGGTTCGACGACGGGGCGACGGGCTTTTGTTTCGGCAACATCGACAGCGGGAACGGTTACGACGCCGCTCACAGCATCTTCGGTACCGAGGGGGCCTTCCTGTTCGACTCCCTGACGGATTGGCCCGGCCAGGTCCGCTACTGGTCGAACAAGGCCACCAAAGGCCAATGGGTCTGGCCGCTGGACCCACGCCGCTGCGCGGAGGGGGGCTTTGCATCCCTGGCCTGGCCTGCCGATGCGACCACCCCCAGCAGCGGCGACGTGATGAAGCACCAGACCGCCGCCACGGTGGAGCATTTCATCCAGTGCGTCAAGTCGGGCACGAAGTCGCCCCTTAGCTTCGTCAACTCCTCGATGGTCGCCGAGATCGGCTGGGCCGCCCAGATGTCCGCGGCGCTGCACCGGCCCGTGGCGTTGCCGTTGGACCTGGAGGAAGCGGGGGCGTTCTTTGCCGCCCGCGAGGGACGCAAGGCATGATCCGACCCGGGCTGGTCTCGGTGACGTTTCGCAAGCTCGCCCCGGACGAGATCGTCCGCCTGGCGGCAGAGGCGATGCTGGAGGGAATCGAGTGGGGCGGGGACGTCCACGTGCCGGCGGGGGATATGGCCCGCGCGAGGGAAGCCGCCCGTCTGACGGCAGAGGGGGGACTGGCGGTGGCCTCCTACGGCAGTTACTACTACGCGGGGGAGAGCCGCCCGGAGGATTTTCCCGCGGTCCTCGACACGGCCTCAGCGCTGGGCGCGCCGCTGATCCGCGTCTGGGCGGGCAAGCGGGCCTCGTCGCAGGCCGACGCGAACTACCGCCGGCTGGTCGCCGCCGACGCGATCCGCATCGCCGACCTTGCCGCGGCAGATGGCATCGCGGTCGCCTTTGAGTTCCACGACGGCACGCTCAATGATTCCGCGGATTCCTCCCGACAACTGCTGGAGGCCATCGAGCAGCCCAACGTCAGCACCTACTGGCAGCCGCCGATAGACATGACGCCGGATGACTGCCTGGCCGGCCTGGCGGCATTGCTGGACCGGGTGAGCAACCTGCACGTCTACCACTGGCAGGGCATGAAGCGCCTGGCGCTGGAGGAGGGGCAGGACCGCTGGCGTCGATACCTGGAGGCGGTGTCGCCAACGGGGCGTTCTCACTGGGCGCTGCTGGAATTCGTTGCCGGCGACGCCCCGGCTGCCCTCGCCCCCGACGCGGCCACCCTGCGGCGGATGTTAGGAAATCCCGCACGCGGAACCTGAACCTTACGGTTCAGAACCCGCGTGTCTTACGCGCCTGTTCGCGGCTATCTCTCTCATGCCGTTTCCGCGTTCGTCCTGTTCGCGTAGTTCGCGGCCATATTCCCTTTTCGGTTATCCGGGCGGTGACACCATACTATTTTTTTCTTGGGTACATTCGAGCGTAAAGTGCCTTATTGCATCCCTTCGTAAACCAGAAGTGTCAGCATTCCTTGGGGGGTGTAGTATTTCAGAACGGGAGAATAGTTCGCATCGCTCTCGTAGGGGCGGAGGACTATGAAGGTGCGATCCGGTCTGGCATAGGAACATACTTTTTCAAGTATCCTGTCGCGGGCGCCAAGGTATAGGAAGTGGAACTTTCCAAACGATATTTGTGCGTCGCGGTAACAGAATTGCGGCCTGATGGAGGAGATGTACGATTCCCCCGTGGCGAGGTTATAACTCTCATGCCGATCGCTCAACCAGCGGAGGGGGTCATATTGCATTCCCACCAGCATGTACACGAACGGGTGAAAAGCCGGATTGTCGTTATCGCTGGTGACCATAACGGCGTCGGCATGGTCCAGCCGCCCTTTCAGCCAGCGGGCGGCCTGGAGGAAATCCGAGTAGGAATTCAGATAAACCAGTGTCTCGCGGGGATATTCCACCAGGAGCTTATAGTCATACCGACCCGCGCAGAGGGCGGCGACAGCAACCAAGACGCCTGCCGCCGCCACGCCCAGCACCCGTCGTTTTTGGGCCAACCACCGGCAAACTGCCGTCGCGCCCACGCCGGCAATCAGACAAAAGGCCGCAATCCCCGGCGAGCTTCGCAAGAGGTGGGGGGTGGGGTGCTCCCCCAACAAATCCGCGACGGGATAGATCGCCAACCACACCAACAGCACGCGCGCCGCGGCCGACTGCCCGGCCCGCATCAGCAGGACCGCCAGACCTGCCAGGAGCAGGGGCAACACATACCAGTAGAGCACCCCTCCGTCGGTCATGGCGTGCAGCGGCCAGATATCGCCCTCGGTAAAAAGAAAGGCCGGCGAAAAATGTGCAACATAGCGGCATAGGATACTCCATGCCTTGGCCGTCGCCGAGAGCGATCCCATCCACGCTGTCACCGCGCCGGCACGGGCGTTCATGGCCGGGGTGGTCATGTGCGCAACGATCAGCGGGGTGATAACCAAGGCGCCCGCCAGCACAAAGGCGGCTGCGGCGAACTTGCCCTGGCGGGATTTCACAAGGCCCCACCATCCTCGCCATGCCATCGCCACGATCGCCAGGATAAAGACGGGCAGGAAGATGCGCAGGGACCAATAACCGTAGCAGGCGAAGGCCGCCACAGCGCCGGCCAGGACGGCCCTTGAGGGACGGACGGCGCGCTTCCCGTCGTCGGGCGGGAGGTTGGCCCAAAGGATGGCCGCCAACGTGCCCACGACCGCCAGCGGGGCGAAGCTCGCGCCGCCGGACATGGCCAGGCGGCTGACCGCCAGATGCCAGGGACTGACCGCCAGCAACCCCGCCGCCGCCAGCCCCGCGGACCGTCCGAGCATCCTGGCCCCCACGTAGTACAGCAACGCCACCGTCGCGATGCTGCCCAACGCCGACGGCAGGCGGGTCGTCCATGCCGTCATGCCCCAGATCGCCTGGAACGGGATCATCGTGTAGGAGGCTAACGGGCTGGGATACTCCCCCAGGCCCACCATGCTGACGATCGGCCAGGATTGACCCGACCAGTCCTTGCCCGTATGCAGCAGGCAATAGGCGTTGTACGTCGCCACCGCCTCGTCCACCGTGAGGCTGGGCGGAGAGGACTCCAACCCGCTGACTCGCAGCACCGCCGCCACAACCAGGATCGCGGCCAGGGGGACCCACCTGGGACATCGCCTCCCGCAAGCGCGGTCCGCCGGATTGTTGCCGGTCTTGTCCTGTGCGATGCGGTCGTTCATGCTTCCCGGAGCGATTCTACCCGGACTACTCGACGATGAGTACCGAGTGGATGTCCAGCTTCTCCAGGACCAGGCGGGCTTGACCGGCGGCGTAACCGAAGGGCAGGTCACGCCCTTGCGGCTGGAGTGTGATTTTGGCGGGACGGCGGGGCAGGCGGATGGCGATTTCCAGGGGCCCGACGGGGGGAATCTCGTCGAAGACCGTCGTCTTGCGGACGTTGTGGCCTCCGGCGGTGTTGATGAGGTTGACGGCCAGCTTGCCGTCGATGCGGTTGACCGTCACATCCACGTAATGACTGCCCTTGACCTCGACAATGGGGTCTGGGAACAGCCGCCGCACCAGCGCCGTGAGGAACTTCCGGCTTGTGGGGGTGGGCGCGTCGTAGTACCTGGACCCCAGGCAGAAATAGACGGCCGCGATCTGCCCCTTCCCGCAGGTGGCGATGGAGCCGGCCAGTTCGCCGGGGCCGTCGGGATTGTTGCGCGCGTAGAGCCGGCCGAACGGTTCGGTGTCGCCCAAGCAGCGGGCCTCCTGGCAGAGGGTCTTCAAGAAGCCCATCCATCCGTCGTGTTCCAGCCAGCGGCGTTTTTCCTCCACTTTCCCGACAAGTTCAACGCCTACCGCCGCTCCGAACAGCGCCGCGGCACTGGGGCCGACGATCAGCAGTTTGCCGCCCCCGCGGGCGTAGGCGAGCAACTCCTCGACAAACGCCGGTTCGAGATACGCCCATTCCGGCACGACGATGAGCGGGTACTCGGCCATTCGCCCGGCCAGCCGGTGTTCCGGGAGGATTTCCACGCAGTGCTGGTCTTCCAGCAGCGCCGTCAGCAGGCCGCGAATGCCGGCCGTCCAACCGTTGGTAAAGGGCAGGGGGGTCGTGCGGTAGAACGCCGCGGCGGAATTGACGATGGCGATCTGTGGGACGGCCGTGGCGCGGTGGCAAAACTTCTGGCGGGCGCGGCAGAACTTGGCTGTCTCGCCCATCAGCTTCATCTGCCAGAGATTCACCGAGGCGTCGCGGTTCTGCTGAAAATACGCCTGGAACCCGCCGCCCAACGCCAGCACCGCCGCCGCCTCCTGCTGAAGCTGCGGGACCGTCTTGGTCGACCAGGACGCATCCTCCATCTTCCCGCCGAAGCTCCAGGCCATCAGGTCCCAGGGCATGCCCTGCCCCGCCATGCAACGGCCCTCATAGCGGGCGGAGTTGAAGCTATCCTCGGGGCTGTAGTCCCCGGAAAGGAAGTCCACTTTCGCCGAGACAGCCTCGGGCATGAACGAACTGAACGACCAGTTAGAGGCGATCTGGAAACTGGGACGGTGTTTATGCAGTTCATCCACGTAGTGTCGCAGATACTGGCGGAAGCCCTCGCGAGCGATCTCCATGAATTCATAGAAGCCCGGATCGTCCTTGCCGCGCGGGGGCATCTGGATGCCTGTCTGCGCGCGGAACCGCTCGACGATATCGGGCCGGTAATCGGGCTTCACCGCCCAGGCGTCGCCGTCGATCCAGATGCCGTCGACGTCATACTCGTCGATGAGTTCCTTGATCTGGGGGATCAGCAGCCCGTCGGCATAGCCGCCGAAGACGGAGGTGTATTGCGCGTCGGGCTTCCCGTCGGGGTCCAGGCAGGCCCATTCCGGGTGCAGCGCGACGGCCCTGGCGTCGTACACGCCGGAGTAGTGCAGATACAGCGCCACGCCACGCCGGGCGGTCACGTCGCGCCAGATGCGCAGCGGGTCGGTGACGAACCCCGGCGCCGGCGTGCCCACCTTCGTGGGATAGCTGGCGTAGCCCGCGTGGCCCTTGCAGTCGCACTGGAGGTAGTCCGGGCCTACCTCGTCGATGATCGCCTCGACCATTTCCGGCGTGACGTTCTTTCCGACCTGGGTGCAATCGGCGCCGGCGTGGAAGTCGAAATGGATGCCCAGGAAACTCTCGCTGCGACGTAGCCTCACCGGATGCGACTTTGCGGACATGTCGGTATTCCTTTCCTTTTCAGCCGTAATCGCGGAAGCAGGTCCCGACGCCGGGACCGCCGGCGCCGCGCGGACCGCGGCGTCTGTCGTGGGGGAGTTGGTCTGGCCCGTCACGGCCAAAGACAAGACGCCTGTAATAAACAAAACAACCCGTGTGGAGGCCATCGACGTTTTCCTGACAGTAGGCACGGCTGCGCCCTCCGTCCGAACACGCCGCACGCCTCATGCCTTCTTTACGGCCTGGACTTGCGGCGTTTGGGTTTCTTTTCCTGCGCGGGGGGAACCCACGGCCCGTCAACGTTTTGTGCGGCGTTTTCCTTCCGCCACAGGCCCTCTTGAAGCGTCCTGCCGTGTTTGCGGTAGGCGGATGGATTGTCCAGCCGGTGTCGCACTTCGCGGGCCATGACCTCGGCCGAGGCGTCGATCGTCTCCCGGCCGAAGGAGGCCGTGGCGTCCTGCGGGGGTATCTTACCGCCCACGCCCACGAGCTTGCCTCCCTTGGGCGGCAGCAGGGACATGTCCACCGTCTGTGGGTGCAGCGCCAGCATGTGGGAGGTTTCCCATCCGGCGGCGTGATCGCCCGCCTGGGGGTAATCCTTCGCCACCAGCAGGAAGTCCACGCAGCCCCAGGCGAGCATTCCGTCCTCGCGGCGGGTGCGGGATCGCTGGTTGAACAGCAGGGCGGCGGCGCGGGCGTGGTCGATCAGCGGGTAATGCCCCGCCACCAGCACGGCCACCTGGAAGCCCAGCGTCTCGGCCTCGTGAAGGATGTACAGCAGCAGGCGCTGATAATTCATCGACTGTTCCAGGGGCGAGAAGGGCATCCGCTCCGGGGCGAAGTTCTCCGGTGGCAGGCCCATGCCCTTGGCGATTTCCGCGCGGTCGGGGGCGGCGGCCTCCATCAGGGCCTCCGAGCGGACCTCGCCGTAGTACAACGGCGGAAAGACCAGTCCGCCCCCGAGCTGGGCGGCGCGGATGGCGATGCCCTCGGCCTGGAGGGCGTCGGCGCCGACGGCGTTGTGAACACCGTGCCATTCCAGGATTCCCAACGGGATGTAGACGGCGGGGCACTTTCGCCGCTGGGCCGCAATCTGCGCGGGCCGCAACATCTGATAACGCACTTCCTCGACTTGTCCGGCCATGGGCACGTTCCTTTTTACAGGGGTGTCTTGCGAAACCTCACCCGACGCCTAATCGCTCGCCGGCCAAGTCAGGATGCACATCTGGCCGCCCTCGTACTGGGCCGCCAGCGAATCGCCGGTCAGCCTTTTCGTCTGGCCGTCCGTGCCGACCTGCGACATCTCGGTCTTGGCGTCCCAGACGACCTTGAGGTCGACGTTCATTTCGTAATCGCGGTTGACGATGACCAGGAACCGCCGCTTGCCCTGAGACAAGACCGAAACCACCGCCCCCTGGCCGGACATCTCCACCGACTTGATCGGCCCGGCAGGCTCATACGCACGCGTGCCCTGGGGGATGTTCTTGCCGCTGTGCCCGATCGACAGCACCGCGGAACCCAGGAAAACCCACTCCACGCTGCGAATCTCACGGTTGACCTGCTTAACCAGGCCGTGGACCCAGGTGGGTTTGCCGTCCAGCCTCACCGGGCCGGGGGCGGTCCAGCCGGGATAATCCAAGGTGACGTAGGTGAAGTATTGAAGCCCCTGCGCGCCGTAGGCGAGGTTGCAGAACTGCTGGAAGCGCAGGTGGCACAGCGCCGGCGGCGGATACGACCAATGCGCCGAACAAAGGGCGAAGGCCCAGAACGGCCGAGCACCCGCCTTGGCCGAGCGTGCGATGATCTCCAGGTTCTCGAAGTAGTCCTTGTGGAAGCCCTTGGTCGTGATGCAATAGTGGTCGAAACTCACGAACGGCAGGGGAATCTTGCGGATGAACTGATCGACGTAGTCCTGATAGCTGGCGGCCATGAGTTGCCTGCCGACCGTGGCGTAGGTGGGGAAGAGGTTGATGTAGCAGGGGCGGACGGAATCCACCTTCTGGATGGCGGCGACGGCCTCCGCCAGCTTGTCGAATTCATCCGCGCCCGGTTCGTCCCGGACGTAGTATCCGCCGTTGGCGGGGTGGTCCTTGAACTTCGCCGCCATCGCGCCGGGGTCGGTTTCGAGCTGCGGCGTGCGGACGAAAATCTTCATGCCGGTTTGCTGGGCGCAGTCCAGGGCCTTTTTCATCGCCTCGTCGCTGCCCCAGCCGGCAAGGTTGTGGGTGAAGCCCGCCTCGGCCATCTGGCGGTACTGTTGGACCGTCGAGTGCTGATCGTGGAGGCCGCACCATCCGACAATGGGGATCGTTGGCTTGCTCATCATTCCTCCTATGGATGCATGGAGGCCAAAGCAACGGGCAACAGCGGTTCGGCCGCTGAAACTGGCCTTTCCGGTTATACTCCTGTCGCATTATCGATTTCCGGGCCAACAAATACCGGCGGCCCCTGGACGCATGCGTGGGGGGCCGCGGACAACGCGTTGTCTACCATTTTTTCCGTTCCGCGCCTAGTGACGACGACGGATGTCGGCGCCCATCGTGGCTTCTTGGCGGACATGATCCCGCCCGCCGCGCCGTCACGGCGCTGCCGTCGCGGCGCTACTTCCGCCGGTGACCCGGTCCTCGCCCAGCACCTTCCGCAGTTCCTCCAGCCCCTTGGGAGTGACCTGCGTGTCCGTCAGGTCCAGGCCGAGCAAGTACGTCATGGACTTCAGCGTCGGTATCGCCCCGTCGGTGATGGCGGTCTTGCGGAGCAGCAGCCGGGTCAGGCCAGGCATCTCCCTGAGAGATTCCAGACCCTTGTCGGTGACGACCGTCCCGCTGAGGTCCAGTTTCCGCAGCCTTGTCAGGCCCTTCAAATCCTTCAGCCCCGTGTCGGAGACCTTCGTTCCGTCCAGGTGAAGGTATCTCAGCCTGGTCAGTTTCGCCACCTCCGCCATGCCCGCGTCGGTAACGGCGGTGTTGCCAAGTCCCAGGCTGTTCAGCGTCTTGCAGCCCGATATTTCCTTCAGCCCCGCGTCGGTGATCTTCGTGCCGCCGAAGTCAAACTTCTCCGGCGATTTCAACTCCTTAATCTGCTTGAGGCCCTCGTCGGTGACGGCCGTCTGGCCCAGGTGCAGGGCGTCCAGCCCCGTCATCGCCTTCAGGTCCGCCATTCCTGCATCCGTCACCTTCGTACCGATCAGATAGAGCGCATCCAGCCCGTCGAGCGATTGGAGGCTCTTCAATCCGGCGTCGGTGACCTTGGTGTTGCGGATGTCGAGGGTCTTCAGCGCCGTCAGCGCCGCCAACTCCTTCAACCCCGCGTCGCTGATCGCCGTGCCGCCCAGCTCCAGAATCCGCAGGTCCACCAGTTTGCCGACCTCTCGCAACCCCTCGTCGGTTATGCCCGTGTCGTTGAGATAGAGCCGCCTCAGGCCCTTGCATCCGCTGACGTAGGCCAACCCCGCGTCGTCGATCTTGGTCTTGCCGAGGTCGAGTATCCTGAGGTCAGGGAGTTCGCTTAGGAGCCGCAGGGCCTGATTGGTCAGCGGACAGCCCAACAGGGACACGCGCATTACGGGTTTTCCGCGGAGGTTCGAGTCCCGGACCATGCTCCCGCCGAGGCTGGCAATCGCCCGGACAACCTTGGCCTCGTTGGGGTCCACCATGCCCGCCGGGGCGGTCGTGGCTTGAGTGGAGGCCGGCGCGGCCTTCTCCTCTTCCACCGCCTCCTGCCCGGCGGACAGGCCCATCCCCACGCACACCATCAATACAACACAGAGTCCCTTCATCGCCATCTCCTGATATTCTCGCAGGCATCCTGCCCGCGAGCGTTCCTGCGATACGCCGTGCCCACGGCCGCCCTGGCCGCAGGGGCAAATCACATTGTAAGTCATTGCCCCTGCCGCCTACAAGCCTCGGCAAAGGCGTCGATATTGGGTATCGGCACGTCCGGCTCGAGAACATGCGTCGGCGAGACGATCAGCCCGCCGTCCCGCCCGTACCGCTCGATGACCTCGCCCACGCGCCGGCCGACGTCTTGGGTGCTGCCGTGCGGCATGGTGGACTGCGTGCCGATGCACCCGTCGAAGGTGATCCGCCGGCCGAACCGCTTGTGGACCGCGTCGATGTCCAGGCACTCCGGCTGGAGGGGGTTGAGAATGTCCAGGCCCGCATCGACCATCGGGCCGATGATGCCCTCGATGTTCCCGTCGCTGTGATACCAGATTCGCGTGGCCGGGTTCGCCGACTTCACAGCCGCCCAGAGCTTGCTCCAGCGAGAAAACATCATCGTCCGCCACACCTCCGGCGAGAACATCAGCGACCGCTGGTTGGCCACGTCGTCGCCGCAGATGAGATAGTCCGTCCCGGCGGTGGCATACGCCGTCGCGTACGCGAGGTTGCGGCGATACAGCCGCTCCAGCAGGCACTCCGCCCAGACCGGCTGATCGATCAGGTCCATCAGGAACTGCTCGTAACCGCGAATCTGCCAGGCGGTCTCGTACATGTGCCCGACCCAGCCGACGGCGACCTTCCCGGCGGCGTGCGCTGCCGCCACCCGCTCCGGCAGGCCGGAGCAATCCCACGTCGAGCAGTCCTCCAGGGGGTAGTTCTCGATTTCGGCCAGGCTCGTGGCGTTGCGCAGCGGCGAGACGTAGCCCCAGAAGTGGTAGAACCCGCTGGGGACCATCGCCACGCCGAAAGCGTCGAACGTGGTTCCCTCCGGGAGGGTCTGGTTGGTCCAATACCGCGAGTAGTCCGGCGCCGCCAGGCCGGCCGGGCGCGGAATGCTCAGGTGCACCGGCTGAAAGAACCCGTAGTGCGCGGCGATGTCCCCGCCGCCGATGTGCTCGCGCACCCGCCGCTCCAGGTCGGGGGTGAAGCCCGCGTAATAGAGAACCCTGCCGGGGCGGCGATGCTCCAGCGTCGCCCGGAACGCCTCCAGGTCCGTCACCTTTTCAGACATGCCTGCGTTGCCTTTCCTCTGCGGGGCCTTTCGTCCGCAATGTTCGGTGGGGTTCAACGGCGCCAGCCGGGCCTGCACGGTCCGCAGATCGGGCTTCGACCGTGAGCCGTTCGACAGAACTCACGGCAAACTGCTCAGCCGAACGGCACTGCCCGACGTCTTCACCATGATACGGGAGCGGCGGGCGGTGCTTGCCCCCGATGATTACGGCCTGCGGGGCCAAACGCCGCCTGGCGGACCCAAACGCGCCACCGGCCGATTCTCCATGTCAATCCCACCAATATCAATGCCCATTTCGCCGCGGATCGCCCCCTCCCGCTGAACAGGGGCTACAAACCCGGCACCGTGACCGACGCCAAGGACAAGGCGCAGGCTCAACCCGGCCTGGAACTTTGCTCTTGCGGTTGCAACCACCTCCGGGTAATCTACACGCACCGGGGATGGGGCCGTAATCTCATCCGCCGACAGGAGTGTCGGCATTGCGGCAAGCGCATGACAACGTGGGAAAGGTGCATCAGGAAATCATGAGGTCGACCCACCCGAAGTGCCCTGACCTCAACCAGTCCCTCTTACCAGGCCCCGGGCACATGTGACACCCTTTTCGATAGGTAGGAATGTGCATACGTCTGCTTCACGAAGCTAAGCCTGTGTCAACATGCTAGGAGCAATCAAATGGGGAAAAAGAAGAGGAAGACAAACACAGCCTTCTTGAGCTTTGCAAATCCAGATCGAGAACTCGCGAAAGCACTGAGCCAACTCTTCTACCTTGCACAGGAGTGCGCCTATTTTGCCCCCGAAGATCTGGGCAAGGCGGGGACTCCGAAGTGGCGAGACGAGATCATCTCTCAGATCAAGGATAGCTATTCGATAATCCCCATTTACACTCGCCACTCTATACGACGGCCATGGGTACTTTATGAATCTGGAGTTGCGGATGCCTTCGGCCCCCAACGGTTCCCCGCTATCGTTTCTGGGGTATCTACGCAGGACATAGACTACCTCCCGAGTGGTTCGGGTCTTTATTTCGACCTTTCAGAGGGAGAATCACTGGTGAATCTTGTCACAAATGCGTGCGTTCAGAGAGGCGGGAGTCGCAGCGAGGTCGAGGCCAGAATACGAAAGACCTGTATACGGCACGCGAAGGTTGTGAACCTGATCATCGGGCTCGCGAAGAAGCGATGGGTTTTTGTTGCAGGAAACACGGTGAACGATCCAGGTCGGTCAGACTCAGGTGTAGACTGGTACACGACTACGGCAGACTACGAGAATCGTCTAAGGGAGTTTTCAGAGTCGCTGACGGAGTTGCTCTTGGAGAATGGTTTCAGTATAGCTGCCTGTCCACAAGTTCGGTCTCTGGGGATGCATGTAACCGAGCGGGCCATGAGTTGCCTTGACACCAAGCACTATGAGGGGCCAGTAGAGTTCAGAATCGCTGGGATACATCCAATCGATAGGGAAGCGAGAGAAATCAAGCTCTCCTCCGAAACAGCAAAGAAGAAGTGGCTAGATCACATCATGGCATTTCGAGGTACCTACCTGGAGAACCAGGAATGGTTAGTCCTGATTGGGGGGAATGACGGAACCCAAGAGGAATTCCAGGCCGCAACAAAGTGCGGAGTCAAAACGTTCGCAGTACCGTGCTTTGGGGGAACCGCCATGCGCGTATTCAACAAGCATAAGTCCCTTCGGATAGAGCCTTGTGCACGGTGCACGACGCGGGATGGCCAGTGCGGGGATGTGGGGATAAAGGGCATAGTTGGTTACCTGAAGAAGGCCTGTCTGACTGAATTTGCGACGTAGCCCAAGAAGGCAGACATACCCCAACCGTGCCATCGCGAAACGCATTATCTCCCCTGGCAGTGCTAGTGCCTTGGGATCAAACAACAAGGACATGCGATACTCTGGCAAGGCCCTTGTGTGAGTCACAGAACCAAGGCCATGCGGGCCACATACCCGCGCGGCCTTTTTTTTGGCCCGTGCGGTTTGTTGGGGGGGTGGTTGTGCCGTGCAGGGGTATGCGGCCCTTCGATGGGACTCAGGGCGGTGCCCTTCGACTCCGCTCAGGACGGCTTCTTGTTCGCCGGGGCGGCGGTGGGTAGAATTCCCTTCCTGCGGCACAGCGGCTCGGCGGATGTGGTCACCCGGCGGGCGTTCCGGGCGGGCGTTGCGGTGCCGCTGGAATGGTGGTTGAGTATGCGAGAATTCGATTGGCTAAGAGTCCCTATCAGCATGACCCGTGGCTCACGCGGTATCCTGATAGGGACTGTAAGGCGGCCTGTTGGGATGCGCGGCGGGTTGGGGCAACGCCTCCTTCTGTTAGGGACTTTTAGAACGTATATCGCGTTGTTTACGGGCTTCCTGGCGGCCTTGCTGGCGGCAGGGGTGGTTGGGTTGTCGGGCTGCGGCAAGGGTTCCCAGGGCGACGGCGGGGGTCCACGGGACTCGGCCGCGCCGGTCCTGGCGGCAGAGGTGCGGCAGAGGGATGTCCCCGTCCAGGTCCGCAATATCGGGACAGTGGAGGCCTACGCCACCGTCTCGGTCAAGTCGCTCATCACCGGCGCGGTGGTGACCGTGCACATCAAGGAAGGCCAGGAGGTCCGCAAGGGCGACATGCTGTTCAGCATCGACCCGCGGCCTACCCAGGCGACCAAGGACCAGGCCGAGGCCAACCTCGTACGCGACCAGGCCCAGTACGACAACGCCGCCCGCGACGCGGGGCGCATCGCCGCCCTCTTCGAGCGGAGCGTGGCCACCCAGGATGAGCTGGACAAGGCCCGCTCCATCGCCGCCGCCCTGGCCGGGGCGGTCAAGGCCGACAAGGCCGCCATCGAGGCTGCCGAGATCCAACTGGGCTACTGCCGGATCGCCTCGCCCATCGACGCCGTGGCGGGAAGCCTGCTGCTGAACGAGGGCAACGTCATCAAGGCCAACGATGCCTCGTTGATCGTCCTCAACCAGGTGCGCCCCATCTTCGTGTCCTTCTCGGTACCACAACAATATTTAGGCGACATCCGTCGGTATTACGGCGGCGGCAAGCTCCCGGTGGCGGTCTACACGCTGGGAGACGCTAAGCGGCTGGCCGAGGGCGAGCTGGCGTTCATCGACAACGCGGTCGATCAGACCACCGGGACCATCCGCCTCAAGGCCCTGTTCGCCAACGCGGATGAAACGCTCTGGCCGGGGCAATTCGTCAACGCGGTGCTGACGCTGACGGTGGATAAGGGCGTCCTGGTCGTGCCTTCCGAGGCCGTTCAGAGCGGCCAGGAGGGGCAGTTCCTCTACGTCATCAACGAGGACATGACCGTCAGCGTCCGAAAGGTCGCCGTCGCTCGGACCGTGGAGGGGTATTCGGTGATATTGGACGGCCTCAAACCGGGCCAGCGCGTCGTCACGGACGGGCAGTTGCGGCTTTATCCCGGCGCGAAGGTGGAGATCAAGCCCGGCCCGGCCACCCAATCGGCCAGCGCGGAGGCCCCAAGACCGTGAACCTTCCGGAGCTGTCCATTCGGCGTCCGGTCATGACGACGCTGTTAATGATCGGGTTGTTGATGTTCGGGGTGATGGGCTACCGCCTGTTGCCGGTCAGCGACCTTCCCAACGTGGATTTTCCG